>Ga0209541_10007825_pt1 | contig 17847 bp, 7 predicted proteins | sample RifCSPlowO2_01_FD_184027 | JGI IMG/M metagenome (GOLD analysis project Ga0209541, IMG submission 184027) | Groundwater microbial communities from Rifle, Colorado - Rifle CSP2_plank lowO2_0.1 (SPAdes) (version 2) | ecosystem: Environmental > Aquatic > Deep subsurface > Groundwater | place: Rifle... | reverse complement strand
CATGGCGGATAGAATCATCTCAGGCGGCTATAACCCGGGTGCAGCGGCTGTCGCAACAGCATTCCTGACTGCTCCGTTCCTCATATGGGGCGGCGGCGCAGAGAGGATTGCAAGGTATGTGTTAGCCAACGCCGGATTGAATGCCGGTTATAGCGCCGGTTACGCGACTGTTGATGCCATTGAAACACTTTTTTCAATGCCAGGCAGGTAAACCGGACGCAAATCGGGCAAAGCCCGATTGCGCATTCCGCCATAGGCGAAATTGCGCCCCAAGGGGCGGGGCATCAACCCACGAAAATGAACACCCATACGATAATAGTCCCGATTGACAGGAAGCGGAGCGTCCAGCTCCTTGCGCTGCTTGAAATGTTCAGCCGGAATGCAGTCATCCCGATGAAGGACATCGCGGCAGTGATTCCGAAGAGCACGTTCTTCGCGCTGCTCTACAAGCTGAAGGTAATCGGCAGGATAGTATCGGAGCGCTGCAGTTTTGACCTGTTCACGTTTGAGCGCACATTCGACCTTGAGCAAAAGAGGGAAGTAAAGCTGATGAAATCCAACGCCAAGCTTGAAATGGCGGAAGTAGACGGGCTTGTTTTTGCGGTGTTCACGAAGCAGGCATGATTCCCGGCTCATATCTCCCGCTGCCATCTGCCGCTATCCCAATCTGCCCATTGCCTGTGGTTATAATCCAAAATTCTTTTGTGCCTGCCTGCCCGGGAACGTGCAGCGACCCGATTGAAACAGCTTCAGCCCCGCCCAGCTGCGCCTCTGCCGCTTTCACAGCATCCGCGCAGCTGACCGTGTAGGATGCAATGGCATGCCACCTGTCGCATAAGCCATAATAGGGCTGCGATGCGTGCTGCACAGGAGGGATGACAGGTTCCCTGCCGCTTTTTGCAAAGGAAAGAAGAACGAACAGTGATGCCGCAACCACCAATGCAAAAACAATTGCCGCCTTCCCTTGGACGAACCTGGCTTTCCTGATGCTGTCAACCTTTGCCAACGCTGCGGGAGGATAGCTCCTTGCCGCCATTGCAGCCTTTATGCTGTCAGGGCTTACACCCCGTTTAAGCTGCATCTTTATCCAGGATTCAATGTCGCCCATTTTCAGTGGTGTGTGCAATCCCCGCCAATACTGCACAGTGCAGGGAAAAGCGCGCAGTTGTCAGGGTAAACCGTGAAGTTTGAGGCCGCCCTCACAGGCACCCTAAGCGATTGGGACGTTCCCACCGGTATGCTGACGCTGCCGGTCCATGTGCTGCCCGGGCTGGCAACAGTCAGGTTATGCACGTCTTCGGTGCTCGAAATCTCGTTCCTGAATTCAAATTGGAGTTCATCGCCTGCAGGGGTTATGTCGCTGATGGTGTAAATGAAGCTGACGCACCGCACGCTTGAAAGCCCTTTCTGGTCTGCACCCTCCCTTGACTCCCGGTATATAGTGGTGCCCTGGCTTACTATGAAGAACATCAGCATCACGCCAATAACGAGAAATATCAATCCAATGGCTTTTTTCCCTGTCAAGCCACCCCTCCTGTCGTTGCGAAAGCAGGCCATCGTCATGCGCTGCAGTTCCTTATCTCAGAGGCGCTTTTCTCAAGCGGGCTTCCGCCGCACGGCGTCTGCACCCCACCGATAAGTATGTGCGGGACCACCCTGATGCTCTTAATCTTGCCGTAGGATGTGTATGAATAGCTGAGGTTGAGGAATGCCGACAGCCCAACGGGGATTGTGGTGTTTATCGTTTCATTGTTGTAGGTTCCCTTGTCACCGCTTACGGATATGCTCAGCGCCTTTATCGGGTTGGTCTCGTCCTCATTGTTGAGCCGGAGCTCTATGTAGCCGGTATCGGCAGCGCCACCGTAGCATGCCTGGGGCGTGTCATCAATTTCGGCAATTTTCAGGTTTACTTTCAGACTGCAACCGAGCTTTGTCTGGGTCGTCTTCTCAGCCTCGCTTGTCTGCTGCTGAACAAAGCCCCTTCCCCAGTTCATCACAACCGCGCCAAGGGCGACAGCAAACGCTATCAGAAGCACGGTTGCTATGAGTGGCGAAACGCCTTTCTTGCCTGCCATAGTGTAACCCATTATTTACCCACCTTTTTTCTTCTTTCCCTGATACGCCTGAATCAGCGTGTTGAGCCGCTTTTCCTCGCGGCCCATTGTCAACATGTACGGCACCAGCCCTACTGCAAGGACGCCAAAGCTCAACACAATCATTATGTTAAGGTACCTGGCGTCAAGGAACTTGTTGACAAAGCCCACAACGCCTATGATAAGGAAGGCAAAATACATGAGCAGCGATTTGTCAAGCAGAAGCAGGCTCTTCTCGCGGTTGAGCTTTGACTTCTCAATTTCAAGCGAGAGCAGCAACTCCTCGTTAACCGACGTTTTTGCCTTTTTTTGAAGCGACAACTGCTCACCCTCTTTTTTGCCCTAGCAAAAGCCAATGTCTTCCAGGGTTATCTTCCTGCTCTGGCACACCGCCCTTTTTTTGCCAACCGTTATGATTGGCATCACTTCTGCCCTCTTGAGTATGCCCTGCTTCACAACCTGCAGCGCCTTTGACTTTTCCGGGCTTATGCTGACGTTCTTGCTCCCGCCCTGAGGGTTGTTGTAAATGTCAAACGCCCTGACCAGCAGGCCATCAACTTTGCGGTTGTTGTTATTTGTCACGTTTATATTTAAAGTTTGCGTATTTTGGCAGTAGGTATCGACGCTCACCCCTGATTCCTGGCAGGCAGCCAGCACCTCGCCCTTAGCAGTGAGGTCATCAACAGTCTCCGTGGTCTGGCTTCGGGTCCATTGCATCACAAAGGCGCCAACCATCACCACAAATGCTGTCAGGAGCACCCAGGACAGCCACTCTGAAACGCCCCTCTTTTTCCACCCATGCACCATTCCGCCCATTCCCATTGTGAGTGCCTGTTTAAAGCTTTTCGGTCGGCAGGGCGTCAGCCATACACAAACACCCTTTTGGTGAGCTTGTCAGCTGCCCTGAAAACTGCCTTGAGCTGAAGCCTTTCCTGCGAAAACTGGAACAGGTAAGACAACCCGCCAAGCTGCAAGGTTTCATTGGCAGCGCCCAGGGTGAGTTCAGCGTCAGGGTTGATTATGTAGCTGGAGCTTCCGAGCGTCACGTTGAGAGGTTCCTCCAGCCGGTTGCCTGTCGTCAGTGCGCCATCGTGGCTGAAAAGGTAGGCCATCCTAAAGCCGGGCTCGCTTGACCGTGCAAACTCCATGTAAACATTGGTGAAGTTGGCCAGCCGCGCAGTCGCGTTGGCCTCATCGTAAACCGCGTTGTTCACGACTATGGGGGCTTCGGCCATGTAGCCCTCGTGCAGGAGCTGGAATGAGTCCTTCTGCTTCCGCACAGGGACGTCCTGCCTTGCAAGCGTGAAAGCGTAGGATATCAGGATGAGGGCTATCAGTATGTAGAACTGGCCCTTCTTGCCGTTCAGCAGCTTATTCAAAGTTAACACGCCCAAAATGAAAAAGTATCAATTGCAGCAGGATTATGCGCCGGAGCAGGGAATATCATCCCTCCAGGTTGCAAGGGAAAATTTTTGAATCCGGATAGCTGTGGAGTAACCAATGGTTCTTCTGACCAATTTTGGAACCCATTTCTTTCTTTTTTTCCGCCCGCCTTATTCACTGCACCCTCACTTCCAGCTTCGTCTTGTTGACTGTCGTGTCAAATCCCTTGTTCTCTATGATAAGGTTGTACCTTCCTGTCGTCAGCGTCCTGTTTCCGCTCAGCGTAATGTCGTCGTACTCAAGGTCGGTGAAGACGACAAATGCATCCTTGTCTATGGCGTAGCCAAAGCTGGGGTTGATGGCGTCAAGGAACTTCCTCTCCTTGAGCAGCCCTTCCACCCTCTCCACATCGCCGCTTTGCCTGGTCACGAAAATGTATGCGGTCCCGTCCTTGGCGTCTGATGTCTGGTTGAGCGCGGTTGACGTTGACGTCCTGAAGCTGCTCCTGCTGTCCGTTGCCAGCCCAAGGGTGAAGTTGCCGGCAACGAAGTAGACCAGCCGGTCAGCCGCGCTTGCGGACACGCCCGGCTGGACATACTGCACGGTAAACAGCAGCGCCTGCACAGTAAGCGTGCCAGTGGCTGTCGCGGCCCCGACGTCAACCCGCATCGCGTAGGAGCCGTTCACAGGCGGGGCGTCAAACATGAGCGTGTAGTTGCCTGCGCCGTTGTCAAACACTGAAAAGTCAGCCACGTCAGCGCCGTTCAGCTTCAGCGCGAACGCTGCCTCGCCAATCTCACCAAGGCGCTGGCCTAATGAGGTCGTCACTATCACGTCTGTCTTCACAACATCGCCAGTGAACGCCGCCGGGCTTTGCAGCGCCAATGACGAGGCTGTTGAAGTTGTGCTTACAGTGAACGTGAGCGTCGCGGTGCCCGTGTTCAGCACAACATCCTTGCACTGCACGTCAAAGCTCCTGGAGCCGGTGCCGGTGCTTGCCCTTGCCTCATGATAAGTGCTGTTGGTGTAGGTGAAGTTCCTGTACGGGTCAGAGCCCTCCCTGTAGGTGCACATGGCCTTCTCGTCCGTGTTGACGGCAAGCACGACATCCTGCGATGCCACCACACCTGTCGAGCTGGGCTTGCTGAACGTTATCGAAGGAGCAGTGGTGTCTATCACCGTGCTGACCGCGCTGCTCCAGCTGCTGTTGACGCCGGCAAGGTTCCTCGAATGGACCCTAGCGTGGTAAGTGGCATCTGCCGTGAGGCCGGTGACCGTCCTGTTGGTCACATTGCCGACCCATTGATAGTATTCAGGGCTGCTGAAGTCGGAATTGCTGTCAACCTGGAGGGAATAGTTGTCCACGCCGGAGTCCGCGTCGGTGCTATGCGTCCAGTTGAACGTGACTGAAGTCGTATTCGTGTACTGGGACGTTTCATTCAGCTGTGGCGTTGACGGCTGGGAGGAGTCCACAAGTATAGTGTAGTTTGCCGCCTGCCCTATGTTTCCCGCAGCGTCCCTTGCCTTGACATGGAAGTGGAAGCTGCCATCACCCACAGTATAGGTGCGGTCCCATATCTCATCCTGCCTGAGGTCGCGCAGCTCAACTTTTATGGCGTAGCCGGCAGTGCCCGTAGTGTTGCTGCATGAGCCGCCCTCAGTGCACACATAGCTCTGGACAGCCTGGTCAATCGAGGTGTTTGACGCCGCAACCCTCAGGTTATGCCTGTTGCCGTCGTCTGAAACATCGCCGGCCACGGCAACGAAGAACGCCGAGCCGGTGACTGCGGTGCCAACAGGCAGCTCAACCGTGTAGGCTGTTGAATCAAGCACTGAAGAGGCGAACGCCACATCCTGGCTGGTGTCGGATATCAGGCTGATATTACTTGAGTTCATCGCGAAGGCTGTCGGCACTGCCTGTACCAGGTATGCCCTCAGACCCATGGCATCGCTGCTCTCGGTTGAGCCCTCGGCAAGCTGCACAGTCACCCTGACAACGTCATTGGATGACAGGTTTGACCTTACCTCAACAAAGACGGCTGCCGCGGTTCCGGTGCCGTTGTACTTTATTATCGTCGACTTGCCATCGTTGTAAGATGAGGCAAGGCCGGTGTGATCGTTCTCAGATTCAGGAACATTGTCAGGTATCGTTGTTGCATTCCTGTCAAGCACATAGCTGTAAGATACCACTCCGGAGATGGTGTCGGTTGACGTCCAGTTGAACTGCACCGAGCTGCCGGAGCTCCATGCATTCTGAGCATGGGTGCTGTTTACTGAAGGGGCAGAAGGCGCCGAGATGTCCACGGTTATGCCGTCGCTGGTGCCATTGGCGCTCCTCACGCCGGCAGTGTTTATCGCGCGGACTTCAAACATGTAATTGGTGCCGTTGCTCAAGTTCAGTCCGTAGACGGTAACATCTGATGATGTGCCGGAATACTGCCATGTGTCATTCAGCCGCCTTGCGAAGCTGTCAAAAGCTATCCTGTACTCCCATTCAAGAGACCTGCCGAGAAGTGTGTTCTCGTAGTCAGTTGAGTTCCACCTTGCGTGCAGCGAATTATCAATGCCCGTGTACCTGCCGTCGTCAACTACAGTTGGGGTTGCCGGCGGGCTCAGGTCAATGCCGGCCCCGGAGGTGTTGAGGAATATCGTGTCATTGGTCCTGTTGGCGTTCCCGGCAGCATCGCGCACCTCAACCACGACCGTCTTGTTGCCATTCCCATCAGACAGCAGCCAGCCCTTTGCCTGCTGGCAGCCCTCCCACCCGGTGAACTCCAGGTTTTCATTTGCAAAGCGGCAGCTGCCAACGCCTGCAAGCGTGTCGTTGAACGAGACAGCAAGGGTGACAGAGCGGCTGAACGTGTATTCCGTGCTGGCGTTTGCAAACCCGGCAGGGCTCAGCCCGAGTATTGCCACCGTGGCATTCGGCCGGGTGTTGTCAAGCGTGACATTGGCGGCGGGCCTGAAGTAGTTACCCTCGGAGTCGTTGGCCGTGAGCGTGAGCCGCTTCACGCCATCAGAGACGTTGTTCAGGATGCTTATGCTGTAGTTTGTCGTGTAGATGCCATCGTTGGCAACGCTGTCAGGGGAAGCCCCATCATCATGCAGCACGACATCAACTGCCGATGTGTTGTCAAGCCGTTGAAGCTCTGTTGAATTCATTATCACCGCCAGGCCGGCGGTCCCGGAGTCATAAAAGAGCGTTATGCTGTCATTATTCTTTACCACCGGCGGGCTTATGGTCAGCGGGCCGAGCGGTATCGACAGTTTGAGCTCAATCGTATCATTGTGCTCCTGCACGTTGCCCGCCAGGTCCCTTGCCTGCACGACAACAGTTTTGTTTGCAGAGCTGGTTGAAAGCTGCCACACCTTCAGGGCGGTGCCGGCAGCGCACGGTTCCCAGCCGGTGAAAGCGCGGTCCTCATTGGCAAAGCGGCAGGAGCCGACACCGACAGAATCATTGACTGTCACTTTCAGCTGCACGAGCCGGTAGATGGTAAGCGAGACGTTGTCGTTTGCCATTATGGTCACGTTCGGCCTGGTGTTGTCAAGCGTGACGTTGACCGCAGCCCTGAACTGGTTGGCAGCCGAGTCGTTCACGTCGGCAAACAACTGCTTCATGCCATCCGAGGCGTTGTTAAGCATGCTGAGCGTGTACGAAGCCGAATAAACGGCATCATCCATCAGGTAGTCGCCGTTTATGCCAGAGTCGTTGAGAATCATCGCACCGGAGGTGTTGTCCAGCTTGTGCATCTCTGTCTGGTTTATGGTAATGTTCAGGTTGGTCGCGCTTCCGGCAAAGGCGAACAGCACAGAGCTGCCGTTGCGCAGCACGCTGGAGTTCACGGAGAGGGTGCCGTAAATCTCGCTTGGGGGAGCCCCTGTTATCACTGTCACGTTGACCTCGTTTGAAGCAGCGCTCTCCCTGCCAACATTGTCAACAGCGGCAACCTTGTAATACCACTTTCCGTCAAGGACTGTGTCAATCGTGGAGTTGCCGCTCACGTTCTTCAAGAGGGCCCCGGAACTCAGCGCAAAGCTGACGTTCGTTGAGCGGTAAACGTTATAGTAGATGACATCCGAGCTGCCGCTCTGGCTCCAGTTAAGCGAGATGACGTTGCGGTTGTAAAACGGCTGGAGCGGCGTAAGCGTGACAGCCGCCGGGGCAGTGTTGTCAACCTCAACGTTGCCGTTGGTGTCATTGGCAATGTAGGCGCCGCTGGCATCATACGCTATTGCTGTCACGTTGTACAGCGCATCAATGAATGATGACGTTGACCACGTCGCCGAGAAGCCATCCTCAGGGACGGAGTCATTGGTGCTCCCGGGGCTTCCGCCGCCAGCAGGCCAGTAAGCCGTGCCGTTGTAAACCCTGAATTCAACATTTGCAGCCGTTGAGGGCGCTGTTGCCTCAAGCAGCACATTGCCAGACACGAAAGCATCGGGCAGGGGCCTCAGCAGGGTCACCGCCCCGAGCGGCCGGTAAGTTATCGTATCATTGGTCTCGTTCACGTTGCCGGCCAAATCGCGAACCTGAAGCACGACGGTCTTATGGCCGATTCCGCTGCTGAGAGACCAGGAACGCTGCGCAAGGCAGCCCTCCCATCCGGAGAATACCCTGTCCTCGTCCGCGAAGCGGCACGCGTCCACACCAACCGTGTCGTTGAAGCCCATCCTGATTGCCACTGTGGACGAGCTGGTGTTGGCATTGCCGCCGCTTACGAGGATAGAGGCATTCGGCCGGGTATTGTCAAGCGTGACGTTGACCGCCGTCACCAGCTGGTTGCCGGCAGAGTCATTAACTATCGCCCGAAGCCGCACAATGCCGTCAGACACGTTATTGTCCGTCGCCGAGATTGTGAAGTTTGCAGCGTAAGCCGCATCATCAGCAACCTCATCGGGGGAAACCCCGGAATCTGAAAGCCGCAGCTCCATCCTCGTCGAGTTGTCAAGCTGCTGCAGCTCAGTGGAGTTTATCGTGACATTAAGGTCGGCAGCCGTACCGGCAAATGTAAACACCACCGCATCGCCGTCTTTCACAACAGTATCATTCACGGACAACAAGCCGGCTATCGCGCCTGCGCCAGGTACCTGAACAGTGGTATTCTCCTCGTTGCTGGCAGCTGACTCAAGCAGCGCGTTGTCAACGGCGGTGACCTTGTAATAGTATTTAGCGTTGATGCCCGGGAAGTCGGTTGTCGTGTTGGCATTCCTGCTGACATTCTTCAACCTCGCTGCCGCGGACAGGCCAAAGCTTATGTTAGTGGAGCGGTACAGGTAGTAGTATGCAACATCAGCAACAGATGCAGTCACGTTGCTCCACTCAAGCTGCACCACGCCGTCAACGTCAAACTGCGGCAGCGCCCTCAGGACAGGAGATGCCGGGGCAGAGTTGTCAAACCTCATGTTAGTGATGTTATCCCTGCCGGAAACATTCCTCAACTCATCGTATGCTGAGACCGTGATGTTGTAAACGCCCTCGGCGAACGCCGCAGTCGCTATCGTCTGCCTCCAGCCATCCTGCGCATTGGTGTCATTCACCAGCCCCGGCAGGCCGGCCAGGGTCAGGTTTCCATGGGTGCTGTTGGTGATGTTGAAAACAACAAAAAGCGTGTTGGAAGGCGCAACAACCACAACCTCAAGATTGCCTGATGCGATAACTGACGTCCTTGGCGGACTCACAATGCTCACAACACCCGGCGTATTATCAACGTAAACCAGCACAGTGCCTGAATAGCCAACGTTGCCAACAGCGTCAGAGTCGTTAACCCTAAGCGTGTGGGCGCCGTCAACCTCCAGCGTGGTGTCCCATGTGTAGTTGCGCAGGCTGCTGGCGTTTATGGGCGGTTTGCCATCAATGCTTATCATCGGGTGCCTCTCGGCATTGCCAATGGAGACGTTCACGATGCCGGAAACCACCGTGCCGGGCGCAGGATACGAAACATTGACTCCCGGGGCCGTGTTGTCAACAGTAAAGTCGGCAGAGTTCTGGACAACAGTTGACAATCCGGCATAGTCGGATACGTTGGCCCTTATCCTGTAAGTTGCGGCATCGCCAAGCTGGCTCGTGAACCACGCTAACGTCCATCCTGAAGACGGGCTGAAGTCAATCCCGACAGGCTGCCAGCCAACACCGGAATCATTGCTGTACTCAAACGAAACCTGCCTCGCATCACTGCTTGCAGTGACATTGATTATGAGCGTGCCCCTTACAACAACGCCATTGGCAGGGGTATGCAGCGTTGCCGTAGGCGCAACATTGTCAATCCTGAGGTTGAGCACAACGGCAGTGTCAATGTACCTCCCTGCATCATCCGTTGCGTTGGCGTAAAGCTCCCACACCCCGTCTTCCCTCAGGGTGGTGTCAAGAGTGAAGTTCCAGCCATCCTCAACCAGCGTGTCGTTGTAAACTGGAACAAGCAATCCTGAAGTTGCATTCTTAAGCCAGAATGACACGTTCCTGGCGTTCTCGGGAGCGGCTGCCTCCACCCTCACGTTTCCACCCAGGATGCCATTGTCCCGAGGCTGGATTATCGTGACAACGCCCGGTAGGTTGTCAAGCTGCACTATGAGCGGCTCGGAGTAGCCCGTGTTGCCTGCCGTGTCAGTATCCCTGACGCGGAGGGTGTGCGCCCCTTCGGTATAGTTCGTCGTGTTCCACAGGTAGGAGTTGTTCAAAGTGGTTGCGGTGTAGTTGGCGCCGTCAATGCTAATCTGGGGGGAATTGCTTTCAATGCCGCTGAACGTGACGTTGACAGTGCCGTTCACCCTTGAACCCGGGGAAGGATAAGTGATTGTCAGCGTTGGCACAATGGTGTCAAGCACGATGTTGTCAGAACTCTGGTTCACGTTGCCTGCGCTATCCCTAACCTCATAAAGCACGGTCTTGGTTCCCCCGCCCGTGCTGAGCGCCCACGCCTTAACCGCCTGGCAACTCTCATACGCTTCAGAGCCGAAAGTGGCGCCGTTGGTGTAGCGGCACTGGCTCACCCCGCTCGTGCCGTCGCTGAAGCCCAGGGTCAGCGTCACCGAAGTGGAAGTGGTGGTTGCGGCGCCGTCATTGACCGTAATGTTGGCAAACGGCACCGTGTTGTCAACCGTGACAGAATCCTGGGGCGAAAGGTAGTTCCCGGCGCCGTCATCAACAAGCGCCCTCATTGCCTTGCTGCCATCAGACACGTTGCTGTAGAACGTGATGTTGTAAACGCCGGTGTACTTTGCATCGCCAGCAACGTCATCGCCGGAAACGCCCGTGTCCAACAAAGATATCTGGCTGGATGACTCAAGGCCGTCAAGCAGCAGCGTGAACGGCGTGTCAGTCGTCACGTTGAGCATCACATACCTCACCGACGAGCGGTTATTGGCAGTGCCTGCCGCTACCCCGGCAATGTCAATGGCCTTCTGCTCCCACACGCCGGCAGCGCCGACATTTATGGTAAAGTTGCCTGCCTGCGTGTAGTTATCGCTGCCAAAGGTGAGGTTGAGCACGTTGCCTGTGATGTTTGAATACACCCACAGCAGCAGGCGGTTGTAAGCGCTCAGGTTGGCAATCCCGGCAGCAGACAAGTCAACCGTAACGTTCTCGTTGAGCGCACCAGTAGAGTTGGTCATCAGGCGCATGCTGAAGGAACCCGCCTTTGCGGTGTTGTTCAGAGTGATGTTAAGCGAGTTGTTATTGGAGGTCGCCCAAAGCTTCTCAAAGTCATGCACCACCCTTGAGTCAATCTTCTGCATCTCAGAGGCGTTGATTATGGCAGTCAGGCCGGCTGCGGAGCCGGTGAAGGTAAACTTCACCGTGTCATTATTCCGCACATACGTCGCATTGATCTCCATACTGCCAGTCGGACCTGAGATGCTAACCGTCACGTTGACCTCATTGGAGGCGTTGCTCTCCCTGCCAACATTGTCAACAGCTACCACCTTGTACTGCCACGTCCCTGAAGGCACGTTGTCGGTGGTGGTGTTGGATGCCACGTTCTTCAAGAAAGAGCCGCTGCCCGGCGTGAAGTTGGCAGACTCAGAGCGGTAAACCGCGTAGTGGTCAAGGTCGCTGCTCGTGCTCGTGGTCCAGTTGAGCGTTATGGCGCCAGTGTTTGAGGTCGGATGCGGGGTTATGGTCATGTTTGTGATGTTGTTCGGCACAAGGTTGTCAACCTCTATCCCGGTAACAGAGCGTGAGCCGAGCGGCGTGTTGTTGCTCGTGAACGCTATCACGTTGATATTGTAAGTGCCATCCTCGGCAAACCTGGTCGTGTCCCAGGCAGACGTCCAGCCGTCACTGCTCACATTGTCCACGCTCACGTTGCCGGCAGTCCCGGTGGTGTTGAAGAAACCGGTGCTGTTACTGATGTTGAACGTCACGTTGTAGGCGTTGCCCGGGGCGCTCACCTCAATCGTGACAGTGCCGGACTTGTAACCCCCGGATGTCGGCGAAAGGATGGCAACAGGGGCGCCCCCATTGTTCACGGTCACAATCCTCAGGTCAGAATACCCTGTGTTGTTCACAGAATCGTTGGCCCTGACCCTCAAAATGTGCGCCTGGTCTGTAAACGTGGTGGTATCCCAAATGTGGTAAGTGCCTGCCGTTGCCGCCAGCCAGCTCCCGCCGTCAAACTGCACCTGCACAGTATGCACGCTGCCAAGTATGGTAAACGATATGTTAACCGTGCTGCTGACGGTTGCCCCGCCTGGCGGGTTGGTTATGGAGATTGAAGGGGGCGTGTTGTCAACCTCAACGTTAGAGTTGCTGTCCGTAGCCGACAGCCCTGCCCTGTCGGTAGCGTTGGCCCTGACCTCGTAATTGGCCGCGTCCTGGATGCCAAGCGTGTTCCAATCAACCCTGAACGGCACGCTCGTCGCAGTCCCGATGGCAATCCAGTCGCCGGTGCCCGACCTGTACTCAAACCTCACGCCGGCCGTGTCCGCTGACGATGACGCGTTGACTGAAACGATACCCTTGTACAGCCCATTCGTGCTGGGGACGTCCACGCTCACGGTTGGAGCGGTATTGTCAAAAATCAGGCCTATAATCTCGTCAGAGCCGATGAACAGGCCAAGCTCATCAGAGGCGTTTGCCCGGAAGCGGTAGCTCCCCCCATCAGGGAACACAGACGTGTTAAATGCAGCCACCCAGCCGTCAGCAGGGTTCGTGTCAAGCTTTATCGTGGTGTTGTAGTCAGAGCCGTTGAACAGCTCAAACCTGACCTGCCTTGCATTGTCAGGCGCAGTGGCAATGATGGTCACGTTCCTGCTTAGCACGGCATTATCCCTCGGGCCCAGTATCTGAACCACGCCGGGCGTGTTGTCAACCTTGACAACCACGGTGTTTGAATACCCAACGTTGCCGGCGGCGTCTGAATCATTAACCCTTATTGTGTGGGTTCCCTCTGACTCTGCCGAAGTGTTCCACGTGTAGTTTGACAGGTTGCCCACAGGGGTCGGCGGCCTTCCGTCAATGCTTATGGCAGGCCCCCTCTCACCCCCGCTGAAAGACACGTTGACCGAGCCGTTCACGACACTCCCGCCGGCAGGGGCTGAAATGTTCAGGACAGGGGCGGTGTTGTCAACCGTGAAGTTGGCCAGCATAGCGCTCACCTTGCTCAGGCCGGCCTTGTCTGTTGCGTTTGCCCTCACCTTGTAAGATGAAGCGTCAGGAACGGAAGTGGTGGCAAACGTGACGTTCCAGCCGTCAGTCCCCGCAAAATCAGTCCCCAGCCCAACCCAGTAAGTGCCGTTGTTCGGGCTGTACTCAAAGAACACCCTCTGGACGTCAGCGCTGGCATTCGCGCTCACAACGACGCTGCCCTTCACAGTGATATTCGCAGTCATGTTGGGATAGACCATCAGGACATCAGGGTCGTCATTATCAATCAGGACCCCGCTCGTGCTGTAAAGCTGCCTGTTCCCGACGGCATCAAACGCTATCGCGAAGAGCGTAACAGCATACTCCCCTGTCCCGCAGGATGACGCAGAAGCAAGGTCCCACGCCCAGCCATCGCTGCTTGAAACATCGTCATAAACAACATTGCACCCCCCGGTAAGGTTGAAAGTCACGTTCCTCGTGTCAGAAGGCGCAACCGCAACCACCCTGAAAGTGCCGGTAAGAAGCGAGTTGTTCTGCGGGCTGGTTATCGTGACTATCGGGTTTGTGTTGTCAACTATGAATGAGCGGATGTCAGAGTAGCCAACATTCGCTATTGAATCGTTAGCCCTCACCCTCACAGTGTGAGATGAGTCGTTAACCGACAGGGTGTTCCAACTGTGGGCGCCCGAGCCGGAAGTGGCAACCCAGTTGCCGCCATCAAACTGAACCTCGCCATGCTTTGCCGCGCCATCAACAGTGAACTCCAGGCTCACCGTCCCTGAAACCTTCGCGCCGGCCGCAGGAGAAGTGATGTTCACCACAGGAGCGGTATTGTCAATGTTAAAGTTCGCGCCGTTCTCGTCAAAGTGCGTCAGCCCGGCACCGTCAACGGCTTTTGCCCTCACGCCATAGCTGCCGTCAGGCAAATCCCTCGTGTTCCAGCTTGCATTCCAGCCGCCATCGCCCTGGAAGTCTGAGCCAACCGGATACCACAAAGCCCTCGGCACAGAGCCGTCAGTTGAGTATTCAAAGTCCACCCTCACGGCATCAGCCCCGGTGGTTGCCGAAAGCATCACGGTGCCGTTAATCCTGTCGCTGTCAGCAGGCGTGAGCAGGTTCACGGTCGGCACTGTGTTATCCACCCTGAGCGAACCGACAGTGTAATTGCGCCTGTTGTTTGCGCTGTCCTCGGCAGTGACCCTGACCTGCCAGTCATTGTCCTCAGTGCAGGTTGAAGTAGCCCACAGGAAAGCCCAGCCGTCCTCGCCAACACTGTCAAGGGAGGCCTGGCTTCCGGTGCAGCCGGCATTGACAAACGACGCAAAGTTGTCGTTTGAGGCCCTGAAAGTCACGTTCCTCACCTCTGAAGAGGCCGAAACAACCACCATTACAGTCCCGGTAAGGTTGGTGCCGTTCAGCGGGTAAATGATTGACACCCCGGGATTGGTGTTGTCAACCTGGATGATTTGCAGCTGCGACAGGCCAGGGTTGCCGGCAGGGTCAGTGCCAGCAACCTGCAAGGTGTGCGCGCCATCAGATAACAATGTCGTGTTGAGCGAGTGCGAGTTCCCTGTTGTCGCGTTCACGAAAGGCCCGCCGTCCACCGAAATCCGGCTGTAGTTGCTCTCGTTGCCAATCCACTGCATCGTGACGTTGTTCCTTACAATGCTCCCGTTTCCAGGCACCGTAATCACCATGATTGGAGCCGTGTTGTCAACCGTGAAAGCATCCGAAGATGCATTCGCGCTGTTGCCCGCATTGTCGGTAGCGTTGGCCCTTATTAAATAGGTTGAAGCATCAGCCACTGTCGCAGTGTTGAACAGCGCGTTCCAGTCAGGGCCGGCCTCATCTGCCGCTATGGGGAAGAAGCTCATGCCGCTGTTCGGGGAGTACTCAAACACGACTTTCACCGTGTCAGGCGTGGCGGTTACAGACAGGTTTATCGTCCTGTTGTACGCCGCCCCTGATACAGGGACATTAAAGGTTATGGCTGGGCCTTCATTGTCAACCTCTATGTTCCTCTCCGAGTCGTTGCTGAGCTGGTTGCCGTTGGCGTCGTAGCTTATCACAGTCAGGTTGAACTTTGACTCGCTGGCAAACGCGGCAGCAGTGGTGGTCCAAACCTGGGTGAAGCCGTCCTGCGAGCTGGCGTCATTCGTAACAGCATTGGCCGTTCCTGCAAGGTTCCACGTATGGCTGGTGTTCGTAGCATTGGTGACATTGAACGTCACCCACGCTGCAGCGTCAGGAGCTATCACGATGACTGCCTTGCTGCCTTTTATCACCTCGCCGGCCAGGGGCGTGATGATAGTCGTAGCGGCAGACTGGAGCGTAATTGTGCCATTCGTCTCGTTCGTGTTCCCCGCCCAGTCCCTTGCCTCCACAACAACGGTCTTTGCGCCGTTGGCTCCGCTCAGCGTCCACACCTTTGAAGCCGGGCACGACTCATAGTTCCCGAAAATCCTGTCCTCGTTCGCAAAGCGGCAGTCCCTCAGTGAGGCATTGTCCGAAGCGGTAACGTTGAGCGTCACAACCGGGCTCGTCGCGTTCATCGCATTGGCATTGATGACAACAGCAGCATACGGGGGGGTGTTGTCAAGCGTGACGTTTGCCCTGACAGTCCAGTTGTTGCCAAGCCCGTCAAACACCTGCGCAACGATAGTCTTGTTGCCGTCGCTCTGGTTGTTCAATGCGCTTATCGTATAGTTGGCAGAGTAGACTGCGTCATTGGCTGCCGCGTCAGGGTAAGTGCCATTGTCGTTCAGGGCGATTGACTTCGTGCTGGTGTTGTCAAGCATGGACAATTCCCCGCTGTCAATGCTCACATTGTACCCAAGCCCTGCTGCCGTGAACCTGAACACGACCGTGTTCGTGTCATTGGCAATTCCCGGCTCGGCGGTGAGGCTGCCGACAGGGCTTGCAGCCACGCCAGTGCAGATGCTATTCAAAGCCATTGGCCCGAAATAGTTGGTGCCATTGAAGGCAATCCTGCCATCAATCAGCGTGTTGTTGAGGATGACACCGGCATACACCGAGAAGTTCCCGCAGAAGCTTGAGTTCTCCACGCGGCTGAAGCTCACTGTCGCGTTGCGTATGCTGCTGTTTGAGATTACCGAGTCTATCACTATGCTTGGGTCAACGTAGCTGTACTTTTCAATGACCGAGCTGGTGACGTTGGCATCAACCACCGTTGAGTCGCTGACAGTGCAGTTGTACCTGTGGGAAGGATGCCTGGCCAGGGTTGACCTCACGACAATGGAGCCGACCACGCTGCAGCCGTTCACCGTTGAATTAGTGATGTTGCTCGCCCTCACGTAAGAGCCGTTCAATATCTGGCTGTTGTTGACGATGGCATCCTGAACGTCCGTGCCCCCGGTGTTGATGTTGACCGTGTTGGACTCCCGGATAAATCCGCCGTTGGCGCCGCCCGACTCGTTATTGGAAACATTGTCAATGCTGTAATACCTGACGCGGAACTGGCAGCTTTCAATCGTTGAGCAGTTCATGGGCAGGCGGAAGTCGTTAGGGTTGAACACCTCAATTGTCGGGGTGCAGGGCTGCTGGCCGGCAGTGTAAATGCAATACAACGTGCGGTTGGCGCCTGAGCCGTTGGCGGCGTCAACGGCAGTAAGGTTTATGGTGATGTTCGTCGAATACCATGTTGAAGAGCTGCTGCTGTTGTCTGTGGTAACCGTGTCGTTTATGTCAAGGATGAACCTGACTGCAACGGTTGCCGTGTTGTTGGCAGTATCGTTCGCGTAAACGGCCGCTGTCTCGTTCCCCCTCCCTGTTGAAATGTTGTATGCAACCCTGGCCGGGTCAGCCCTCGTGTGGTTATACGGAAGCATGCCGAAAGTCAGGTTGCCCGCAAGACTGTTCCTGTACAGGTCGGTGTATGCCACCTCCACGATGACCTCCTGGCCTCCCCCTCCATCACCGGTTGAAGCCGGGGCTTCTGAGTTGAAGTAAGCTACGACGGCAGATGTTGAGTTGCTAGCCTGGTAGTAATGCCCCGACTGGTTGCTGAAAGTCCTAACAGCGGCAATCTGCGGGGCAGTGTTGTCCAGGACGATAACGCGCTGCCCTGTCGCGTTCATGTTTCCGGCAGCGTCAACAACGTAAGCGGCGTAGGTAAAGTTGCCATCAGAGTATTTGCCGTCGGCATTTGTGATGTTGGCAACGAGGCGGTATCTCCCGGCGTTAAACGAGGCGTTGACTTCATCCGCTGACAGCGAGCGGTTCCAGACCTTGACCTCGTCAAGCGTGCTGTTGAAGTAGCTGCCGTCGCTCCTCCCGCCTATAACAACGTCATAAGCTGTTGAACGCAGGGTTCCCAGGTAAGGCGTGCTGGCTTCCATGACGCCATTAACGTAAATCATGATGGCGGAGCCGTTCCATGTTCCCGCGATGTGGTACCACGTGCCGGCCTGCGGGGCAGTCGTTGAAGCGGCCGCAGTCTGGGACGCTGTCGTGTTACGCACCCAGAACTGCAAGCTTGACGCCTGCGTGTAAAACTGCCATGACACGTCATTGTTCCCAGTCCCCTTTGACATAGGCACGGCGTTTGCCGCCCAGGTTCCAGGCCTCATCCAGAACTCCACGGTGATTGTTGAGCCTTTCATGTCCAGGATTGCCGAGTTTGTGACGTTGACCGAGTCGTCAACGCCGTCAAAAATCATGCCGCGGCCCCTCCTGCCGGCGGATGTCCAGCCGCTTGAGCTGTTGCAGTTCAAGGAAGTACAGCCGAAGCCAAACAAGCTGCCGTTGCTGTTGCGGCTCGTGAAGTCT
>Ga0209541_10007822_pt1 | contig 17850 bp, 15 predicted proteins | sample RifCSPlowO2_01_FD_184027 | JGI IMG/M metagenome (GOLD analysis project Ga0209541, IMG submission 184027) | Groundwater microbial communities from Rifle, Colorado - Rifle CSP2_plank lowO2_0.1 (SPAdes) (version 2) | ecosystem: Environmental > Aquatic > Deep subsurface > Groundwater | place... | reverse complement strand
AAGAGGTTTCTAAAATTGTGGATGCTTATTTAAATGGCTTAAAATAAGGGTATTTTTTGATTGTGGAAAACAAAGTTGTATTTGACTTGACTATATAAAAGTGTTTTGATAACATTATATGTGGAGCTTGGTTGAGATATTTGGGGACGAGGCGCGGGCCAGGAATTGGCCATACGGCTTCAGTGCCAAAAAAAGTCTCAACCCATCTATCCAATCAAGTTACCGGCAGCCGGTGTCATGGAAAATAGTCCGTGTCAAAAACACGCAACTATTTCTTAACACCTAACTCTAGACCGCGATCAAGCCATGAAGCCACTTGAAAATTGGCGGAAAGGCGAGTGAGTATGCCGCCGTAGCGACATGAATTTCTGAGGTGGAGTCCTCAGACTGGTGGGGAGCTACCAGGATACAAAGTCTCCCCTTGAGTGAGATAGATAAAGGAGAAAGATCTCGGTGGGCGGAACAAAACATCGTTCCGTTCACCGAGAAATGAAGCGACCGACTAGCGATGCTAGCCGGTTTTTTTATTACAAATAAAATCCTTCACAAAATTTTCATGTGATGCTATGCTGATTCTAGAGTCAGATTTGTTGTTTCAACGATGAAAGGCGGTCGCATGACCCTCACCTGTTGTCAGTGCAGAAGAAGATATATCGGCAGGGAACTGAAAGACAAGAAAGCCCTGCGAATCTGTAGGGAGTGCATCAGAAGAGCGATTATCTCATTTGAGAGACAGATGAGGCAACATGAGATCGTGGAACTCGAAAGGATTCATGTTTTGAACCAAAGAGAGGTGCCGGTACGCCTTCTTCGTGTGGAAAATGGGAACTAATCCCGTGTTTTTGGCCGGCTCACAACGCGTGAGCCGGTTCTTCTTTTTCAATTTGTGCTATTAAGTTATACTGTTATATATGCCCCAGTAGTAGAGCGAAGCTCACTACAGGGCTATCCCGTAGTGAATTTATTTTTGTTATGTTCTACATATATTTGTTACAAAGTGTAAAAAATAACTCTCTATATTCTGGTTATTCTAGTGATTTAAGAAAAAGATTAAAAGAACATAACCAAGGGTCAAATTTTTCGATAAAGGCATATAAGCCATGGAAAGTTATTTACTACGAGGCATGTATTTTAAAAAGTGATGCTAAGCGCAGAGAGAAGTATTTAAAAACTACACAAGGTGTTAGAATGTTAAAATTGAGATTAAAAGATTATTTTGAAGAAAGTCGAAAAATTTAAAAAATAAATTCTACTACTGAGATGTCAGAAGCACTTTATAGAAAATACAGACCAGCTAAATTTTCCGGGATTATCGGTCAAGATCATATTGTTAAAGTTTTGGAAGCCGAAACCAAGTCAGGAGAAATTTCACATGCTTATCTTTTTTCCGGTACACGCGGGACTGGTAAAACTTCTGTGGCCAGGATTTTTGCTGATGCCATCGGCACATCCAAAAACGATATTTACGAGATTGACGCCGCTTCAAACACTAGTGTTGAAGATATCCGCGCGCTTAACGAATCAGTTTTTACTTTGCCTTTTGAATCAAAATACAAAGTTTATATTTTAGACGAAATCCACATGCTCTCCAAGTCCGCTTCCAATGCACTTCTTAAAACTTTAGAAGAGCCACCGGCACACGTTGTTTTTATTTTAGCCACAACAGAAACTCACAAAATTCCTGAAACTGTTCTTTCTCGTTGCGAAGTTTACACTTTCAAAAAACCTAGTCAGGAAACTTTAAAAAAACTAACTATTAGCATCGCCAAAAAAGAGGGAAGTATAATTGACGACGCATCAGCCGAGCTCGTGGCGATCTTGGGCGACGGCTCGTTTCGAGATACAATAGGGATTGTTCAGAAAATTCTAGCTTACTCAAAAGATAAGAAAATTTCTGAAGACGAGGTACGTCTTGTTACTGGTGCGCCGGCGGTTGAATTGGTCCACGGTGTTATATCAGCTATAGCATATATGGACTTGAAGATGGGTTTGGATAACGTAGAAAAGGCAGTCTCTCAAAATATTGATATGTCGGTTTTTCTAAAACTTATTCTGCACACAACACGTGCGGTGATGCTCGTAAGGTTTGGCGCGGGGAATATAGTAAAGGACGATTTTTCAGAAAAAGAATTTATTTTCGTAAATGATTTAGCAAAAAAAGATGGCATTTTTTCTTCCGCAATCTTGTTTGAACTTCTGACTGCTTATGAAAACACCACCGGCGCCTACATTTCGCAACTGCCACTTGAACTAGCATTAGTAAAAATAATCGGAGAAAAATAACATCCTTAAATACTCCAGTATTTAAGGATGTTATTTTTCTCCTCTCTTTTAGGAACTGTCTGATAAAATTTTAGCACTGTGAATTTTTATAGTAAAGTTTTTTTCAATTTTTTTGAGATTCCTGTGGATAAGAAATAAATTGATTTAAATTTTTAAAAACGAGTTTACCCACGGTCTAATTCGCGCGAATGGTACAATAGATTTTTTGTAAATGTAAAAAATATAAAATAGCAAAAAATCAAAAAAAATGTTATAAATATTGTGTTTGAATAAAATATATTGGGAGGTCGTCTAATGGCAGGACAGGAGCCTTTGAAGCTTCTAATGAAGGTCCGATTCCTTCCCTCCCAGCCAAAAATTACAAACAACATCCATGATTACCAAACGAAAAAATGGATATTATGTGCTTTCGGAAAAAACCAAAAAAAATTTGGGAGGGTCTTACAAAACCCGCTTGGAAGCGGTAAAACGATTCCGTTAAGTTGAATTTTTTAAACATAAGAGAAAGAAATAAACTACAATTAACCATAAACCCCCTTACTCGAAAAGTAGAATGGATTTATTAAGAGTGATATGATTGGAATAAATATAAATTATATTGGCACAATGAGATTAAAATATATTCCTGTTGTACTGCTGTCAGCCGTTTATTTATTTTTATTCAGTTTTAATATTACGCACGCAGAAGTCACTCAACCTTATACAGTGGACGAAAAGCCCCAAGTTCTTTTTGCTGACAGTGTAGCCACATCAACATATCTTGGGTTGGAAAATTATACGCAGGATTACGTTGGCGACTATGCGCACATAAAATTTACATATACCCACAGAGATTGTTGTTATAGTGTTTATCCGCCGATTATACACGTTAGCTCTCTTGATCCGAGATTAAACTTAAATCCTTATTTCGCAAATTTAAAATCTGCATATTTTGCTTATTTTTTTAGTGAAACAGATCCATCGGATTGGTATTCGGTGGATATACAATTTGACCCTACTGGCTATCAAGTTGTCGTAAAAAGAGCCGGTATCACAGAAGTATCAAATCTGCATACAAATATTGTCGAATTTACTGACAATGATTGGGTATATCTTGCAAATAATTATCCAATTTCAAATCCACCATTGCCTTACTCGATGTCTTTCACTCCGATACCAGTAAAGGTCGTCCCACCAGTCGGCAATTCAAATGTGCTGTTTATACCGGGTCTTATGGGATCGCGATTATATGAAAATGACGGAGTTGAAGAGAATGAACTTTGGGTGTCAATTTCAGATTCAGACCACAGCAAACTTTCGCTAAACAGTTTAGGTAAAAGTACAAATGATATTTATACTAAGGACGATACACAAAACACAGGTGAATCAAGAGAAACAGGTATTATAAATGAGATTTTTGGTCTAAATATATATGAATCATTTATTGGGGAACTCAAAGATTGGAAACAAGACGGGACAATAAATGATTATGCCTTCATTCCATATGACTGGAGATTGTCATTAAGCGACATTATTACAAATGGCGCCACAACAACTGGTAATAAACTTTCCTACAGCACCACAACCCAAAATTTTTCAGAATCTTTCGTATTGAAAAAACTGGAAGAACTGCAACAAAGTTCTAATTCCGGGAAGGTAACAATAATTACTCACTCAAACGGAGGACTGGTAGCCAAAGCTTTAGTCCAAAAACTGAAAGATACCAACAATCCTCTCTATGACCAAATAGATAAAGTGATACTAGTGGCTGTGCCGCAGATTGGAACGCCGGATGCAATGGCGACGCTTCTCCACGGAACAAAGTTGGGCAGCGGTTGGATTATGGACAATGACCGCTCACGTCAACTCTCAGAAAATATGCCCACTGTCTACAATCTCCTGCCCTCGACCAGCTATTTCACCACAGTTGATCCTGGGTTTGCGATAGATAAGTTAGCTTCTTTCGAAGACCAGCCATTTTTTGGTCCACAGATTTCTCAGTACGGGGTATTTGTTTCCAATGAAACGGAATTAAAAAATTACATTTTGGGCACGGATGGGCGAAGCAAGCCCGCATTCAGCGACACGCTCAATCCTAATATCGGCAACAACGGCTTGTATGACCAAGCGCAAAATGTTCACCAGATTTTGGACAGTTGGCAGCCCTCGCCGAACACAAAAGTCATCCAGGTGGCGGGCTGGGGTGAAGAGACGATAGCAGGAATCAATTACAAAACAAAGAAAGAGAGTACTGAAACCATTACCTACAAACCCACGGTAGTCATTGATGGTGACGGCACCGTGGTTGTTCCCAGTGCTCTATGGATGTCAGATTCCGATCCGAATGTGGAGAGGTGGTGGGTGGACTTGCCTAGTTACGATACTCTTGCAAATTTTGAACGAGGCCACCGTGACATTTTAGAGGTATCCAACTTACGAGACTTTTTAGAATCTCAAATAAAAAATTCTACATTCTCTGACCCTGATGATATTGTTTTAGACAGTGACTCAACCTTAGCATCAAATGATGCCCGTCTTCACTACACTCTCCATTCCCCACTCACATTGGGAGTCACGGACTCCCAGGGCCGATACACCGGCCAAGACCCTGTAACAAGAGAAGTTTGGGAAGAAATTCCGGGAGTAAATTACATGCAGATAGGCGAGGTTCAGTTTCTTTCGGTTCCGACAGACATAGCTCATACTCTCAAACTTGACGGTTACCAGACAGGCAGTTTTGATCTTGACGTAGACGAACAGCAAGGCAATACGATTGTTGAGTCAACATCTTTTGAGCAAATTCCGACTTCTCCATCCACCCTGGCAACAATGGAAGTCAATCTAAATTCAGATATTGCCAATCTGGTTTTAGAAATAGATAGTAATGAGGACGGAGCAGTGGATAAAAGCTTGGAAGCTACTCCGGGTGGCGTAACCATATACGACGACATTCCGCCGGAATTATATGTGACTTTTGATGTTACCAACAAAGACGTAATATTTTCTACTAAGGACAATGTAGATCCGAATCCTACCCTTACGATAGCAGGCAGTTCGGTTGTTCTCGCAGATTCGAGCGAGAATACTACAGTAATCCCATTCAAGAAGTTAAGAGAAAATTCAACTAGGTTCAGATTTACCTACAATCAAATAGTCAGAAACGGGCTTGTTACGCAACTTCCAAATACAAATATCATTTACAACTGGAAAGAAAAAAACAGTGTCCTGACTGATCTGGACACAAGGGTTGTGATAAAGGGGGTTGAAAAGTACATCTTTAACTATCGCAAAGCAATTAATGCTACAATTATCCGGGAGAGGAAGAATGGTGGGGTTGTAACGACAACCAAGCCGGGATTTGTGATTGTAGAAGTGCAAACGGAAGGTAGTGGTCTGAAAGTTGATTATTAGTGATTTTAAAACCTATGAATAACGATAAAAAAGCAAAAATTTTTTATTTAACAACTTCTATCTTTGTGATAGTAATTTCTTATATTGTTAATTCAAACCTTCGCGAAACTCTTCCAAGAAATCTTAGTGAATCTATTTTTTGGCTGACAGTTCCTGTCTTTATATTTTCGATCATTACCTTATTCACTAAAAATACCGCCTTTCAACTATGGGCAAAAATAACAAATTATCTATATATTTTTTTTATCTTTATTATTTTACTAACCCCGACATCAACGCACGGGTTAGATTTCCTCCCAATCGTGAAGGAAACCGTAAGTATAGCTCTCGCAATATTATATTCAATCATTTCCCTGATCTTAATTCTCTATAAATCTTTCAAAAAAGATAATCTATAATTACTCACTTTGCTTAAGCAAGGACTGTCCTTGCGATAACACGAGAACAAACGTTGCGAGGAGTCGGAAAGTCAAAGAAAAATGGTGGCCGACCCCATTTATGATCCCATTTACTGACCTAATTTAACCCTTACGTTTGGTCATGAAACCTATTACCCAGAATAACTATTCTAATATTCTCAAGAATATGAGAATAGTTTTTGGGCGATTTTTAGATGAATTATCTTTTATATTCTGATACAATAATTCTTATGGCATATATATTTGTTGGACTTGGGAATCCAGGAGAAGAATATGAGAATACTAGGCATAACACGGGTAGGATGCTGACTTAAAGAAATCCTAGCAATTTTGTAAATGCAAACTATGTTACAATTATAGTGATGCAATCTTTACAAAAAGGTTTCATAGCTTACGTTATTGTGGCTGTTTTGGCCATAATTTTGATTGGCGGCAGTTTTTATTTTAATTCGCGAAATAAAACCGGAAGTTTGTCGGATAATCAACTGCTTCTTTTGGGGGCCAATCAAAAAGTAGAAATGGAAACTGCTAAGCTGGAAGAGCTCCACCGAAGATACCAGGCAGAGAGGAAAATTGTAGCTCAAATTCAAGAGGAATATTCAAACATCAAAACCAATATCCTAAGAAGGACAGACATTTTTTTCAAAAATGCGGAATCAAAAAATCCGCAAATTATTATAAAAATCAGTAATAAAAATATTGAAAAGGATATAAATAATCGTCGTTTGGAGATAACAAAATTGCTCGAGGCCTGGGACAAAGAGAATGAAATTATCAATTCCGATTCGGTTTCTATAAATTTATTGCCGACCCTGTCTGATTTGGTTAAATCGGCAAAAAAAGATATCAGTTACATAGAAAAATATATTGCCCAACTGGAAAGCATAATAAACAATCTTTCCATAGAAAATTCCGACTTGACCCAATCACAAATAAGTTCGTATCAGTTTATAATTGCCAGTAACATAAACGAGGTGGAAAAAGTGGTCTCAACTTTTACCACAATTGAAAATTCGGCAAATGAAATTTATGCCGCCAATGCGGAAACCACAACTGTTTCTATTGTGGCTATATCATCTCCCGGAGAGGAAGCTTCAACACCGTCGCCCACCACTTTAGATAGTACGGAAACTGACACAACCGCTCCTACGCCGCTTTCAATGTCGACAACTCCTCCAATAGTTACACTTTCACAAATTGAGGCCCAAGAAGAAGTTGTGGTAGAAGCGGAGGTAGAACAGGCAGAAATCGAGCAAATGATAAATCAACCGGTGGAAATAACGATTGAAGTTCCAATGGCTCCTACAGTAATCGTATATCCAGAAAATTTGCCAGCTCAAGGCATAATTCAATATCTGCCGAATCCCTTTGCCGATCACACTGGCTGGCCGGATCTAACAGTGGACGAAATCTCCGGCAAACCGCTTTTGCTGGACGGAGCAAACAAGTAAGGACTGCATTGTTGGATAAATAAAATAAATGAAAAGTAAACGAATTGTAATAATAATATTGATAATCTTGGCTGGTCTGATCGTTTGGTTTGGTTTTTTCAAGGTCAGAACAGCGGTGGCTCCGGTGGAGGAGTCGAAAATCACTTACGTGAACGCTTCAATTGATTTGATACAAGTCACCTTGCCTTTTCCAGATGCTGTAACCGGCAAGGAATTCAAGGTCGTTGGGCGGGCTAGAGGGTATTGGTTTTTTGAGGCGTCGTTTCCAGTGGAAGTATTGGATAGGAACGGAAATTCTCTCGGAATTTTTGTTGCTCAAGCAAAAGATGAGTGGATGACGGAGAATTTTGTGCCGTTTGAAGTGGATATAGTCGTTCCGCAGTTTTACATTGGACCGGCAAAGCTTGTTTTGAAGAAAGATAACCCATCGGGATTGTCAGAGTATGACGCCTCAATTTCCTTCCCAATAAACATAGAGTATTAGCCATATTTTGACTAAAACTACTTTTCCCCTATACGTGGAGGACTTTATCCTGTATACTAGAATCATTAATTGTAATTAATAATTATTTAAACAATATGGCAAAATCAAATTCAGCGTTTATGAAGCCAATGAATGTTAGTGCAGATTTGGCAGTGGTAGTCGGCAAAGGACCGATGCCGAGATCAGAAGTTGTAAAGAAACTTTGGGCGTACATCAAAAAAAATAATCTTCAGGACACAAAAAATAAGAGAAACATAAACGCTGACGCGGCTCTAAAAAAAGTTTTTGCTGGCAAGTCAGTGGTCAATATGTTTGAAATGACCAAGCTAGTTTCAGCCCACCTATCGTAATCTAATTAGATAGTTTAAAACAAAAAAGCCGGACTAATCCGGCTTTTTGATTGTGTCAAATAAATAATCCCTTACTCCTCATATCTCTCCCCAGGCAATTTGTCTGGGCAAGCTTGCCCAGCGAACTTCTCGTCGCTCAAGAAAATAATAGTCGGAATAGCGCCTTTATTTTCTAAGCTCCTGCGAAAGGCCTGTTTCAAGATATGACTCGACGAGATTGTTTCACATATCGACGAGTTATAAGTTTTTAGAGACTACGCAGTCAATTAGAAAACAACGACGAGTACGTCAGTCTGGAGACGCTGTTTGAGCGAAGCGAGTTCGTCGAGAAGACGAGTGCGAGAACTATTGTTTTCTTGATTGACGAGCTCAAGCAAAATCGTACCAACGATTTATGCGGTCTCTAAAAACTATAACGAGGAGATTTTATTTTAACTCCATAAAAGAATTGACGTAGTGAACAGCAATGCCGCCGAAACTTTTATCCTGCGAAAAGGCCTTCTGAAGAATTTCTGTTTGCTTGTTGTAATATTGTTTTGAAGTTCTATAGAAAGTGATATATGACGGTTCAACATTTCCCGTCTCTTGAGCCAAAATAATTTTAGTTTGATAATTATTTCCCTCGGAAATCTCACCCTTGGATATTTCAATCGAGCCGTTTTTGCCGTTTGAAAAGTTTCGGTAAGACATGACGATTATTTTACTTTGCTCTCTTCTATCCAAAATTGACAAAAGATGGTTTATGGTATATCCAGATTTGCCTCGGTAGGTGAATTTGGGCGTCTGACCGCTTCCATCATAAAACTCCGGGGTAACCACACTGAAAACCAAATCACTTCCGTTCAGACGAGTGACAGTTTCACCCATCAAATCCAAAAAATTTATCAGCACTTCTTTTTTGTTGTTTTTGTATGCTTCCAACATGTATGGTTCCACGTCGTATTGGAAACCGCGAAATTTATTTTGGTGAGAGGCATTAAATCTTTTAGCATAATCCAAAACAGCAAAAGCTTTGTAGGAATGTCCGCCTTCTGCCCAGTTTCGCCAGCCACCTTCGGCATCCACCGACATGCCATTTTTGTCTGCCTCAATAATAAAATTTTCCACGATACTATCAAACTCTTTTTTTAATTTGGTTTTTTCAGCGCCATCCTGCATAACATATATATCCAAATAAGAATCTATTGAAAGATAAATATTCTTAATTTTATCCTTTTTTGCTCCAGAAATAATTTTATTTCTGTATGATGGGGTGATGTCCATTATGGGAGTCCAAAGCCAAGTGCCTTTTTCAGGACCCAAAGTTTCAATCTCACCACTTTTTTGAAGTGAACTTATGGAACTGGCCAAAAGGGAATTTCTATCAAAATATGCCAAATCTTTAAACCTGGGATCGGCAATAATGGCGTTTATAGTGATATTTTTGTCGGAATACTGGATGGGGTAGACCACTTCCTCCTCATTGATATTTGAGATTGAAATGAAATCCAAACTGGCTTTACCAAAATTTAAATATATCAATGTTCCTGCACCAAGGGCTATGAGAAAAACGACAGTCAAACCAAACTTATTTTTTGAAATGAATTTTTTTATTTTTATTTTCCGGTAAGACATCAATTTTTCTTCATTATCCATTTTTTAATATCTTCAAATGTTCCATCAACCTTTTTGTTGGGATTGAATATGTTTTCCGGGTCAAAAATATTTTTTGTCTGTTTAAACAAACTGACGACCTTTTCTCCAAACTGAAGTGGAAGAAACGGTGTGCGAATAATGCCATCGTTGTGCTCGGCGCTATTTGAACCGCGAAACTCTTTTACCAGAGAGTAAACCTTTTTTGAAAGTTCAAGAATGGTTTCTCCTGAAAATGGGGAGTTTAGGTCCATTAAGGGAATGATGTGAAAATTGCCGTTTCCCAAATGTCCTTGGACTGTGTAGTCAAGTTTGTATTCATCAACCAAGGCTTTCATTTTTGGCAAAAATTCTGGCAGAAATTCGGGTTTGACGATAATATCATCTATGAACGGGGCTGTTCTTTTGTGATGAACATGCTTACGAAGGAGATTGAAACTTTCGTGGCGAATATCCCAGTATTTTTCGGCCTCACCGCTATTTTTGGTAATGTGCATTTTGAAGTGAAAATCTGTCAAATGGTCGCGAACTTCAGTCAGTTTCAACTTCACTTCCTGCTCGCTTTTACCGGTAAATTCAATCATTAAAATAAGCTTTGGTACGCCGCCAGAAAGCATCATAAAAGTTTCCGGTATAAATCGAAATCCCAGATGAAGGGCTTTCCAAAAACCGAGTTGTTTGAAAAAGTCAAAGAAAAACTTAACAGCCAAAATCATACTTTTATCATCGTAAGTTTCCAGACTTTCCGGCTTATAAGGCAGAATGCGGGTCACCAAATCACTGACTTTTTCCAAAGAAGGCAGAAAAACCACGAGTAAGTTGGAAAATTTTGAAATCGGCACAAGTTTCCAGGTGATTTCGGTGATAATACCAAGAGTGCCTTGAGAGCCGACAATAAGGCGGCACAAATCAAAAGTTTTCTTTTCCTTATCGTAAATATTCCAAAGGTAGTAGCCGGAGGAATTTTTGGAAACATCCGGTTTGCCGGACATTATATCCTCGTAATTTTCCTGAATTAAATCAAAAAGTTTTTTGTACAAATTTCCTTCAAAACTATTTTCTGAAATTTTTTGGTTTAATTCGGATAAAGTCAAGGGCTTCACCACATATTCATTGCCGTCGGAGAAAACCACTTTTAATTCTTTGAGATAATTTTCAGCTTTGCCGTATTTAATACTTTTCTCTCCACCGGCATTGTTTGCCACCATTCCGCCGACGGCGCAAATTTCTCTTGAGGCGGTATAGGCCGGCATAATCCGTCCAACCTTTCTGGTCTCTTTGTCAAAGTCTCGGTAAAGGCATCCGGGTTCTACAACAGCAAAGTCTTTAGTAACTTCACCGATTTTATTCATATACCGAGTGAAATCCAAAATAATTGAATTATTTATCGGTCCTCCACTCATATCAGTTCCGGCGGAGCGAGCGGTGATGGAAAGCGATGAATTATTTTTTTTATTTTTATTTAGCCATTGCACGAGATTTTGGACATCCTTACTGTCTTTCGGGAAAAGAACCGCTTCGGGTTTCATTTCAAATAAACTGGCATCGTGAGAATAAAGATTCAAAGTTTCCGACGTTGTATCAATATTGCCTTGAAAATTTTTTCGGAGGGTATTAAGTATTTCAGAATCCATTTATATAGTGTAACAAGAAAAAAGGGAATGTTCTATTGTGTTTGACCGTTTTTCATAGAAGTCGTACTATTGTTGGTGGAGGAATCAATGACGATTACCGATAGAGTCAGAAGGTTTGGTTTGTTTCTTGTTCTTGTTCTGCTTGGTGTGGTGCTTCGAGCTCTCACTCTTCTTCCGGAAGATTCCGAAGTGCCGAGAACTGTCGTCGATTGACCATCTGTGTCGATGCCGTGGACCCTTTTTGTTCACGGCATTTCTGCTATACTATTTCTTATGACCAAACCGAAATTTTCACTCATATTAACCATAGTTCTTGTTGTTATGGTCGGGCTGTATGCACTTTTTAATCGTGATGAGGTGGTGGAAACTTCACTGGGCGTAGATCCATTGAACACTACATATATAATAGAAGGCCAGAGTGTAAAACTTGCAAACGGTCTGGCGGAACAAACTATCCAGGGTTCAGTTTCCAAAATAGTTACCCAGGCTTTTGGTAAACCGTTTTATGGGGATTTGGACGGGAATGGGCTAAAAGATTCTGTCATGTTTTTGACACAATCCGGCGGTGGTAGCGGAGAATTCTATTATGCGACCATTGCTCTAAATAAAAACGCTTTATACGAAGGTCTTGAGGGAGTTTTTCTTGGAGACAGAATCGCCCCGCAAAACATTCAGATTAAAGATGGTGTGGCTATAGTTAATTATGCCGACAGAAAGGCCGGTGAACCTCTGACAGTACAACCAAGTGTTGGAGTTTCAAAATATTTGGTTATTGAAGAAGGCATTGCAAAAGAAACGTCAAATTTTTCACAAGGTGATTTGCTTTTCTCCGGTGGACTTGTTATGGGCGAAGGAGTTCGGGTTTTCACTCCTTGTGGTGGTTCAACCAAATGGGTTATCGGCAGTTCCACAACTTATAAAAAACTGATGAATGCATACGAGAACAGGGTGATGGGTACAAATCCATACGAGCCGTTATATGTTGTTCTTGCCGGTAAAATAGTAGATGCGCCAAAGGATGGCTTCGGCGCAGATTATGATTTAGGTATTGAAGTTACAGAGCTTATCAAAGTCATACCGGGCGGAAAATGCCAATAAAAAATGGTCACTGTTTTTGGAGACACACTTTCAAAACTTGGCATCAGCTATCACAACATTAAAACTGATTTCTTCCCCGGCTACGTTTAGACAAAATCTGTCAACCCAAAATCTGTCAACCTGCCAGGTCGACAGATTTTGAGAGTTCTAAAAAGGCGTCTTTCTCAAGCAATCCAAATATTTCTTTAGTATATTCAATGCTGTTAGTATCAAAAAGTTCATAAAATAACTCGCGACTAATTATGGGATAAAAAATTGATTTTTCTTCCAAATAATCTCGAAAACTAGACCAACGATATTTTTTTAAAAAATCAAATATAATCTTGGCTTTCACATCTGCTGATTTCCAGTTTTGCACGAGCGAAACAGCATTTAAATCAATATAAAAAGGAATATAAAGATAATGTCGATCTTTTTCAATAGGTATTATTTTTGCTGAATTTTGAAAAATGTAACCACTACTAGAATATTTAATATTACAATATTTTGTATAAGCGTTTCCTAGTCTTTTTGTAAACTCAACTATTCCACCCTCAACTTTTTCATATAGAAGTAAATGATAGTGATTCGGCATCAAACTCCACTTAAGAATCTCAACCAACTTATCCTGTTTCGGTAAACTCTCAAAAGGATGTTTATTGTTTGTAATTCTTAAGGAGCCACTTCTATTATTAAGACGATATAAGTTCAAGACAAAACGTAAACGATCTTTATCATCAACAAATATATTATGTTTTTTGATTCCACGATTACAAACATGAGCAATAGTTCCAATCATAAGCACATTTTAATACAGTAAGGAAAACTATGTCAACCTGGCAGGTTGACATAGTTGGTGTTGGATAGCGACAAACAAAGGATTGGAGATTGACAAAGTTTCGTTTATGTTTAGAATTCAGCAAAAGTCAAAAGAATCCAGTAATGGACATTAAATAAATGCTTGCAAAAGCAGTTCCCTTATTTAGTGTCCATTACTGAATTTTTTCTCAATAATATAACAATAATAATATACCGATCCTGCAAACCTTCAAACATGTCAACCTGCCAGGTTGACATGTTTGGTTGAGATGTTTGGGGTGATGTTTGGAGCCATATCATATCCATCTTGGGTTAATTTTCTTATCCACAGTTTATTAACATTTAACAACACAAAAGCGACTTCTTGTCATTTGACATATCGCGAGGTGAGGAATAATCTTTATAGATTCAAGTGGGTGTTTATTCTTGCGGGGAACCAAGAATGACTTTGTTTCTGGTTAGTTTTATGATAAGCAAATCATTCAAAACAAATTCAGTGTTCCCACAGGAGGCTTTAAACCGCAAGTCAAACTTTTTGACAGGCGGTTTTGCCGTTTAGTTGATTAAACAAAATCAAGTTAATTGAAATTTAGATGTCGTCAGTTGTCCTCATATCCAACACCGAGTGAACATAGGTATGTCAACCTGGCAGGTTGACATATGTGAGGGAGACAGTCCTTGAAATGAGCGGGGTACACGACGGCACTATATAGAGTTTGGACGCAAGCTTTCTAAGCTAGAAATTTTGCGTTTGAACTTTATAAAATATTTAGTTCAAAAGGTCGATAATCTTTTAAATTTTTTAATTCTTTAATCTCTTTATCTGCACTTATAGAAAAATAAAACTTGAGTGCTAGAAAGGGGGATTAAAGAATGTGAGAGATTAGGTAAATTATTAGCAGTTGTTCAATACCGAGTGTTGAACATACTTATGTCAACCTGGCAGGTTGACATAGGTGAGTGGAATTAAATAAATTAATAAAGTAAGTAAATTAAATAAATTATGAAAAAAATATTATTAAGTATGAGTATGATAGCGGTGGTTGCAGTGGTAGCTATCGGTGCAACAGGCGCTTTCTTCTCTGATACAGAGACATCAACTGGAAACACTTTCACAGCTGGTGCGATTGATTTAACGGTAGATAGTGAACAACACTATAATGGTAATATTTGTGTAGAAAATCAAAACAATGCAGAAGGCCAGCCTGATTATGTTTGGTCTGGTGGAGCACCTTATCCACTAGCTGGAACAGCTTGTGGTGGTACATGGGGACAAGATGAAGGGTTAAATATTGTAAATGAAAAATTCTTCGATTTCGGTGATATTAAGCCGGGAGACTGGGGTGAGAATACAATCAGTCTTCATGTTGTTAATAATGATGCATATGCTTGCGTTGATATAACAAATATGACTGATCTAGATAATTCTTGTACAGAACCAGAAGAAGGATCATCAGATGCTTGTACAGTTTCTACACCAGAAGGAACAACTCCTGGAGCGGGTGAACTTGCAGAGGGAACAAATTTCTTTGCTTGGGCTGACGACGGAGACAATGTTTTTGAGGGTCTAAATAACCCAGGATTTCCAGAATTTAAACTGTTTAGTAATACCGTTGGTCCTGCAAGCGATGTCCTAAATGGTACAACTTACACATTAGCTGATGGTGGGACAGGTACACCACTACCAGGTGGAAGTACTCAATACATCGGTCTTGGATGGTGTGCGGGAACTCTTACCGTAACAGACCTTAACACTGGTGGTTGGACATGTAACGGCGCATCTATGGGTAATGAAACACAAACTGACTCATTTTCAGCAGATGTCTCTTTCAGAGTTGAACAGGCTAGAAACAATTCAGCATTCAGATGTGATGGTTCACACCTGTAGACTAAATTCCTTAACACGAGATTAATTAAAAAATTATGAAAAAAATATTATTAAGTGTCGCGGGAATCGTAGTAATTGCGGGAGCTGTAACGGGAGCTACAATTGCTTTCTACAATGACACCGAGACATCAACAAACAACGTCTTTACGGCGGGGTCAGTAGACCTAAAAGTTGACCATACATACGCTGAATACAATAGCGTGCCGTGTGTTGGTAACTGTACGGAAACAGGAAACGACCTTATCGTGAATGGTGGGTTTGAATTTCCTGAACCAGTTGCCAATGGTGGGCAGTGGCAGATATATCCCGAAAATCCCCTTGATGAAGTCCCGGGTTGGGACGTAGTTTCCGGAGCTGGCATTGAGATTCAAGAGAATGTCGCTGGAGCCGCGCACGGTGGTAACCAGAAAGCAGAGCTTGATAGTCATGGTGCAAACAGCCAGACGGTAATGAAGCAAGTCATTAATACAGTACCGGGTCAGCAGTATCGTCTTAAATTTTGGCATTCGCCAAGACCAAACAATGGTCCTGATACTGACAATGCAATTGAGCTTGATGTTCTTGTGACATCAAATAGTGGCACTATAGTGAACGACACAATAGGTCAGCCATCATTTAGTGGTTCCGGTACTGTTTGGACAGAATACGTTTACAACTTTATTGCACTTGATACACAAACAACTGTTCAATTTGGCGATGCCGGTTCAGAACCTGACACGCTTGGTGGATATCTTGATGATGTGTCAATGTTTGCACTAAATTGTTCTCCACAAAATCCTTCCTTCCCTAATGGTGGTATGTGTTCCGTATGGGGTGAGAAAGACCTTGGAGATGGTGATACATTCTGGTATTTCCCCGATATAAAACCGGGGGATTATGGAACAAATATTCTATCACTTCATGATTATGGTAACGATGCGTTCGCTTGTCTCGTACCAAGCAACATTCGAGATGACGAGAATGTTGCTGTTGAACCAGAATTAACAGCATTGCCAACGCCTGATACAACCGCTGACGGAATTCAAAACGGAGAACTCTCCGATGAACTTGAATTCTTCATATGGGAAGATTTGAACGGCAACAATGTTTATGATTCAAGCAACAATGAACCAGTTTTGGTTAAAGCTGGCACACCATTTAATCAAATTCCAACAGAGATGGTTACGATGTCCTTAACAGGCAACGCGCCAATTACTTTGGTTGGTATGAACTGGTGTGCAGGTACTCAAACCGGTCCGCAGAACACAGGCGACGCAACGCCAGTTGCTTGTGATGGAAACGGTATGGGTGACATAGCGCAAACAGATAAAATGCTTGCCGACTTTGTCGCATACGCGGTTCAACAGAGAAATAATGTAGCTCCTGATTGTGCAAATATAGGTCTTCCTCTGTTTGCCAATCCCTAACTAGACTTCTAAAAGCATTCAATTAAATTTGAAGTCTTTGACCTACTCCGATTTTTTTCGGAGTGGGGACTAAGGCTTTAGGCCTTTTAAGATGAATAGAGCATTTAAAATTCTTTACACAACATTCTATATTGGGATTATCGCTATAATCGTGCTTTTGCTCGTTGCCCTTTTTCCTATAAAGGGTAACTACCAAATAAAAATAGTAAAGTCAGGTTCTATGGAACCTAGCATTAAAACTGGAAGTATCGTGGTTATAAAACCAAGCAGTAACTATACCGTGGGAGATGTCATAACTTTTGGCAAAGATACAAAAACAGATATTCCTACCACGCATCGCATCGTTTCTAGTCGGGCGCAGGATGGGGTGATTTTGTTTACCACAAAAGGGGACACCAACGAGGATAAAGATACAAACGAAATACGACAGAGTGATGTTAATGGAAGGGTTCTGTTTGATGTTCCTTATTTCGGTTACATAATTGATTTAGCCAGAAAACCGCTAGGGTTTATCGTTTTGATTATCATCCCAACTCTTATCGTGGTATATGACGAGGTGGTAAAGATTGTCCGAGAGGTTAAGAAGATGCGCAAGAAAAAGGAAGAGATCCCAGTTAATACCGAATAAAATGTATAAAAAAGCGGTAGCACGACAAAAAAGGAATAAGAGATTGTATAAAAAACTTGCAGTAAGTTTTAGAAAAATCGTGCGCAAAATAAAAAAGATTGTTGCATTTAGAAAATGGACATTTAAAAAATTTGAAAAAGTTTCGCTCAAACTCGCTTCTTTCATGCTTTTGATTACAATAAGTGCGGGAGTTTTGAATATTCCTACTACTAATGCTTTTTATAACGATATTGAAAGTTCCACTGGGAATAGTTTAGTTGCTGGGGCGTTGGATTTTGTTTTGACAAATAGTGGCTTTTCTCCAATAGAAGGGTCTTTGAATTTACAACCAGGAACGACAACAAGTAAGACTATCGGGATGGCACTTGAGCCGTTAAGCAACCCGATAA
>Ga0209541_10007820_pt1 | contig 17851 bp, 10 predicted proteins | sample RifCSPlowO2_01_FD_184027 | JGI IMG/M metagenome (GOLD analysis project Ga0209541, IMG submission 184027) | Groundwater microbial communities from Rifle, Colorado - Rifle CSP2_plank lowO2_0.1 (SPAdes) (version 2) | ecosystem: Environmental > Aquatic > Deep subsurface > Groundwater | place... | reverse complement strand
TTTTAAAAACAGCTACAGCGCAGCCGATACCTTTTACGAGTTGTCCGGCCTTTGGAATTTTTTCCACGGCCTTCATAAATTGACCGGCATTCGTCCCATCATTTGGACGGTGGTCACGACCGTTCTGGTTCATCTGTTCACGCTTTTCTCACCGGCGCTTCCCGTATGGGTTCTCGTCAACTATATCTTCGTGGGTTTACTGGCGCTGTCGTTTATCGCTCGTCTTACGTTCGGTTCCATTTGGTCCGACCTTTTTGGAAAAGAGTTTGCGGAGAAATGGAAGGAACCTTATTTGTTTGTCAACTCAGAGGGAACTGAAAGCGGTTACGAACAAGGAAAAAGCACAGCAGGTGTGATTCGGCGGAAGTTCTGGCCTTATGTTCTTAATGTGATGAGCGCGGTTTGGTTTGCCGTTCTCTTTGCAATGATCTGGTTGGGGTTCACCTCGCATTGGGTATTTTCGGTCTTGCTGATCTCATCGGGGGCTATACTAGGGGTCATTGTGCTCACGCGGGCAGTCATGATTGGCAAAGAACTCTTTATCTTGCGAAGGGACCGTAACCAGGTCGATGCCTCAGACAAATCTAAAGAAGGAATTTTTAAAGCAGGAATCGATGACCGCAACCGGGGCGCTTTTGCAAATCTATTAATTGGTAGTAAGGACATAGTAAGGAATATTTTTTCGATTTTTACTTTGGGATGGATATCGGGCAACTTCTCAAGTGGAGGGCTCGCGATTTTAGGGGAATATATTTTGAGCGTCTTAACTAATTTCTTTCAAAGAACCACGCTTCCGCCCGTTGAGAAACAATTGATGGGCGGAGTTGCCAGAGGAGTGGTTGGAGATACCATTTTTCTCATTTGGTTTTTGGCTACGCTTTTGCTGCCGGCATTTTATCCGGCGCTCGCAAGCACTTTTTTTGCGGTTCAAATGCAGTTGTTTACCTGGACTATGATCCTCCTGATTGCGCCCAAACTTGTGTTTCCGTTGATCGTGGTATTTACGAATCACATTTTGAGTATTTTCGGCCGTTTGTCGGCAACGGGATTCAATAAGTTTGCCGTGTGGGGTGTCACTTCGGTTCTGGCATTGTTTCTGCTTAAGTTATTTATTCCGATTTCCTTTTCTACTCTTGTGTCGATGAAGCTTCCTTTGCTTGGGATGGCAGCCGTTATCGTTGCGTGGCGCATTGGCCGCCGGCAAGCTCGGAGAAGTCACGAGTTAAACCCGCAAGCGCCTTCCGCAAGCGCGGCCGGAGGGAAACCGGACCGTGAGGAGCGGCAGAATGCATTTAAAAAGTTTGCACAGGATGCCTTTTCGATTTTTGCGCAAATTTCAATAGCAGGGTTATTGGCTTATCTTTTGGAGCCCGTATTTTCTGAAATTGCTTATTTAACTTTTCCCAATTTGATTAAGACCGGGATGCTTTCTCACGTGTTTTCCGGTTCGGCAGCCCAATGGTCGTTTAGTCTTTTTTCGATGAGCATGGGATGGGCGCTCGTGTTTGGCTTTGGGGTTGCGTTGGTAGTTTATGGGATCAGACGGTTGTTTTTGGGTGAAGAGCAAATCAAAATGGAAATCGAAGAAGATGACAAACCGCAACCGCTCACTTTAGAAATGGCCTATCACTGGATCTTGAGCCGGGGTCCTAATTTAGTGAAGAAATGGTTCGAGGATTGGATGAAAAAAGAAGTAGATATCGATTCGAGCCGGCTTTATCAGGTCTCCATTGGCTTAGCAATGCTGATCGGTTTAGCCGGTGCATTCCTTCAGATCGTTTTGAACTCAACGCTGCCTTATCATACGTTTTTTTATGCTTATGCGGTGATGGTGTTGCTTAATTTCGTGATGCTCGAGATCAAAATTTATGTTCAAAAAGTCATCGACGGCCTCAAGATGAAGCGGGAAAAGAAACCAAACGCATCTTATCGGCGTATTTTCTTTCCAGGGAAGGCGGCCGATACTGAGTTAAGGGTCATTCAGAAGAAAAGGAAACAAGGGCTTTTGGAATTATTGAACGTTGGAAATATCGTCGTGGGCATACCGCTTCAAATTTCATTTTTCGCTTGGCTGGCTTGGATATTGACCTCGCCGGTTGGAATGGTGCTGATCCAATGGGCGGTCGCATTTTTTGCTCTTGCGATAGCTGTTTTTCTGCCTGTGGCGGTGGGTTGGTTCTATTTTAAGATTTTGATTGCTAAGCAAGAGAAAGTGGTTGAGAGAATCAAAGTGGCATTAGATCGGGCCGAAGGTGCCGCGCCCGGCGGGTTAAAAACGGATAAAACGTTGCTTCAATTCCAGAGATCTTTTTATGAGCAAGAGTTAAAAGAAAGGTATATTCGGGCGGAGGGAAAGTTGCTCCAATTTCAAAAATCTCTTTCTGAGCAAACTACCCACAACGTGCCGTATCAAGTGCTGCTTGCCGTTTTAAGATTGGTCGAAGTTCCTTTCTCCACGATGATTTTGATGAATAACCCTTATTACAATGCCAGAGGCCCTCTGCAGCAGTTGAAGCAGGAGTTGAATCGAATTCGGTTTACGTGGGTTGCCGCTGCCCAGTCGGGTGCGACGTCGACCGCGCTTTGGCGAATGTTCGGGTTTTTGCTTCCCACACTCGGGTTCGCACTGGTGATCCTTGCATTCGCAGCGCTCAATTTGTTCGATCCGGTGAATGTGGCCAAGGCAGCTCCGATTGTGTTGGGTTCATGGGCGTTTGGAATTTACGCCGTTTGGTTGACTTCAAAACCATTGTTTTGGCAGGTAGAGCGGGATGACGAGCAAGAGAAAATTGAGGATTTCCTCGATGAAATGGTTCCACTACCACCACCCCCCCCTGTTGCTAGCTTGTCCGACTCCCGCGGCGAAGATGTTCGGAAACACACGTATACTCGCCTCACAAAGGAAAAACTCGTAGCGCTTTTGTTCGAAAAAGGTGATTTCCAAAAGACTCCACAAGCGAAGGAACACGTAGACCGGACATTGCAAATGCAGAACCTTGGGAAAAGCCGAGTGCCTCCGGAAATTGAGGAGCAAACGTACGGCGCAATTGGTGCAATGGCGGAAAAAGGAATTTTTCAAAAGGATGCTGATCAAGTTTTAAAGCACGTTGTGCAAATTGCGCAAGCCGTTGATTCCAGTTCGGATCTTGCCATTACGATGCAGCGGCTGAGCGAGCTTGCCGAAAGCGGATTGTTTGGTCAGGGGGATGAGAAACTTGGGCGCCTTGATTCTATAGCAGCCATTGTTGAAGCAAATCAACGTCTGCGGCCGTTTCTTGTTTTAGAGCGTCTTACGGATATGAATACGAACAACAGTCCGGGTGGAAAATTTTTCGATCAGGATACACTTGAAAAATTAAATTTCCTCAATCGGATTAGTCGTATCGACGGATTTGTGTTTCCGTTGCAACTCGTAGACGAACTTCATCGGAAAGGTTGGTTCACTGTTCGAGGAAACGCCTTGCACGATCGGATAGATGCCCTTCTTGAATATGCAACGATCGTGGCGCCGAGTTATCAAGAGGAAATGCGGGAACGTTGGTTGGATGAGGACGGGGGCAAGACCCAAGATCTTGTCGAAGGCGGTTACTTCTGGAATAAGTTTCGAGATCCTAAGTCGAGCTTGCAAAATCCTGAGTTGAACTTCCAGAGATTTCAGCTCATCCTTAACATGCTAAAGCTGGATCAGAGTCGCGCTTATTCAATACTGCACTATTTGCTGGAGATGGAGATGGAGCCAAGTTCGGAGCGAGCTCTGTATGTGCCAGAGGCAAGGAACGATGATGAGCAACCCCCCCCGGACGAAGGATTGTTAGAAGGCGAAAAATCGATTCCTGCAGCGAAGAAACCTGCCGTTTCCGATGGCACAGCAAAAGCAAATGGTTTTTCGGGACCTTCCATGATCGGTCTTGAAGTGCTCTATGAAATCATGAGCAATGTTCCGCATCCGCTTGTTGCTCTGGCTGCGTTTTTTGATCTTACCATTAGTTATGGTCATGCTCCATTTTTTGAACAGGGTACCTTTGGAAAACTGGTTGGACTTCGCGACTATTCGCGCAAGTATCGGGGCACCCTATCGATCGTTCATCGCATGGAAGCATTGAACTCTACACTGCACCTTCCCCATATCGGTCCTAGGACGCATTTGATTCAGCGGGGCTATTTTGATTCCGAAGAAGCGTACCGTGAACATCTCGCCCTCAGCGAAATGGATCGGGAGATCAGGAGGATCATATATCCGGATTCCGGAACACTTCCCAATTCCAAGCCGTTTAATGCCTGGCCTGATGGTTTTAAAAGAGCCGTTGTAGAAGCTTTGGACGCATTGCGAGAACCGGGAGGACTTACCTCCCAAGAGTTAGCGGCGAGATTGACGAAAAAGGCGCTTTTGTTGCAAGCCGGAAAAAATCGATTGCCAGAAGAACTACAAAATCTAGACTATTTGCTTGCCGACATCGTTTCACAGTCGAAAGACCCGGAAGTACAAAACCGCGTGTGGTTGATGCCATTCGATTCGACAAGTGTCGATGTCACTAATCCGTCTGAGGTTTCTTCTGCCCCTCAGGAGATGACGAGTATTTTTATCGCCGAACTCAAGGGTCAGGTCTCAAGTGCCCTTGTCTCGATCGGTACCGATCACACAGCCGCTTCAAGAGCCAACGGCCGTGCTCAAGCTGCAGTAACCGCCGAAGACCTTGCCGCCCTCAATGCTCAAATCGCTAATTTCGGTAGTTACACGGCAACCGCTAAAGCTGAACGAAATGTTTTGAGGGAATCCACGTATAACCTCATTGAGGGTATCAGTTCCTTGAGAACCGAAGCCGCTCAAAAAGTGGCCGAGATTGAAACTTGGAAAACCCAAGCCGAGGAAATGAGGAACACCCTTTACGCCACGCTTGCCGATCGTGTCAATGGTTCAATAGGTATCATTCGCGGTGGTTACGCTCTCGCTAAAGAAGCCGGCCGGAATGCCACTCGCGCAGCAGACGAGGCCGGAGATCTGCTGACCCTAGACGAACACATCGGTAGTTTGAATACTCACGCTGCTCAGGCAAGTGCCGCACAAACAAAGTTAAACGATCCTAAGTACGACCTCATTGAGGAGATTGATGCTCTGAGAGCCGAAGCACGTGACAAGACGGCTGAGATCAAGACTTGGCAAGAAGCAGTGGGAGTACTGCGAAACTCGCTTTACACTCGGCTTTCCGAAGAGGTCGAATTTTCAGCGTCCGTTATTGAGAATAGACATTGGATGGCCCAATCTAACCGGACGATAGCCGATGTCAAATTGGTAGTTGAAGACCTTGCGGGCTTGGATGGAATTATCGCGGCAATGAACAAGGAGGTAACGGAAGCAAAAACCAATCAAGCTTCTTTAAATGAACCCAAGTATGACCTCATTGAGGGTATCGGCTCCTTAAGAACTGAAGCAGCGCGGAAAGTGGCTGAAATCGAAGCGGTGCAAAGGGAAATCGAGAAAATGAGGAGTACTCTCATCGCGCCGCACGATGAAAATCTTGCAAGTCTCACTACTGTAACGATTGTCCGTGAATTAAGCAGGCGTGTCTTAAACGGGAGAGTCGGCGAAGCAACAGGAGGTCTGGCCTCTGTTGAATCCACAAAGCTCGAGCAGGAACTTTCGCAAAGAGGAGACTATCAGACCATTAGCGCGCTGACTTCAAATGAATTAGGTTCACTCAAAGTAGGTCAGAGGAATGCTATGGACAAGCTTCAAACGAAACTCGGACACGAGCTAACCGGCCCAGAAAGAAGTTCCTATATGGATCTAGCGGAAGCTGAATACCAAAGTCGAGCAGTGCAGACTGCCAAAGCGGAAACACTCGCAAAGCTCACTGCAGCTCAAGAACATGGATTTGAAGGCAGGGACGCTCAAGGACATGAGATTTGGATTGTTCCTGATGTCGTGCGTGCAGAACTAGCAAGAAGGAGGAGTATCGAAGCCGAGGAAAAGCGGCAGCAGTTGGAGGCGGATAGCAAAGATCCGTCGAATTTGTCCGACTCGCGTCGGATGCGGAAAACGCAAAAGGAAGTTGAGTTGTTAAAGCAAGCGGTCGGCGAAATTGCTCGGTTTAAGAGCACAACTGAACTAGAAAAACTAAAAGAGCTGCTTCCCGGAGCCAATGTTCAAAAAGCGGTGGATCGTGCGCTCAGCGAAGCCATTGAAGCGGTGCTCGGTACGCAGTTTGAACCAGCGATGCCCGTTCCGGATGTGCGCAATCCTCGTTTTGTGGTCACGAAGTTTAGTGATCGCATAACTCCTGCGAATGTGGTTGCATTGCTCGGTCGAGCCGATCTTGATCTAGGTATCTATACGGACAATCAATCTGACGCGAGAAAAGTCTTGGGCTTTCGCGAGACGTTATCGGCTGAACTTCAAAACCGTCTGCACGTGGCTGTTGGCGGTGACGCGCTCGTTCGGGAACTTCAACATCAATTTGATATCAGAAGGTCAGAGGTAGGACAACTTCTTGTTCCGACGGCGTTCTATCGCGATCGAGCACTGGGCGACGTGGCTCGATCTGTTCTCGCGTCTTCGGCGGATCGATTGAGAAACGAGTTCCGCATCGTAGTGGTTTCGGATGAGCAACTTAGTACACCGGGCCAAACGATCAAACTGACGCTTGCCGACTTACTCCGTGCCTTCAGCGCCGTGGAATCCAGAACCGAAGCTCTGGCGCAAGCTGCATGATATGACGCAATAGGTGCGCCGGCGCACCTATTGACCTCGAGTTCGGCACTTTTCCAATACACCCCCTCTCCCTCTTTAGAGGGAGAGGGCAGTCCCAATTTCCACGGGCAGTCCTCGAAGCGAAGCGGAGAGGGATGGGGTGAGGGTAAAAAATACTGGCCGCGTTTAACCCCCTCTCCCCCTGCGGGGGCGAGGGGAAGGAAAAAAAGTGCAAAACTCGAGTTAATCTTTTGTTTGCATGACCGATATTTTAGGTATAATGGAGCCCATCCTTATGACGGCTGCGACAGCAAATAAACGGTCTGTTCGGAACATCCTCATTAATCGGCCTCTCCAGCGAGAGTTTACGATCAGTCTGATCGCGATCATGATGGCCGCCGGTGTCATTGTCGGTGTCATGATTCACATGACCCTTGGCGGTTTGACGGAGGGAGCGCCGCGTACTCTCTCGAGATTTGCTCTTGAACGGATGCTTGCCGATGTGAATGCCCAGCTGGTGATGGGAACCCTTCTGGTGATTTTCCTAGCGGTTATCTTGACTGGTTTCTTCGGCGTCTTTTTCCTGCATCGCGTGGCCGGACCTGTTTACCGGTTTAATGTCGTGTTGAAGCAAATGGCGCGCGGGGAAGTGCCTCGGGAAATTAAACTTCGGCAGAGAGACTTTTTTAAAGAAACCGCGATGTCGCTGAACGAAGTGATCCTCGTGCTCAAGCGGCACGAAGGAGCCTCAAAGCGCCTTGAAACGCTGATCGAGAGGCAAGGCCTCTCTAGCGAAGCAAGCGCTGAGCTTCGAGAAATCCAAAAAACCCTGAGCTCGACCCACTCTCCTTCCTCTTAATTTTCGACCTTTCACCCCCGTTGACACTTTCTCCTTTTTTTGCTATTATTTTGCCCCTTAGTTGAGCCGTCTAGCGACGTGTGAAAGTGGGCTGAAGCTTAGCCCACTTTTTTATTTTAAGCAGGGGTGAGATAAGGAAACAGTACTCCCAAATCTATGAATGAAGCTTTAATCAATTCGTTAAGGTATATTGAACAGGAAAAGGGCATCAAAAAAGAAGTCCTTCTAGATGCTCTTCGCGCAGCGCTTTTGTCTGCTTGCAGAAAGACTTATCCCAAACACCAAAATATCGAGGTAGAGATCGACCCTGAAACCGCTGACATTAGAGTTTCGGAAGACGGAAAAGAAATAAAGAGCGCGGAATTTGGCCGGATCGCTGCTCAGACGGCGAAACAGGTGATTATGCAAAAGATCCGTGAAGCCGAGCGGGATACGATCTACAGCGAGTTTACCAAGAAAGAAGGGGATCTCGCGCTTGGGACGATTCACTGGATGGATCAGAAGCGGATCGTTGTGGATCTTGGGAAAACGGAAGGAATTTTGCCCGCTCGTGAGCAGTCTCCCAACGATGATTATCGTCAAGGTGAGAACATCCGCGTTTATGTGCTTGAGGTGAAACGTACGGACCGCGGACCTGAAGTCATATTGTCCCGGACGCACGCCAATTTCGTGAAGAAGCTGTTTGAGCTCGAAGTTCCTGAAATTCGGGAAAACATTGTTGACATTAAGGGAGTTGCCCGCGAAGCCGGCTCTCGGACAAAAATCGCGGTTGTTTCAAGCGATTTAAAAGTAGATTGTGTCGGTTCGTGTGTCGGGATGCGCGGGCAGCGCGTCAAAAACATTGTGCGCGAAATCGGCGGGGAGAAAATCGACATTATTCGTTGGACTGAAGACAGCGAGCAATACATTCGGAATGCGATGGGTCCCGCAGAACTGGCGGAGTTAAAACTCAATCGCGAAAAAAAGGTAGCGGAAATTTTTGTGGCGGAAGACCAGCTGTCCCTTGCGATTGGTAAAAAAGGGCAGAATGTGCGGCTGGCGTCCAAACTGACGGGCTGGACCCTGGACATCAAAAGTACGAGTCAGAAAGTTCCGATCGGGTCTCTAAAAGGAGTCGGAGCCAAAACTGAGGCCTTACTTCGCGCCGCCAACATTACGAGCGTTAAGGACTTATTGAAAACAACGCCGGAAGCGTTAACCAAAATTGACGGGATCGGCCCAAAAACGGCAGAAAAGATCATCCGCTCCGCTCACGAAGCTATTTTGGGCGGCGGAAAATAAAATGAAATCAAAAACGAAGACCAAGAAATCAAAAGCAGCTCAAAAGACCAAAGCTTCCTCGTCTAAAAAGAAAACGGTTAGCGTCAAGAAAAAGGCGGCAAAGCTTGAGTCAAGTAAGGTTAAGAAGACAAGTGCAGAGCCGAAAGCAAAAAAGCTGCCTGTCAAAGCATCCCCCCTTGCTCCTCCTGCTCCGCAGGAGTTAAAAACCCATAAGCAGGTTCCTCGTAAAGAGGTTCCAAGCCCGGACGTCGAGACGGTTCAACCCAAGCCCGTTGAACGTCCGAGCGTTTTAGAGACCAAACCCAGTGCGCCTAAGCCGCCCGCTCCGGCAGGACCTTCTAAACCTTCTCCGATTAAAATTGAAATGCCGATTACCGTCGGAAACCTTGCTCGGAAATTGCGCGTGACCGTTTCGGTATTAATCAAGACTCTGATGAGCCTGGGCATTTTTGCGAATGTGAATCAGTTGTTAAACGAGGAAATTATTTGGAAGTGCGCCAAAGCATTAAACGTAGAAATTGAAAAAGAAGAAGACGAAATCTCTTCGTCCGTTCTGGAATTTGCTCAGGACCAATCCAAAGATCTGATCTTAAGACCTCCGGTAGTGACTCTCATGGGTCATGTGGACCATGGAAAAACTTCTCTTCTGGATGCGATTCGAAAGTCCGACGTTGCATCAAAAGAAGCAGGGCATATTACACAGCACGTCGGGGCCTACAACGTTCACATTGAAGGGAAGGGTCTCGTGACGTTTCTGGATACGCCGGGTCACGAAGCGTTCACGGCCATGAGGGCTCGAGGAGCGAATGTGACGGATGTGGTGGTGTTGGTCGTCGCGGCGGACGACGGCGTCATGCCCCAAACCATCGAGGCCATTGATCACGCCCGAGCTGCTGAGGTTCCGATTGTGGTGGCCATCAACAAGAGCGACCTCCCAACGGCGGATCCGAACCGGGTGATGAAAGGACTTCAGAAGTATGGGCTTGTGCCGGAAGAGTGGAGCGGGAAAACCATTTGCGTCAAAGTATCAGCAAAAACAGGTATGGGTATTGATACATTACTCGAAATGTTATTGCTGGAAGCGGAGCTTCTCGAATTGAAAGCCAACCCCAATCGTTCAGCGCACGGGGTCGTGCTTGAGTCAAAGTTAACGAAGCATCAGGGAGCGGTGTCCATGATGCTGGTGCAGAACGGCACCCTGAAGATCGGCGATCTGGTGGTGGCAGGACCTTTTTTTGGAAACGTTCGGGCACTTAAGAACGACCGGGGGAAATCCGTCAAAGAGGCAGGACCTTCCTATGCGGTTGAAGTGCTCGGACTGGGCGGAACGCCGGAAGCAGGTGAGATGTTTGCCGTAGTCCAAGATGAACAACTTGCTAAGCGGATTGCGGAAAAGAAATCGCTTGCTCTTCGCGAACGTGCCCTCAAGGGCCTTCACAGCAAGCACATGTCCCTTGAGGATTTATACGGTCACATGAAAGAAGGCCGCATCAAAGAACTTAAGTTGGTCATTAAAGTGGATGTTCAAGGGTCCCTGGAAGCATTGGAACAATCGTTGGAACAGATTGGTTCCGAAAAAATCAAACTCCGCGTGATCCACGGCGGCGTGGGAAGTATCAGCGAATCCGATATGATGTTGGCAGTGGCTTCGGATGCCATTGTGATCGGTTTTCATGTAAAGCCGGATGATCGAGCCAATGCCCTTGCCGAAAAGGAGGGCGTGGACGTTCGATTCTACAACATCATTTATGAAGCGGTGAGCGACATCCAGAAGGCCATGGAGGGATTGCTGGAGCCCACGATGAAAGAAGTGTTCATGGGCCGGACCGAAATTCGACAGATTTTTCAATCATCAAAAGTAGGATCCATCGGCGGCGGTGTCGTGAAAAAAGGAAAACTGGTGCGCAATTATCCGATTCGCGTACTCCGAAATAACATCGTGGTTCATCAGGGACGACTGGCGTCTTTAAAACGTTTTAAAGAAGACGTCCGGGAGGTCCAAGAAGGATACGATTGCGGTGTGGTGGTCGAGGGATTCAAAGACTTAAAAGAAGCCGATGTGATTGAGTCGTACCGCATCGACAAAGTCGCCGCTAAGTTTGTCTGAGATCGGGAGGAACCGTCATGCAGGGAAAAAGAATTGAACGAGTTGCCACGTTGGTGAAACATGAGTTGGGAGAGGCGCTCACCAAGCGCTTGCGTGATCCTAGAATCGGATTCGTAACCGTAACGGAGGTAAAGCTGAGCGACGATTTAAAGTATGCGCAGGTGTTTTATAGCGTCCTCGGTACGGATGAGGAAAAACAGAATACGGCGAAAGGCCTCAAAAAAGCGCGCGGGTTTTTACAGCACGAACTGGCAATAGCGCTCAAATTAAGACTTACTCCACATCTCACTTTTGTGTTGGATTCATCCCTAGATCAGGGCATGAAAATCGATCGGATCCTTAAAAGCATTCATGAAGAAAATACGGTAGAGAAGCAATGCCTGATTCCTTAGAGAACTTCTGCGAAGCGCTTAAACAGAAAAGTCATTTTTTGCTGGCATCCCATGTGCTGCCCGAGGGCGATGCGATCGGTTCGGTGTTGGCGCTGGATTCCATGTTGCGCCGCCTTGGAAAGAAAACATTGATTGCGTGCGAAGACCCCATCCCCGAACGCCTGGCTTTTCTTCCTCAGGATCTCTGGAACATTGCGTCTCGCGTTTCTCGAGGGCAGGTATTTGACGCTCTTGTCGTAGCGGATTGTCCAACGCTTGAGCGACTTGGAGAGGTCAGAACTTTGCTCACGCCCAAAACCGAAATTTTCAATATCGATCACCACATCAGCAATGTTCGGTTTGGGCATCATAATTTCATTCGTCCCGAGGCCTCTGCTTGCGGAGAAGTGGTTTATGAAATTTTCGGACGGTTCGGGCTTAAGATCAATCGAGAAGAAGCAACGGCACTTTACGTTTCGATCGCGACGGACACGGGTTCATTTAAATACGGTAACACCACCGTCAAATCACATCAAATTGCTTCGGACCTTATTAGTACCGGCATTGACATCGAGAAAATCAACGATGCGATTCATGGGACCTATTCTCTTGAAAAAATTCAGTTGTACAGTCTCCTATTGAGCCGAGTTCAAACGACGCCCGACAAAACGATCGCTTGGGTCGAGCTCAAGCGCGACGATCTTAAGAGAACCGGAGGGACGTACGAAGACTCGGAAGGATTTATCGATTTTCTGAAGTACATTCGCGAAGTCCAGTTTTGTTTTTTTATGAGTGAATTGGACGGACGTGAGCGAGGAAAGGTGCGCGTTTCATTTCGATCGAAAGGTGATTATGATGTTTCGCGCGTTGCCGTTTATTTCGGCGGCGGCGGTCATAAGAAAGCAGCCGGATGCACCATCGCCGGCTCTTTGGAAGAAGTTGCCAAGAAGATATTGAATGAAATCAAACGTGAGTACCACGCTCAAACCACGCAAAACCATCAACGGAATTTGAAACAATGAAATGCCATCCGAGCCGGCAAGGGCTCGGTTTGAGACACGATTTTTATGATGGGCGGCGCGTCAATATATGGAACTTAACGGTGTTCTGGTTGTAGATAAGGAAAGGGATTGGACCTCTCACGATGTGTGCGCTTTTGTGAGAAGTCGTTTCCACATTAAAAAAGTTGGCCATGCCGGAACATTGGATCCGCTTGCAACGGGCGTTTTGGTATTACTGCTGGGCCGGATGACCAAATGTTCTCAGGCGTATTCTTCGTGTGATAAAGAATACTTTGGAACCTTGCGTTTTGGTCTCAAGACGGATTCCCACGACATCACAGGGAAAGTGATTGAAGAGAAGGATTGGAAATCGGTAACGCCCCAAAACCTACATGCTGCGTTCAAAGCGTTTTGCGGAACCATCGAACAGACGCCGCCGATGGTATCAGCGCTTAAGCACGACGGTGTTCGTTTGTATCGGTTGGCCCGTGCCGGTAAGACGGTGGATCGACCCAAGCGAACGGTGACGGTTCATGAATTTCGGATCGAGTCGGTAGACTTGCCGGAAGTCCGTTTTTTCGCGCGAGTGTCCAAAGGTACGTATTTACGAACGCTCGTTAATGATTTAGGGGAATTTTTGGGGACCGTCGCCGTTTTGAGTGAACTCAGACGCGTGCGGAGCGGAGATTTTTCTTTGTCGGATGCGGTTTCGATCGGCGAGCTGAAGAAGTGGACGGACCGACAGGTTCAAAACGCCGTGCGATCATTTGTTTCCACCTCTGCGGTTGAATGAACATCATCACAGATCTTTCCCATTTTGAGAAAGAACGGTGTCCGAATTTGGTAGTTGCGCTCGGAAATTTCGACGGACTTCATTTGGGACACTTAAAAATTCTGGAGCAGATTAAAACGCGGGCACGCGCGTTGGGCGGCAGGTCGGCCGTCTTTACCTTTCGAGAGCACCCGCAGCGCGTGCTGCACCAGACGGAAAATCCTCCGATTTTGACATCGATGGTGCATAAATTGTATTTGCTCGAACAGTCTGGAATTGATTTTTGTTTTTTGATGGATTTTACCGTTTCGTTTTCAAAAAAGAGCCCTGAAGATTTTGTTTCAGAGGTTTTTGTCGAACACCTAGGTGCCCGTGAGGTGTGCATGGGGTTTAACGCCCGCTTTGGTCATGACCGAAGCGGAGACGGTTCTCTCATGCGGAAACTCGCGAAGCGGTTCGGTTTCGAATTTTTGGAGGTGCCTCCGGTTGAGATGGAGAACCAAGTGCTTTCAAGCAGCGCTATTCGCGCGCTGGTGTGTTCTGGCCGTTTGGAAGAAGCAGCCCGGTGGTTGGGACGTCGCTATTCGTTTTTTGGAACGGTGGTCGGAGGAAGCGGGCGAGGTGCCGGTCTTGGATTTCCGACCGCCAATTTAGATCCGCACAACGAGGTGCTGCCTCCCGAGGGGGTTTATGCGGTTTGGGTCAAGATTCTTGAGTGCCAGCTTGTGAACCATTCGGACGGAACCCTCACGCTGGAATCGTCGGTTGAGCGCGATCAACTCGAGGCGCTTTTAAATTATGGAAAACGGCCGACGTTCGGTGCCTCACAAAAGCCGATTCCTGAAGTACATGTTTTAGACTACGAAGGATCTCTTAAAAACCGAACTGTGGAAGTGACGGTTGGAAAGCGCTTGCGGGAAGAACGTATCTTTGCAGATGAGAGGGCGCTCGGGGAACAAATTGAACGTGACATGGAACAAGGCAGAGCGTGGTTTGCGCAGCAAACATCTTAAGGAGGTTGTATGCCCACGAGTAAAGAGAATAAAAGTACAGTCGTTAAACAGTTTAGAAGGAACCAACTCGATACCGGATCCGCCGAGGTCCAGATCGCCCTTTTGACCGCACGAATTAATGAACTGACCCAGCACGTGCAAGCACATAAAAAGGACAAGCATTCTCGGCACGGTTTAATCCAGATGGTCGAAAATCGGAAGAGACTGTTGAAGTATCTCGAACGAGAACGTCCCGAACCATACAAGAAATTAATTACAGAATTAAAATTAAGAAAGTGAGAATATAACTAATGGTGACTAAAGTCAGTACTCAAGTAGGAACTAAAACATTAACTCTTGAAACCGGCCGTCTGGCAAAGCAAGCAGATGGTGCTGTACTCGTTCAATATGGAGATACCGTCGTGTTGACCACGGTGGTAGCTTCTCCTGAAGTCAAAGAAGGGCAGGACTTTTTTCCGCTCACCGTAGATTATCGTGAAAAAACCTACGCGGCCGGAAAAATTCCGGGAGGATTTTTTAAGCGGGAAGGGCGTCCTACCGAAAGAGAGATTTTAGTCTCTCGTTTAACGGACCGACCGTTAAGACCTCTTTTTCCTTCCGACTATTTCAATGAAGTTCAAATTCTGTCCACCGTTTTATCCGCGGACAATGAAGCGAGCCCGGATCTTCTGTCCATCATAGGGGCCTCATCGGCTTTGATGATTTCAGAAATTCCGTTCGAGATTCCGGTTGGCGCAGTTCGCGTGGCCTGTTTGGACGGAGCGCTTGAGCTCAACCCTTCCCACAGTGATCTTCAGAAAAGCACGTTGGATCTTGTGTTAGCGGCCACGGAACATCATGTCGTTATGATCGAAGGCGGTGCTTCGGAAGTGTCGGAAAACGAGATGCTGAAAGCGATCGAGTTTGGCCGCAGTTTCATAAAGCCGATCGTAGATCTTCAGAAGCAATTGGTGTCGAAGTGCGGCAAAACCAAAATAAAACCGGAATCCAAAAAGATTTCTGATGACGTGCAAACCAAAGTAGCGCGGTGTGTGAAGGGCCGTTTTTTGCCCATTATGGAACTAAAGACAAAGGAAAAACGGATTGAGCAAAGGGACGTTTTGTATCAAGAAGTTCTTGCGCTCTTCGATCAGACCGACGAAACGTTTCGAGAGCAGGATGCGAAACGTGTGTTCGATGAACTTGAGCAAAAAGTGGTCCGCTCTCTCATTTTAAACGACGGAAAGCGGCCCGACGGCCGCGGCTTTAAGGAATTTAGACCTATTTCGTGTGAGGTAGGCGTGCTCCCGCGTACCCATGGGTCAGCGCTCTTTACGCGCGGCGAAACACAAAGTCTCGGCGTGGTGACGCTTGGAACCGGCCGCGACGAGCAGCGTATCGATGCATTGGAAGGAGAATCGTTTAAGCGCTTTATGCTCCACTATAATTTTCCCTCCTTTAGTGTCGGAGAAGTCAAACCCAACCGAGGGCCCGGCCGGCGCGAAATCGGTCACGGTGCTCTGGCAGAACGAGCGCTTGTATCCGTTATGCCTTCAGGCGACGAATTTCCATATACGATTCGGGTAGTTTCGGAAATCTTAGAGTCGAATGGATCCAGTTCCATGGCAACGGTGTGCAGTACGACCTTGGCTCTCATGGATGCGGGGACTCCGATCAAAGCACCCGTGAGCGGTATTGCGATGGGATTAGTCAAGGAAGGCGAAAAGTGGCGTGTGCTAACGGATATCGCGGGAATTGAAGACCACTTAGGGGATATGGATTTCAAAGTTGCCGGAAGTCAAAAGGGAATTACGGCAATTCAAATGGACATCAAGATTACAGGTGTGACCTCCGAGATTGTGAAAACAGCAATGGAAGATGCCAAGGAAGCAAGACTTAAGATTCTTGACATCATGCTGAACACCATTCCGAATTCCCGCCAAGAACTGTCCGCTTTAGCACCCAGAATAACGGTTTTGAGGATTAATCCCTCTAAAATCGGCGAATTGATCGGCCCCGGAGGGAAGAACATTCGAAAGATCATCGAGGAAAGCGGCGCGAGTGTTGATATCGAAGACGACGGCCGTGTGATGGTCGCTTCCAACGATGCAAAAGCAGCGCAGATTGCGATCGATCGGATTGAACAAATGACGCAAGTGCCCGAAGTCGGCAAGATTTATCAGGGCAAAGTCCGGAAAATCATGAACTTCGGCGCTTTTTGCGAAATTCTTCCCGGCACCGATGGCTTGGTTCATGTCTCTGAGCTGAGTGACGGTTACGTGAAAAAAGTTGAAGATCACGTGAAAGTCGGAGATGTTTTTCCGGTGAAAGTGATTTCGATTGACGCGCAGGGAAAAATTAACCTCAGCAGGAAACAAGCGATGGCTGAGTCCAAGTGACGCTGTTTTCCTGTTTTGCAAATTCATGGTAGACAGTACCCATACAAAACCACAAACGATCTGGGTTGAACTAAAGCGTTTACCGCACCACGATGGTCTGGATTTGCCCTCCTACCAAAGTGAAGGGGCAAGCGGGATGGACCTGTGTGCAGCGGTGGAACACGATGTCGTTCTGCAACCCGGGGAGCGGGTGCTGATTCCAACCGGAATTGTGGTTAGTCTTCCTCCGGGATGTGAAGCGCAGATACGGCCCAGAAGCGGCCTTGCCTTAAAACACGGAGTTGGTTTACTCAACTCGCCGGGCACCATTGATTCGGACTATCGAGGTGAAATTCAAATCATATTAATCAATTGGGGCCAAGAACCGTTTACGGTTTCAAGAGGGCTGCGCATCGCTCAGATGGTGGTCACTCAATACGTTCCTGTCCGTTTTAAGGTCGTCAGTGATTTGGACGTTACACTAAGAAAAGACGGCGGATTTGGTCATACGGGGGTTTGACCCATGGCGGCGAAGGGAGCTGGAAAACTAAAACAAGAGCGCATCAACGAGGCGATCGGTGTTCTCTTCCTCTTGGTGGGTTTATTCACACTTCTCAGCATTCTTTTTTTTCATCCAAGCGATCACTCCTTTTATACGTCTTATCCCAATGAATCGTATCGAAATGTAACAGGAATTATCGGTGCCCGCGTCGCCTACTATCTCAACTTTGTCTTCGGTTGGAGCTCGTATAGCGTTCCGGCTATTTTTCTTTTTTGGGCAAGTTGTTTTTTCCTGCAAAAAGTGCCTCAGAAAAGATGGATTGAACTTATTTGCATTCTCGTGTCCATTGTGGCCGTTTCGAGCGTATTCGCGCTTCTAAGCGCCTCTGAGTGGAAAATGCGCGCGGGAGGCGCTGCGGGTTATTTGATTGCCTCACGGCTAGAAACTTATTTTGGTGTGATCGGCGGACTCATTATTTCGTTTACGTGTTTGGCGCTGGCGCTGTTGCTCGCGACGGATTTTTTGCTTTATCCCATCTTTGAGCGGTTTTGGATTCAAGCCCGTCAAGGACTGTCCAAGGTGCGCTCCTCTCTGGCCAGATCCCTTGTTTTTACGAAAGGGAACCGAGGTATTTCCAAGAATTTCCAGTCGTCCGGCAATTGGATAGAACGGTTTCTTCCGCCCAAAGTAGTTCATTCCCAGGATGGGTTGAAAAAATCACTCGCAGCTCAAAATCGTAGCGGCGACTTTAAGCCCGCGTCATCGGTCGAGGACGCCATTGAGGATGAACGTGCGGTTTTCGAACAAGCAAAAACGAAAATCAAATTGAATCAAACCAAAGACACCGTCAAAAAAGAAATATCGGATGCAAAAGCCGAAACCCACAAAGATTTTGCGAAG
>Ga0209541_10007818_pt1 | contig 17852 bp, 28 predicted proteins | sample RifCSPlowO2_01_FD_184027 | JGI IMG/M metagenome (GOLD analysis project Ga0209541, IMG submission 184027) | Groundwater microbial communities from Rifle, Colorado - Rifle CSP2_plank lowO2_0.1 (SPAdes) (version 2) | ecosystem: Environmental > Aquatic > Deep subsurface > Groundwater | place... | reverse complement strand
CGCTACTATCATCGACGACTCGCCCATTACTTATCAAGTCCCCGGCCAACCCCCTTATGCCCCCCGCAACTACGACAGTAAGTTTCACGGCCCCGTCACTCTCCGTACCGCTCTGGCTAGCTCCTACAATGTCCCTGCCGTCAAAACCCTATCTACTTTCGGCGTGGCCAAAATGATTGAATTGGGCCAAAGACTGGGCATCACCACCTGGAACGACTCCAGCCGCTTCGGTCTGTCTCTCACTTTGGGCGGCGGCGAGGTCAGAATGGTCGACATGGCCGTTGTTTACGCCACCCTAGCCAATCAAGGTTTGCGGGTTGATCTGCACCCCATTTTAAAAGTCACCGATCCCCACGGCAAAATTCTGGAACAATTCGACTGCGGCGGCGCTAATCCGTTAGACCGGTGTAATCCCCAACCCGTCCTAAATCCTCAAGTCGCCTATCAGCTTACCGACATTCTCTCCGACAACGCCGCTCGCTCTCCCGCTTTCGGCTCCCGCTCGGTCTTGAACGTCCCCGGTCATCAAGTTGCCGTCAAAACCGGCACCACCCAAAACTTGCGTGACAACTGGACTATTGGCTTTGTACCCAATCGCCTCGTCGCGGTTTGGGTAGGCAACAACGACAATACTCCCATGAGCTACGTCGCCTCCGGTATCACCGGCGCTTCTTCCATCTGGCGGGCTATCTTCGATGTCATTCTCCGCCAGCTGGCGGACCAGCCGGTACAAACTTTCTCGCCCCCCGCCAACCTGATCAAAGTCGCCATCTGTACCCTCACCGGCCAACTCGCCTGTGCTGGTTGCCCCGCCAAAGAGGAATACTTTTTGCCGGGTACGCAGCCCCAAACCGCTTGCACTCCCGAACAAATCGAACAACTTAAAGAAAAACAACAACAGGATCAAGCCAGTCGCGACAAAATTCTTACCGGCGCTTCCACCGATAATTAACTTACCCTTGACAAGTCACCGCTAGTAAGATAATCTTACTGTAGTACAGTTAGAAAGTAAGATTATGTCTATCACTACTACCACTCTCCGTCCTAAGCGCCAGGTAACTATCCCCCAGCTACTTGCTCAGCAACTCAACTGGCAGATTGGCGATCAACTTATCTTTGAAACCAAAAATAAGCAATTAGTTGTCCTCAATCAAAACCAAGCTGCCCAGGATACGCTTGACGCTATCAGAAAATCTCTCCAAAGCTCCGGCATTAGCCTGAAAGAATTCCTCAAAGACAGCCGAAAGATTAGGAAGGAAATCGTCAGAGAAAAATATGGAGACGACTTTGTCAACGATCTTCGTTGATACCAATGTTCTCTTTTCCGGAGTCTATAAAGATAACACTTCCCCGGGAGAAATCCTTAATCTCCATAGAGACAAAAAAATCCAAATTGTCGTTTCTCAACAAGTGCTCGATGAGGTAGTTAGAAATATTAAGCGCAAATACTCAATTGGACTACCTAAGTTAATCAAGTTCTTGACCACGCATCCACCCGTTGTTCAACCCGATCCTTCGCTTCCACAAATCAAAAAATGGTTAAGCGTAATTAACTCCGTTGACGCTCCTATTCTTGCTGCAGCAGTTAAAGCCAAACCCAAATATTTTGTTACCGGCGATAAAGCTCACTTCACCCCCAAAGTCGCCCAAGCCTCTCGTCTCACTATCCTCTCCCCCAAAGAATTCATCGACCAATTCAGCTCTGTCTAAAACCACCGCATTCTTACCGCCCCATCCACCACTTAACTCGCGTCCACCACCACTGTAAATTCCATGAGTGGATTAACCGGCTTCACGTCATGACCATGCCCAGAACTATCCCTTAAACTACCCTGTAAATCCCACAACGCCACTGTATGCTCATCCACCTCCAGTTTCTTCATCGGCAGCAGAGGGCTAAAATCATCACCATATCTGGCATTGTCTGAAACCCGCACCCAGTTCATCTCTCCCATCAATGATCTCCCCAAGTTGGAAGAAATCTCTGAGCCTAAGACTAACCCGTCAGATCCGTAACTAGGCGAACTCCCGTCGTAGCTTCGACTCGCCACCTGTGCACCATCTACAAACAACTTTACCCTACCCCTATCTTTGACCATAGCCAGGTGATACCAAAGCCCTGCATTAACTACCGGCTCTGTACTCAAACCCTGAGGTCCCTTGCTATCCCAAAACGCTGCCTGCAGGATCCCCGTTTGACCATCGCCTACTCCCTCTCCTCCATGAATAAATAAACCCACATCTATCCCAGAATCTCTGCTGGGTTGGCGGAAAACATATCGGGTTTGCGGCCCTTTTCCCCCAAAAGGATCAAGGCGTACCCTTGCCTCAAAGGTAAATCTATCAATGGGTAAAACTGGGGGGGCAACAATACCCTTACCTTCATCAAATCTCGGCGCCATGTCCACAATCTTGAAATCCCCCAACCTCTCCCTTTCTCTCACCTTACCCACTTCAAAACCACCAGCCGCAGCCGCAACCGCAACCGCAGCACCAGCACCAGTTCTGCCCGCGACTTTTAAAAAGTCCCTTCGAGTTAATCTCGTCTCCTCATTACTCATGCTTACTAGTATACCTTATTTATCAAAATTTCTCTAATCTTACCGTCTCCGTCCCCCACCAATTTGTGAGCCAATCAAAGTTGATCTTTAAATTTAACCCGCCCCAGTTCACGTTTTTGAGATAAAACACCAACGACAATCCCACCGTCATCACTAATAACACCACCACCGGCCAATTGCTCCGCTTTTTCTCCTCTAGCTTAGATTTTACCTTAGGATCAGTCATTAACTAAGTTATCCGGCCGCTCTCCGGCCAAGGCTTTCATTAGATTATTTACTGCTAGCCTAGTCATCTCTTCCCGCGCTTGGTGCGTCGCCGAGGCTATATGCGGTGTCAAGATCACATTCGGCAGCTCACGTAAACCCGTCGCAGCCCGTGCATCTTCCACTTCAAACACATCCAAGGCTGCTCCCCAAAGCCGCTTATTTTCCAATGCTACCCGCAACGCTTTTTCTTCTACAATCGGTCCTCGGGCCGTATTGATTAAAATTGCCGTCGGCTTCATTAATGCCAACTCTTTCGCTCCAATCATATGCCGCGTTTCCAGCGCCAGCGGCACGTGAATCGTTACCACGTTTGCTATCTGGAGTAACTCCTCCAGGGGCACGCATCTGCCACCCGTCTCCGCCTCAAACGCCTCCTTCCTGTTCCGACAAAAATACACCACCTCCATGTCAAACACCGCCTGCAGTCTCTTCCCCACCACCGCCCCAATCGTCCCCAGCCCAATTACTCCCAAAATCTTACCGGTCAAATCCTGGCCTAAAAATAAATTCGGGTCCCAACCCCTAAATTCTCCCGCCCGCATAAACCTGTCTGCCTCTACCACCCGCCGCGACAAGGCCAACACCAACGCCACCGTGAATTCCGCCACCGCATCTCCCAAGGCGCTCGGGGTATTAGTCACCATCACTCCTCGCTTCCTTGCCGCTGCCAAATCGATGTTGTCATACCCCACCGCGTAATTGGCGATTATCTTTAAACTAGGTCCTGCCGCCGCCATCACCTCCTCATCAATCCTTTCCGTCACCATGGATAAAATCGCCTCCACCCCCCTCACCCGCTTCAGCAAATCTTCTCTACTCACCCTCTTCTCAAATACTTCCACTTCATGAGCTGTCTTCAATTCCTCCAGCGCTGCTCCCGGTATTTGTCGTGTTACAAAGACTCTGGCCATAATAGTCCCGCTTTCGCTCCTACTCTACTCACCACCGCTGCCGCTTGTTTCTTCCCCCACTCAATTGCTTGCGGCACCTGCTTCCCCTTAATCAGTGCCGCTATCACCCCACTCCCAAATGCATCCCCCGCCCCGGTACTATCCACTACCGCGGTCTTGATCGCCTCATACCACCAACACTTCCCTCCCTGACACACCCTCCCCCCTCGCTCACCATCAGTAATTACCAGCATCATCCCTGGCGCTACCGGACAATGCTCGCCCCGCCATACTCCTTCATCGTTCCAGTCAATCCCAAAAAATTTACTCGCCTCATTTCGGTTCATCTGCAATACGTCCGGCCACTGGTCCGGCCTCTTTTCTCCTAAACCTGGATTCCAATATATCTTTCTATTTTTTGCTCTAGCCCAAGCTATCAACCGGTTCACCAATGTCATCTCTCCGCCCACACTGGTCAGGTGGATCCAACCCCCCACCTTAATTTCCCTTTCCAACCTCGCCCACGGAATATCAGCCACTGTCAGCATCCGACTCGCCCCCCGGTAAGTCACAATCGAGCTCCCCTTCCGGGACACCAAAATCACCGACACTGCCGTCGTTTCGTCTGGCTCCTGAATTACCCACGAAGTATCGACTCCCTCTTTAGCCAGATCTGCCACAATCATGTCCGCCGCCGCATCTTTGCCCATCTCTACCAATGCTGCCGCCTTAATGCCCTTGCGAACGTAACTCACTGCCGCATTAGTCGCCCCACCCCCAGACGCCATTACCAATTCCTGGGCCTCGATCTTACCTTCCCGCAGACGACCCAGGCTAAATTCATCACTCCTTAAAAATATGTCCCACGTCGCCGAGCCCACGCAGACGACCTCTACCATTGTTTTATCGCCTCCAGAGCTGCTAGGGGTGTATCTACCACCTTAAACACGGTTTTTTCTGTTCCCCGCATCAACATATATTTAGCTAACACCTTAATAATCTCCTTCCAAAATTCCCCATACAACACAAACGGCTTATGATGACCATAATACAACCTCGCCAGCACCCAAGCCGTGGCAAATTCCGATAATGTCCCCGTCCCGCCCTGAAAAATAATAAACGTATCCGAATTCTCCATCAGCTTAAACATCCGCTCGATGTAATTCTTGGTTTTTATTTCCCGTTTCACTACATTCTTGGAGTAACGACCTTCAAATCCCGGCGCATCCTTGGCATCAAACGTCACCGCTAAAGTATCTCCTCTCCCGGCAATCGCCCCCTGGGTTGAAGCATCCATCACTCCCGGCCCCCCACCATTGACAATAATGTAACCATGTTCTGCCAGCAGCTTGGCCGTAGCCCATGCCTCTTGATATAGTTTGGATTTCGGTTTAGCATCAGCGTAGCCGAAAAACGCCACCTTTTTTATCATGCTATTACACTTTTACACTGTTACGCCTTTATACTCAAGATGAATTTAGCTTCCTATCTCGACCTCGCCAACCATCACGCCGACGCCACTCCTCAACAAATTGAAGAATTATGTCAAAACGTCTTAAAGTATAAATTCAATGCTGCCTTCGTCAATCCCCTTTACGTGCCACTGGCCACCCGCCACGTGCCCCGCGCCAAAGTCGGTACCGTCATCTCTTTCCCTTTAGGCCAGGACATTCTTGATATCAAACTTGCCGCCGCGAAACTTGCTGCCACACAGGGGGCCGACGAGCTTGATATTAGCGCCAACGTAGCTTTGTTTAAAACCGGATCCTGGTCTTCTGCCCAAACCGAAATGACTCAACTCGTCACCACCGCCAAAGCTATCAATCCCCACATTATCGTCAAATTTATCATCGAAACCGGTTATCTGACTCCAAAAGAAATTAAAACAGCTTCTTTAGCCGTATTGAACTCCGGTGCTGATTTCGTCAAAACTTGTTCGGGCATGGGCCCCCGCGGTGCCACCCTCGAAGACGTTAAGCTCATTAGAGACGCTGTCGGCAGAAACATCAAGCTCAAAGTTGCCGGTGGCATCGGCACTTATACCCAAGCCCTGGCTTTTATCCAAGCTGGCACCGACCGCATCGGCACCTCCAGGGCTATCGAGATAGTAACCTCACCGGTATAATTTTTTGTTTGGTTTTTAAATTCTCTACCATTATTTCCCCTTGACTATAAGATAGCCTGATCTTTTCTCCTCCCACTACATCCATCAGCACTCCGTCATCCGCTGTTTCCCGCTTAATTACTTCTAAGCTATAAACTTTAGTTTCTTCACCCACCTCTACCTCATACACCACTTCCCTCTGTGCCAATTCAGGATATGGATTCACCTCATAATCCCGATCCCCACCTATCTCGGCCGATAACACTACTGTAGTCGGATGAGCAGTCTGCCATTCTCTCCACGTCAACACCTGTACCGGCACCCGCTCCAAATCACTGTCTAGCTGGCTTACTAATTCATTAGTCTCTCTGTTATACACCACTAAACAGCCGTCTTTTAATCTCCCGCTCACTCCCCACTTCACCTCACTGGCAAACACCACCGCGCTGCCGCACAAAGAGCTATAAGTCACTATCACCTTATCATTCACTATCTCATGCCAATTCAATATTTTCACCGGATATGCCTTATGTTCCCCTTGATAATCTAATCCTACTACCAAATCCTCATCCTCAAGCCACTCATTGGCTTCATCTTTGCTCTCAAACTGCGGCTCATCTATCGCCGGAATACAATCCTTACACGTCCCATATTGTAAATCTGCCCCACTTGCTCCAAATTCATCCCCCGCTCTCTCCGGCTCACTCTTATGCCCACACCCCGTCAACACTACCACCAATCCCACCAATACCAGTACCCTTCTCATTTTACCTTTCTAAAAACCCAATTCCGCTTTTGCTGCTTCACTCATCATATCAGAAGTCCAAGGTGGATCAAACGTCAACTCAATCTGCACATCCCGATCGACATCAATCCTCGGTAATTGCTTCAACGCGTGCTTTACCAGCGCCTCAAACATCCCCGCCAACGGACACCCCGGAGACGTCAACGTCATTAAAATATGTATCTTCTTACCTACAGTTACCTTATAGACTAATCCTAAATCCACAATATTTATTTTAAGTTCCGGATCTATTACCTTCCTCAACTTATCCCACACTTGTTGTTTAGTCATTATCTTTACCAACAAACCAACCCCCTCATCAAGGAGGTTGGTTTTTACGCTTTTACACTCTTACACTCTTACGCTTTTTTAAGTACCGGCATGCCGGTCCTCTTGGTCTCCATGACTCTATACCCGGCCGGTACCGCATCCATAGCTCCGGATCGGACTTCACGAGCAAAGTAGTAAATCCTCTGCTGTCGTCCGTTCTTCAGGGTCACATCCCGACTGTGCAGGTAATAAGTCTGACCTTTAGAATTATTAAAGGAATACGCCATATATCTTTTCACCTCCTTTGCTCGAGCAGGACTAATTTAAGATCTAAATTCTGCTTCCAATAACAAATACACTGCCCACAACCCCAGCAATATTCCCACCACCACCCATTGAGTACTGGCCAAATATAAATCGTATCCTAGCGCCCCGATTCCGGCTAACCCTGCTGCTCCCATCGATCCATACATCAGGAACTTACTTACCATCGGTTTATCTTTATCTCGAATCAGCATCCCCATTACCGCCACTTTACACCTGCAATATACCAGATGTCAAGCCTGGGAACGTCAAACGTCCCTCTGGTGTTAAAATATACTTCATGTCCACTCATCGCCTGGCCTTCCCCGCCCTCATTCTCGCCTCCATCATCAGCGGCACCGGCAGCACCGCGGTCAAGCTCGCCTTGCGTTATTTTGATCCGTTCACCCTCTTATTCCTTCGCCTAGTCCTAGCCAGCAGCGCTTTACTCCTCTTCTCAACTTTTTTTAACTTCAAGCTTATAGTTTTCTCCAAGCGCATCCTTATAGCTTCAATTCTCTTTACAAATAACCTCGTCTTCTTCACTCTCGGCATGAATTTAACTACCGCCATTTCTGCCGGCATCCTAGTCTCTTTAGTTCCCATCAACCTGGCTATTCTGACTCACTGGCGCCGTAAATCTGAACCGGTCTCAACTAATCAATGGGCTGGCCTCTGCCTGGGGTTAATCGGAGCGTTCATTATTATCATCCGTTCTTTTAATCCTGACAGTCACGTCATTAACTCCGTTGGCACACCCCTCGGTAATCTCTTCATTCTCATCGGCGTCTTCTCCTATTCCCTTTATCTTTACATCAACCAGCCTTTGGCGCGCCACTTTTCCCCTCTCCTACTTACTACCCATAACTCTCTCATTGCTGCTATTTTCGTCCTCCCCTTATTTCTATGGGCCAATTCTCGTCACACCACTTTTACCCAAATTCTTCATCTTCCTGCTGTTTCGATTTTACTTTTTATTGTTCTTATTCTTTCCATCGGCATGTACCTGCTCTATCAATGGGGCATCAAGCATACCAGTAGTCTCACCGCCGGCACCACTATTTATCTTAGCCCCCTCGTCTCTGCCGCCATTGCCATCCCTTTTTTGGGCGAACAACTTACGCCTCACTTAATTTTCGGCAGCAGCGCTATCTTAATCGGCGTTTACCTAGCTAACCGGAAACCTAAGGCCTAAACTCTCCTTCCAGCACGTGTGTCTCCAGCTTGCGGTCATCCTGCTTCTCCAATGTTACTACCACCTTGACGTGATCGCGCCAATCCATCTTGTCGCTAAACTCCAACACCAATCCGCCTTTAGCTATCCGCAGCTTGCCGGTATAAACGCTGGAGAACGGTTCATCTCTGACTAACCAACCCTCGTACCACTCTCCCGCTTTAGGTTCAGGCAACTCCGCCAATACCGTCAACTCAAATTTACCGTCCGTGTAAGATCGGGTGGCTATCCCTCCGCCTACGCCTCCAGTCACGTCTTTAAGTTCCGCTCGTTCCAAATTAACCGGCAAGATCACTCCGAATCGTTTGGCTAGCTCACTCGCCCGATCCTCAATCTCTACTCCCTGACCTTCAGCCGGCAACACTTCCGCCTGCTCTACCCTCCTAGCCCTCCACCACCATAAGCCCCCAATCAATGCCACTACCACCAGCAAACCTACCCACTGTTCTTTTTTCATCTCTTCTCACCCCCGATCTAGGGCAGGCGCAATTCTTCTTCAATAACTGCTCTCAATTTTACCACATTAGCCTTTCTGCCATTGACAAAAAAGGTCGGCGTGGCATTAATGCCTAAGTTGCGCCCATCTCTCATATCCTGTTGTACCAAATCTTTGTAATTCCCTTCTTCACTAATCCCCAATTCCCTCCTATACTCATTAAACTTTTCCCCATTCTCCGTCCAGTCATCTTGTCGCTCAAACAACAAATTGTGCATCTGCCAAAACTTATCGGCAGCCGCCGCTGCCTCTGCCAACTCCGCTGCCGCCATCGCCTGCTTATGAATCTGCGTCAGCGGAAAATGTCGGTATACCAAACGTACCTCCTGGGGATAATCAGCCAAAATTTGCTTTAGCGCCGACTCTGCCTGCCGGCAAGCCGGACACTGAAAATCAGACCATTCTACTATAGTTACTTTAGCCTGGGCACTTCCCGTAGCCAACCTGGCTTCACCCACCGCATCAACCAGCTTCTTATCATTCCCCTCCCATCTGGTCATCAGCAACCCTACTCCCGCCAATACCACCATTGTCCCCACCAATATCCCTACGACTAATTTAGCTTGACTCATGTTATTTAGGAGGCCAAATTTGTTCTCCGGTCTCTTCATCGATCACCACAATCGCCGCCGTGGGACACGATTGGGCTGCCAATAACTTCTCGTCATCCGTATTGCCTTCTTGGGATATCACCGTAGCTTTTAAAGCTTTGCTTTCACTATTCTCTTTATCCAATTGAAACACCTTCGCCGCGATCGCCACACAGCTCGCCGCCCCAATGCACTTATCCCGCAATACTGTCACTTTATACGCCATTAGTAATACTCCTCATAATGAATCCTGTCTTTAGTTACACCCTTCTCCAATAATATCTTACTCATCTCCTCAATCATCCCTTTATTCCCGCACAGATATACCCCCACTCCCGAAAAGTCACGATGATGTTTTACCACACATTCAGTCACATGCCCCTGGCAAAACTTCCATCTCTCATTCGGTTTTGACAATACCGGATCGAAAGTGAAATTGGCGTATTCTTCCGCCAACTCGGCAAAATCCGTAAACCAAAACACATCTTCCGGATACCGCAATCCCCAATGCAACCACATTGGCCGTTTATCTTGCTTATCCACCAACAAATCCATGATCATGCCCTTAATCGAAGAAATTCCACTCCCCGTCGCTACAAACCATAGTTCTTTATCTGGGCCCACCACGAACCTACCCGCGGGCGCCATAAACTCAACCCCATCTCCCGGCTTTAAGTCCTGTAAATACTTTGACCCCAATCCTTGTGGCGCCACATCTACCAACAGTTCTACCCCATGATTCACTGACGGTGCTGACACAATCGAATACTGTTTTAAGCCCATTATCCCCGGCACCCGCATCATTACATACTGTCCCGCTGTAAACTCAATCCGATCCGGTTGCACCAACTCCAAATGCACCCACAAAAACTTACTCGCCAACATCTGCTTATCCGCCACTTTTGCCCTAAACCACTGCGCTGCCATTTCTTTATCTTATCACGACAGTTCCCTGTCGTATTATCCTCCACGGCTCAATCGTCGTATCTACTACTGTTGACGCCAGCTGACCACCACATTCTCCCTCTATTACCAAATCAACTTTATTACCTAATTCCCTACTTACCTCTTCTCTCTTCATTGGCGCTCTCTCTCCGGCAAAATTAGCCGATCCGGCTAAAATTCCTCCTACCTTCCTACATAACCCCTGCACCAATGGCCAATCCGGTACCCGTAATCCTATTGTGTTTCCTTCCTTCCCTGGCACCACTATTGTTAACGCCCCTGGCCAATACTTCTTGGCTACTTCTCTCACCTCATCATCAAACTCACCTAATTCTTCCGCCTGGGCCAAATCCGCTACTAAAATTGCCGTTGGTTTATTGATCTCTCTCTTTTTTATTTCATAAAACTTCTTCACCGCCACCGGATTATCCGCCGCCACCCCCACCCCCCACACCGTATCCGTGGGAAAAATCACCACTCCCCCACTTCTTAATATCTCCACCGCTTTATCTATATTCATATCTAGTTTACCCTGAGCGAAGTCGAAGGGCTTTCTGTAATGCCCGCAACGGCAAAGTAGCACATTTCATTCGCGTTGGGCTGACTTCAATTCCCAACATCTCAATCATGTCTTCGTCCTTAATCCCCCTAATTACCTCAATTACCTTAATCTTCTTAACTTTCTCCGTCAACAAACTTCCCGCCGCCGTACTAATCGCACACCCAACACTCTTAAATTTTATGTCACCTATCTGTCCTCTATTAAACTTTATTGCCAGCTGTAGCATATCTCCACAGCTGGCATTAGCCTCTTTGACAATAACGTCGGCGCCGGGTAAATCCCCGAAATTCCTAGGGTTTTTGTAATGGTCAATTATATTTTCTTTATATATGCTATCCATGAAATACTTTCTTTACTTTACCAAGTCCCTCTATCAATTTATCCACCTCTTCCTTGGTGTTATAAATCCCAAAACTAGCTCTCACTGTCGCCGCTAATCCCAATTTTTCGTGCATCGGCATGGTGCAGTGATGCCCCGATCGCACTGCTATTCCTTCATCATCCAACACTTGCGCCACATCATGCGCGTGTATTCCTTCCACACTAAATGCCACCAGCCCACCGCGTTCTTCTAGATTCCTAGGACCGTAGATTCTTATGCTCTTTATGCTTTTAAGCTTTTTTACCGCATACGCTGTTAACTCTTTCTCATGTGCTCTAACGTTTTGCATACCAATTTTTTCCAAATACTCTACTGCTGCCGCCAGTCCCACCGCTCCGGCCACATTAGGCGTCCCGGCGTCAAACCGATCCGGCAAACCAGCAAATACAGTTCCCACCGTGTGTACTTCGGAAATTGTCCCCCCGCCAGTCATAAACGGCTGCATTTCCTCCAAAACTTCCCGCTTTACCCACAATCCCCCGATTCCCATTGGTCCATACATCTTGTGTCCCGAAAAAGCGTAAAAATCGCATCCCAACTCACTTACATTAACCGGCATCTGCGGCACCGCCTGCGCCCCATCTATCAATACTTTAGTCCCATTCTTCTTTGCCAGTGTAGCAATTTTCTTAACTGGATTGATTGTCCCCAAGAAATTACTTACGTGTACCAAAGCTAAAAGTTTTGGCTTTAGCTCTAATTTTTTTTCCAAACTATCCAAATCCAATTCGCCCTCTTGATTTACTGCTACATATTCCACTCTCGCTCCTACTCTCTTAGCTAACTCCTGCCACGGCACCAAATTAGAGTGGTGCTCCATTTCCGTGGTCACTATCACATCACCTTTGCCTACATTAGCCATACCCCACGCATAAGCTACTAAATTAATTCCCTCCGTGGTATTGCGCACAAATACCAGCTCATTTGGATCACTGGCTCCAACAAAATCTGCTACTTTCTCCCGTGCCCGTTGGTACATCCGCGTACTCTCGTCCCCAAGCGTATGGATCCCCCGGTGCACATTGGCATTGTGATTCTCGTAGTAATCCCTAATTACCTCAATTACCTGTCTTGGCTTCTGTGTCGTTGCCGCGTTATCCAAATATACTAACGGCTGGCCGTTTATTTTCCGACTTAAAATCGGGAAATCTGATTTTACGTTATTCATAAAACTGGTGCTAAAAACCCTTCTACAATTATATCGCGAGCGTCAGCTTGCCGCAGGCCCCGGCTCATCAGATAAAATAACTGCTCCTCGTCAATCTTCCCCACCGTCGCCGCGTGGGAGCATTTGACATCATCCGCTTCAATCTCCAAGTTAGGTACCACCTCCGCCCGCGCTTTATCCGACAAAATCAGTACCTTCTCCGTCAAAAACGAATTTGTCTTTTGCGCTCCCGGCAAGACTTTGATCGTCCCCACTACCCTTGCCTGCACCTCATCACCCACCACTCCTCTTATATGCGTATTCGCATTAGTATTTTTTGCTTTATGCACTACTTCAATCTCTATCTCTATCTGTTCTTTGTCTTTTGCCCTAAATCCTCCCACCACCTCCACCTCCGCCCCCTCCCCCACCAACTCCACCACATACTTTCCCGATTTATCTATCCGGATTGTCTTTGTTTGGTTCTTTCTAATTTGGAATTTATACATTACCCCACACTTCCTTCCATTTCCAAATCTATCAACCGATTCATCTCCACCGCATACTCCAGCGGCAACTTTTTCACTAGCGGCTCCACAAATCCGTTCACAATCATCTGGCTCGCTTCCGCCTCCGTTAACCCCCGGCTCATCAGATAAAACAACTGCTCTTCGCCAATCTTTGATACCGTCGCCTCGTGCTCCAAACTCACATCATGACCCAAAATCCGATTAGTCGGGTACGTATCACTCCGACTGGCAGGATCAAAAATCAGCGCGTCACACACCACTTTGCTCTTAGCTCCTTTGGCCTGCGGCGCTACCGTCACCATGCCCCGGTAACTCGTTCTGCCTCCATCCTTACTGATTGATTTGGCCATAATCGTGCTAGTGGTGTACGGCGCCAGGTGTATCGCCTTACTCCCCGTATCCTGATGTTGTCCCCTACCCGCCAATGCCATCGACAGCGTTTCTCCCCGCGCCCCCTTCCCTGCCAAAATGTAACCCGGGTACTTCATCGTGAGTCGCGAGCCCATATTAAAGTCTATCCATTCCATCTGCCCCTCCTCTTCCACGAAAGCTCGTTTAGTCACCAAGTTATATACGTCATGCCACCAATTTTGCACCGTGGTGTATTGCACCCGCGCGCCCTTCTTGACCATAATCTCTACCACCGCCGCATGCAAACTGGCGCTGGAATAACTCGGCGAACTACAACCTTCGATATACCTAATCTCACTTCCTTCATCCGCGATAATCAGCGTCCGTTCAAATTGCCCCATCCTCTCCGCATTAATCCGGAAATATGCCTGCAACGGCATGTCTACTTTTACCCCTTTAGGCACATAAATGAATGAACCACCCGACCAACACGCCCAATTTAAGGCCGCCAGCTTATTATCAGCCATCGGAATCACCCTACCGAAATACTCTTTGACCAAATCCGGATACCGTTTCAAGCCTTCGTCCATTCCCAAGAAAATCACGCCCTTTTTCTCCCAAATTTTCTTCAAACTATCATAGACGACCTCCGAGTCGTATTGACTCGAAACTCCCGCCAAATATTTCCGTTCCGCTTCAGGTATCCCAATTTTGTCAAAAGTGTCTTTGATCTCTTTTGGTACTTCACTCCACTTCCGCTTAGACGCATCAATCGGCCGCAAGTAATAATGAATGTCTTGCCAATCAATCCCGGTCAAATCCCCTCCCCAAGTCGGCACTGGCTTTGACTCAAACACTTTCAATGCTGCCAATCTATATTCTCGCATCCACCCAGGTTCATTTTTCTGCCCACTTATCTCCTCTACTATCTTTCTAGATAATCCTTTAGGCGACTTATACACATAATCATCCGTCGGCTTAGAAAAGCCATACTTGTATGCCGACTCAAAACTTTCCGGCTTGGTACTCTTAATTGGCGCGAAGCGTGCCATACCCCTTCCTTTCTAGCTCTGCTGCTAATTCTTTTCCTCCACTTTTAACTATTTTTCCCTTTATCATCACGTGCACCCAATCCGGTTGGACAAACTTCAAGATTCTTTGATAATGGGTAATCAGAATTATTCCAGTTTTACTATTAGCCATACGCCATATGCCATTCGCTATTACCCGCAGTGCATCAATATCCAATCCCGAATCCGTCTCATCCAAAACCGCGTAGCGCGGCTTCATCACCGCCAGCTGCAAAATTTCCACCCGTTTCTTTTCTCCTCCCGAAAATCCATCATTAAGCGATCTTCGCAGCAGTTCTGTCTTAATTCCCAACTTCTCGGCTTCTTTTTCCAAATATCTCCTGAATTCCAGGGCACTTAATCCCTTTCCCGCTACTTTACGCAACAATTGTTCCACTGTGACGCCTTCCACTGCCACCGGGTACTGGAACGCCAAAAAAAGTCCCTGCCTCGCCCTCTCATCTGGTGTCTTACCAATCAAGCTCTTTCCGTCTAGACTTATTTGGCATTTAGCATTTAGCATTTGTAATTCATATCGCGGGTGCCCCGCGATTGCATACGCCAACGTGCTTTTACCGCTCCCATTCGGCCCCATAATCGCGTGAACTTCCCCCGGCTTAACTACCAGGTTTAAACCTTGCAAAATCTCCTTGCCTTCAATCGCAACACACAGGTTTTTAATTTTGAGCATCTCTAACCAAGTCCGCTATGGTAAACATCGCTAGTGCTCGCGAAGCTCCTTCGGTTATCTTCTCCGTCACTGCCTCGTGCACACACGCTCCCCCGCACCCACACTCGTCTCCATGATCGCACTCCTCCGCCACCATCGGCCCCTCTAAAGCATCCAATACCTCCCGTACCAGGATTTTCTCCGGCACCCGAGCTAATCTATACCCTCCCCCTACTCCCTCTTTACTCTCTAGAATTCCCGCTGCCTTCAACTCCCCCGCCACCTGGCTTAAAAACTTATAGGGTAGCTTTTTCTCTTTAGCCAGTTCTTTAAGCGACACAAATCTTCCCTCATCTACCTGGGCTAAAGCCTTCATTAGTAACAACCCATAATCGCCCTTACGAGAAATCTTTAATGCCACAACAAACTCCTATTATTTTAGTAGGAGTTTACCACACCCATAACTCTTTCTCAACACTTACTTCGATTTGGTAGCCATGGCATAAGCGCCCCAAACACCAGCAGCGCCCACCAAAAGATAAACAACCCTGACAACCCCTGGCCAACTTCCCAATAGAGAGTCGACTAGATTGTAATCCATAAAGCCAACGAGCCCCCAATTTATAGCTCCCACTACTACCAACCACTTAGAAACTGGCTTTAAACTATCCATTTTTCTCACCCCCTTGCCGATTAGATATCTCCTCTTATTTTCAGATTATCATACTTTTTACAAAGTCAACAAGGCCCTTCCCGTGCCAGAGATACTTTCTTCGCCCGGTCATAAAACGCCTTCTGTGCCGCCTTGATATTAGCCGCTTTTCCGCTCCAGGCCTGCAAGGCTTCTTGCTGCAGCGCCCGGCCGTAAGAAAAGCTCATCTCCCATGGTAGCCTGCCTACTCGATTAATCTCATTTAGCGTTTCCGTTGCCCCGTCCGGACTTTGGCCTCCAGACAAAAACACGCATCCTGGCACTTGCCGAGGCACTACTTTTCGGAACAACCGCACCGTCGCTCTGGCAACCTGCCTGGCTCCGGCTTGGATCTTGCCTTCGCTCCCCGAAACTACCATATTAGGTTTAAGCAGCATCCCTTCTAAATCAATTCTATATTTCTTTAATTCTGCAAACACCGCTTTCAGGGTCATTTCTGTTACCTGCTCACACTTACCTATCGTATGTGTCCCGTCCATCAACACCTCCGGCTCCACCATCGGTACCAGTCCCACTTCTTGGCATAACGCCGCGTACCGCGCCAACGCCTGGGCATTGGCACCAACACACTCCTGTGTTGGTATACCTCTTCCGATCGTTATCACCGCCCGCCACTTAGCAAACTTAGCCCCCAAATCTTTGTACTCCACCAATCTTTCTCTCAACCCATCCAACCCTTCAGTTACCACTTCTCCGGGAAATAGAGCCATCTCTTTAGCACCTTTATCCACTTTGATCCCGGGGATCACTCCCTTTTTCTGCAGCACTTTCCCCAAACCCTGCCGTAAAGTTTCGTCATACAAAATCACCCCGCTAATAAACTTTTCCATCCCTTTCGTCGTAAACAGCAACTCTCGCCAGGCGTATCTGGTTTTTTCCGTAGACGCCAACTTTATCGCCGCAAACCGCTTCTCAATCGTCCCACTGCTCTCATCCGCCGCCAAAATCCCCTTGCCTTTGGCTACTAACTCTCTGGCAGTCACTCGCAACTGCTGTATCTTCATTATTTATATATTACCCTAACTGTCAATCTACCGACAATTTACAACCTGAACGTCATCTCGCTGGCATTTAAGATATGCGTCGTATCTATAAATCGAATCTTCTGGGTTTGATAGCTCATCACCAGCGAGTGCGTCCTCGCTCCTCCCCCAAAAAATCTCACCCCTTTAAGTAAATCTCCGTCCGTCACCCCGGTAGCCGCAAAAATTAACATCTTGCCACTGGCCAAATCTTTCTCCCGGTACACTCTCTTCTCATCTCCTCCCATCTGCCTCAACCGGCTAATTTCTGCCTTATCTTTCGGCCAAAACCTGGCCTGCATCTCACCCCCCAATATCTTCACCGCTGCCGCCGTCATCACTCCCTCGGGTGCCGCCCCAATCCCCATCAGCGCATGTACCCCCGTTCCTTGCACCGCCGCCGCAATCCCGCCTGATAAATCTCCGTCAAGAATCAATTTTACTCTGGCTTCGGCCTTCCGAATATCTTTTATCAGCTGCTCATTCCTATCTCGATCCAGCGCCACTACCACCAAATCTGCCACTTTTCTATCCAAACCGCGGGCTATGGCCCGCAAATTCGTTTCCACGGGCGCATCCAAATCCACCTTGCCTGCCGCCTCCTTACCTACTACCAACTTCTCCATATACATATCCGGAGCATGAAATAGTCCTCCTTTCTCCGCCGCTGTCAACACCGATATCGCATTCCATAATCCCGCCGCCGTGGCATTAGTATTCTCCAGAGGATCTACCGCAATATCCAACACCTGCTGCTGTTTTCCCGATTGCTTCAATCCCAACTCCTCCCCAATGTACAGCATTGGCGCCTGATCTCGTTCTCCTTCTCCAATCACCACCCTTCCCGCAAAATCCACCGTATTCAAATACTGCCGCATCGCTTCTACCGCCGCCTGATCCGCCAAATTTTTATCCCCCCGTCCCGACATCCGCGCCGCTGCCATAGCTCCTACCTCGGTCGC
>Ga0209541_10007817_pt1 | contig 17853 bp, 18 predicted proteins | sample RifCSPlowO2_01_FD_184027 | JGI IMG/M metagenome (GOLD analysis project Ga0209541, IMG submission 184027) | Groundwater microbial communities from Rifle, Colorado - Rifle CSP2_plank lowO2_0.1 (SPAdes) (version 2) | ecosystem: Environmental > Aquatic > Deep subsurface > Groundwater | place... | reverse complement strand
CTGAAATCTAAAAATTGACTGGTTGGGGTCGCCCACCACAAAAACGTTGGCGGCCTCACCCCAAAAATCTGCCAGCAGCTGCAATACTTGATTCTGAGCCGAATTAGTATCCTGATACTCATCGACCCAAAAATATAAAAGTCTTTCTTGATAGGTGCTTAGCATATGCGTGTCTTTCTTGAAGGCCAGTCGGACGTAATTAATCATGTCTTCAAAGTCATAACGACCCTTAGCGGCAAGCAGCTTCTGGTAGTCTTGATAAATTCGGGCCAAGTCCAGATTTTTATTCAATTGCTTTTGGGCGGTTAAGGTAGCGGTAGCAGAAAGGGTTGATTTTATTTTTGAAAACTTAAGTTTTTCCTGTCTGACAATTTTTGAAAAAGTAGTCGGGCTGACCGCCTCTCTTTTTAAATCCTGAATGGCCTTAATCAGTTTTTGGGTGTGGAAAAATGGAGAATTAACCGGTTTGACGGCTTTAAACTGGCTGCCGGATAAAATTTGATTAAAAATTTCCACTCGTTCCAATTCAGACAGGGGCTCCAGGTTTAAAGAAATGGCAAACCTGTCAGCAAACTCTTGAATCACCGAGGAGCAAAAAGAGTGAAAGGTAGCAATGTTAACATAATAGGCTGAACGACCAATTGTAGCCAAAAGCCTTTGCCTCATTTCCTTGGCGCCCGAGTCGGTAAAAGTTAAAGCCAAAATTCCGTCCGGAGGCGTATCGGTCTTTTTTAAAATCTGGGCAATCCGCTCAGCAATTATCTGGGTTTTGCCGGTGCCAGGTCCGGCAATCACCATCACCGGTCCGTCGATGGTGGCAACGGCCAGTCTTTGAGCTGGGTTTAATTTCATTCCAGTTTTTTGGGTTCAGCCGGCGGTTCTAACTGGCTCGAGGAGTCAAGCTTTTGGCCTAGAAGTGAAAAGCTTTTGGCCACATTGGCAAACTGGTTGTAGGCGTTATTTAAGTGTTTACCTAAAACTTCTAAGACCCCGCTGGTTTTTTGATAATCTTTATGGACTGCCCGCAGCAACCTAAAAATTTCCCTCGATTTGGATTCCAGTTTTTGCCCCTCGAAAGACAAAAGCAAACTTTGTAAAACCATATATAAAGTGTTGGGCGACACCGGGTAGATCCGCTGGTTTTTGGCGTAGTCGATTAGATCGGGGCTATTAGCAATTTCGTGGTAAACCGATTCAGACGGAATATACATAATCGCTAAATCCAAGGTGCCTTCTTCAGGTAAAATGTATTTCTTGGCAATGGCATCAATGTGTTTTTTAACGTCGCGACTAAACTCTTTTTTGGCCGCCGCCCGTTCGGTTTTAGCCTCGGCCGTATTCATCCGCCTAAAATTTTCCAGAGGGAATTTAGAGTCAATCGGCAGTAGGCCTGCCGAAGTTTTAATTGCCGCGTCCACCTTGTCGCCAGATTTAAAACTGTATTGGAGGTGAAAACTGCCCCTGGGAAATGATTGGCTGATAATGTCTTTTAACACCTGCTCGCCGATATTGCCCCTTAATTTTGGCGACTGCAAAAACACCTGTAAATCCCTCATTGATTGACCCAGCTCATTCATTTGACCAACCTCTTTGGCCACCTGGGCCATATATTTGGCGGCGTTATCGAGTCGCTCGTTAATCGTTTGAGATTGAGATTGCATCCCTTGCTGAAGTTGAGGTGAAAGTTTTTGCAAACCTTCAATCACTTTGAGTAAATTCTCGTCCGGCTTAATTGCCTGGCTTAATTCTTTTAGTTTTTGATAAATCAGCCAAACAGATAAGGCCAAGCCAACGATGATTAGGGCCAATACCAGATAAATAGAAGGGAACATGTGGTTTGATTTTAACACAGCGGTTAGAATTAATTGATGATTAAAAGACGCAAAAATTTCTTGCCCAGCATAATCCTGGCAATACTTCTGTGGGGAATGCTGGCTGGCCTGGTAATCTGGGTTGATCCGGAGTTAGTTAAAGACATTTTGCTGCCGGGGGTTTATCTGCCCTTTTTTCTAATTTTTTTCCCGGCCGGCCTGCTGACTCTGTCGCTTCTCTTCGGCAATTCTGGCCGGGGAATACTGGCTGCTTTGGGCTTAAATATTTTCTTGCTTTTAAGAATTTTTGGTTTCGGTAATTGGCTCAACCTGGTTTTGATCGCCGGCATCGTGGTGGCGATTGATCGGTTGCGGGCGCGTTGACAATTAAACCCCTTGTACCTATAGTTTAATTAGTTGAATTAGAGGGGCAACATGCAAATTTCTAAAAAAGGCGTTAATAAAAAGGTCTCTACCAGAATCTTTACCAGCTTATACCAAGTGTTGGCTGACTTTAGGCGCCCGGTTCAAGTGGCCAGCTTTCTAAATGACATTTTAAGCGATACTGAAAAGACTGTTTTGGCCAAACGCTTAGGCATTGCCATGTATTTATCCAAGAACAAATCCTATGATGCCATCAGAAAAGATCTTAAAGTGTCCTCAGCTACTATCGCCAGTGTCCAAAAATGGCTGGAGCAGGGCGGCGAAGGTTTAACTTTAGCGATCAAAACAATTGAGGCAGACGAGTGGGCCGAAGAACTGTCTCAAAAAATCTCTTCTTCTTTCAAGAACGTCTTTAAATAGGTCACGTCCGGAATAATTTTATCGACCTTAAGATCTTTTGCTTCTTTTTTGGTTAAGTGACCGGTTAAAACGGCCACCGTTCTCAATCCGGCAGCTTTGGCCATCAAGATATCTTGCCGGCTATCACCCACCAATAAAGCTTCCTCTGGTTTTACTCTTTGTTTTTCTAAAATCAGTTTCACCATATAAGGATGAGGTTTAGTTTTTTTAGGATCTTTAATGTTGTGCGAAGAAACGATTTGTTTAAATGTGCTTCCCAGCTTAAGGCGACCCTGAGACAAACGCATCCGTTGTAGATCCGAACCGGTTACAACCGCCAAAATATATTTCTTTTCCAAGTCTTTTAAAAGTTTTCTCGTACCAGGGAGAAACTTTAATTGATTAAAGAAGGTTGGGCCGAAACTTAAATGCTTAAATTCTTTAATCGCCGCCGAAACCTTATCAGGGTACTCTTTCAACAAACCTTTTATTTCGATCTGGTGCTTTTTACCCCATCTTTTTTTAATCCGCCTGATCAGCGTTTTTTCATCTAGCCTTACCCCAACCGCTTTAAGAGCGCCCCGATAACAATCATAATATCCCTCCTTGGCACCCAAAACGATTGTGTCGTCCCAGTCAAAAATAATCAGCTTTATCATGTAAAATATGTTTATGGCTAAATTTTACCTTACTAATGCTATTCCCTACGTTAATGGTCTTCCCCATTTGGGCCATACGCTGGAGTTTACTATTTCTGATGTCATTGCCCGCTACCGCAAACTTTTGGGTGACGATGTCAAAATTACCTGCGGTTCGGATGAAAACGGCCAAAAAATTCTAGAGGCGGCCAAAAAGGCCGGAATTAAACCGCAAGCGCTAGCCGACCAAAACACGTCTGCTTTTGAAAAACACGCTCAAGCTTTAAACGTCAATTTTGACGTCTGGCGCCGGGCAACAGATCAAAAACTCCACTGGCCGGGAGTAATTGAATTGTGGAATAAAGCAGTAAAAAAAGGCGATATTTACAAAAAATCCTACACCGGCCTTTATTGTGTCGGCTGTGAGCAGTTTTATACCAAAAACGAATTAGTCGACGGCAAGTGCCCGGAGCACTTAACTGTGCCTGAAGAAGTGACTGAAGAAAATTACTTTTTCAAGCTCTCGCGCTATCAAAAACAGCTCGAAGAATTAATTACAACTGATAAATTGAAAGTTTTCCCTAACTTAAGAAAAAATGAAACCCTGGGTTTTGTTCGTCAAGGTTTGCAAGATTTTTCGATTTCCCGGCCAGCCAGGCGTTTCGGCGACTGGGGCATCCCCGTGCCTGACGACCCAGATCAGGTAATGTACGTCTGGTTTGACGCTTTAACCATCTATATGACCGCCATCGGCTGGAACTATGATCTGAAGTTATGGAAAAAGTACTGGCCAGCTGACGTTCACGTTATCGGCAAGGGGATTTATCGCTTTCACACTGTCTACTGGCCAGCGATGTTGCTTTCCGCCGACTTGCCTTTGCCAAAATCAGTTTTAGTGCACGGCTATGTTACCTCCGGCGGCCAGAAGATGGCCAAATCCTTGGGCAACACCGTTGACCCGGAAGAACTTTTAAAGCTTTATGGTGCCGATGCCGTTCGCTATTACTTATTAAAAGAAATCCCTACTCAATCAGACGGCGATTTTACCCACGAACGGTTTAAAGAGGTTTACAATGCTGATCTGGCCAACGGCTTAGGCAATTTAGTTTCGCGACTAACTACTCTTTGCGAGCAGGACAAATTATCCGGCATCAAGTCGAAAGTGCCGGAAATAAAATCTAAACACCTGGATAACTTTGAATTAAATCTGGCCTTGCAAGACTTATGGGAAGAGCTGCGCCAAATAGATAAAGATGTGGCTAAAGTTAAGCCGTGGGAGAAAGCTGCCGCTGACCGGGCAGAATATCTCACCGGCTGGCTTAAACAACTTTATGTCATTGCCTACAAACTCCAAATTTTCCTACCAAACACTGCCGGGAAAATTATTGCTGCTCTCACCGATGCTAAAATTAAGAAAATCAAACCCTTGTTTCCAAGATTATGAACTGGCTAACCACCGCTCTATTTACCATAGTTTTTTACTCCACCTTTGACCTTTTCGTAAAGTTGGCATCAGGGAAAATTAATGACAACTTGGGAGCGGCAATCATGAATATCACCTCCTTTATCGTTGCTGTTGGCTGGTTTTTAATCAGAGCTCAATTTGGCGGCGAAACCGCCAGCGTTACCCGCTTGGGTCTAACCTATTCAATTTTGGCCGGTATCTTTGTCGGTTTAGCCAGCATCTTTTTCATTAGAATGTTTGCTTTGGGTACAAACCTTTCAATCGGCATACCGTTGGTACGCGTCGGAATGGTGGTTGTGGGAAGCTTGTTAGGAATTTTAATTTTAAAAGAGGGCTTCAACGTTCGCTACCTTCTTGGATTCTTACTTTCTGCGCTCGGACTTTACCTGGTGATGACCGCTAAATAGTTGATAATTTTTTATCCATTGATTAAGGGTGAGGGATGATGGGCGGCGGATTAATTGAAACTGACGGGCGATAAATTGCTGATAGTTCCGCTTCTCCGACCACGGCAACAATGGTTGGTCGCGGCGAGCAATCCGTAACATCACTGCTGCCGCCTTAGGTTTGGGAATAAAATCCTGGCGCCTAAATTTGTGAACAATGGCTAAGTTAAACCAGGGGCGGTAACTGGCAGAAAACTGACCCCGATAAGAAATTCCCGCCCAGCGTTCGGCCACATCCTTTCTAACTACCAAATAACTATCTATTGGCGGATTGGCCGCATTAATTAGCTTGCGAACGATTAAACCCTCAACGTCAAACGGCAGATTGGCAAACACTTTGTAAGCCTCCCGAGGCAATGGCCAAGTTAAAAAATCCTGATGAATAAGTTTTAGACTGGAAGTGCCGGCTAAATCCTGGTTAAGTTGTTGGTATAAGAGTTTATCCAGCTCAATCGCTATTACTCCTCTGGCTGAACGAATCAATTCCCGGGTAATAATCCCTTTGCCCGGACCAACTTCAATGACTAAATCGTTTTTACCAATAGAGGATTGCCGTACCAGTTGTTCGACCAACTGACGGTTATGAAGAAATCTCTGAGAAAACTCCGGCCTCCGCCAATGCGTATACATGGCGGCGGAAGATTAAATTACCCATAACAGGGAGAAATTGTACCATAAGCTATAATTAAACCCATGCTTGTTGATACCCATTGCCACTTAAATTTTGCGGCCTTTGAGGCTGATTGGCAGCAGGTAACAGATGAGGCAGTAAAAAACGGGATAGAAAGAATGATTGTCGTTGGCACCGACTTAACTTCCAGCGCTAAAGCTGTCGACATGGCTCAAAAACATGAAGCTTTATATGCCGCAGTCGGCATTCACCCCCATCACGTTAAGGCAAAACTGGATTTGGCTGAGATAAAAAAACTGGCTCAAAGCAAAAAAGTCGTGGCTGTCGGTGAAACCGGCCTGGATTATCACGTTTATCTTAAAACCAAATATCCTGACAACAGTGTTACCCCCGAGCTAAAGATCAAGCAAAAGCAGCTTTTTGGCGCGCACCTTCAACTAGCCAAAGAGCTGGATTTACCTCTGATCATTCACAATCGTGAGGCCAACGAAGAAATGCTTGACACAATTGAGCATTTTTCCAAAGATGATGGCAAGTTGCCGCGGGGTGTTTTTCACTGCATTTCCGGCAGCACCAAGCTCTTGGAAAAAATTCTGGATAGGGGTTTTTATGTCGGTGTAGACGCCAACATCACCTACGCTGCTGAAGTTCAAATTTTAGCTCAAGCTGCTCCTTTAAATAAAATATTATTAGAAACTGACTCGCCCTTTTTATCGCCAAAAGAAAGGCGCGGTTTGAGAAATACCCCAACCAATGTTAGAATCGTGGCCGAATTCCTGGCGCAACTAAAAAAGGTTAAGGTGGAAGAAATCATTGCCACCACCGGTAAAAACGCCCAAAATTTATTTTTTCCAAAAAATGACTAAATCCTGGATCGAAAACCATAAAAAGCCGGTAATGCGGGCCCTGGAAATCCTGCCGGCGGCCATTTCCTGGTCGCTAATTATTTTCCCCATCTGGGGTTCGTTTCTAGTCCCGGTGGCGGTGGCTTACTACATCATTGCTTTTGACGTTTACTGGCTTTACCGCTCGGTTTGGACCTCTGGGCTATCCCTGGTATCTCACTTTAGGCTCAAAGCCTCCCAGCGCTTTGACTGGCTGAATGAAGCTAAGTCATTTTTAGACTGGTATCGGGTCCACCACATCATTGTTATCCCCTCATATAAAGAACCCCTGGAAACGCTAAGGCGAACTTTAACCGGCTTAACCAAACAAACTTTTCCTACCGATCATTTAACCGTGGTTGTTTCCTTTGAGGAGCGCGAAGGGGAAGCGGCTAAAGACAGGGCCGCCAAGCTAACCAAAGAATTTAGCCATAGCTTTAAAAATTTATTAACCACCTTTCATCCCGATCTCCCTGGTGAAGTCAAAGGCAAATCTTCCAATACTGCCTGGGGGGCAAAAGTGGCCAAAAAAATACTGATTGATAACCAAAAAATTAATATTAAGTACGTCACCATTACTTCAAACGACGCTGACGTAATTTTACACCCGCAGTATTTTTCTTACTTAACTTTTAAGTTTTTAGATGATCCCCGGCGCTACTTTATTATCTGGCAATCAGCGATTCAGTTTTACAATAATATTTGGCGCTTGCCGGCAATCACCCGGGTAATTAACCGGGTTTCTAGTGTCGTTCAAACCGGAATTTTGATGCGTCCGGACCGGCTCATGGCCTTTTCCACTTATAGTTTAAGCTTAAAGCTGGTTGATAAAATCGGCTACTGGGACGTGGACGTTATTCCCGAAGATTACCGAATGTTCTTTAAGGCCTTTTTTGCTACCGGCGGCAAGACCGAGGTTGAACCGATTTTTCTACCCTCTTTTTGCGACGCCGCTGAAGCCCATGGCTGGTGGCAAACAATGAAAAATCAATATGAACAAATTCAGCGCTGGGCTTGGGGCGTGGCCGATGATTCTTACGTTATTTATAAATGGTTGACGGTTAAAAAAATGCCTTTTGCTGAAAAAACCGTTCGGGCGCTCTATGTAATTAAAGACCACATTCTCTGGCCGGTAAACTTTTTTGCCATCACTTTAGGGGCCAATATTCCCCCTTTATTAAATAAAGATTTTAACCGAACCGTCATCGGCAAAACCCTGCCTCAAGTCTCATCCGGAATTCTCACCCTGGCCCTGATATCACTGCTCATCATCATTTTTGTTGATTGGCAGCAAAAACCCAAGGCGCCGGCGGGCACCCCGTTTTGGCAAAGATTAATTGCCCCGTTTGAGTTTGTTTTACTGCCTGTGGCCGGTTTTTTCTTTGCCGCTTTACCTGGCCTGGATGCCCATACCCGCCTGTTACTGGGCCGCTACTTAGAGTACAAGGTGACCGAGAAGGTATAATCAATTCAATGAAGAAATACGAGGGTTTAATCCTAATTTTAGCCTTAGTGTTTTTATTGCGCCTGCCTTCCTGGTATGAACCTTACTGGTATGGCGACGAGGGGATTTATCTCGTTTTAGGACAAGGTTTGCGGCAAGGCTTGGTTTGGTACCGGGACTTACATGACAACAAACCGCCGCTTTTATACCTTCTTGCCGCCATTGCCGGCAATGTTTTTTATTTTCGACTGATTCTAACCATTTGGTTTGGGGCAACGGTGGTTTTGTTTTTTAAATTGATGCAGTGGTTGCTGCCAAAATCACCCCGCGCTTGGTACATCGCCACCTTGGCTCTGGTTGGCTTGACCACCGTCTTTGAAGGCAATATTGCCAATGCTGAAATCTTTATGGCTTTGCCAACCTTAATCGGCATGTGGCTGGTACTAACCGGCAAACAACGGTTTAAAGCCGGTGTTTGGTTTTCATTATCTGCCCTGTTTAAGGTCCCGGCCGCGTTTGACTTTGCCGCTGCTTGGGCTTCGCTTAAGGGTTTACCCGCAAAAACACTGGCTGCAGTCGGCTTGATCGTACCAATTTTACTCACCCTGGTTTATTACGCCGTCGTTGGCGGTTTTACGCCTTATTTAAGATCGGCCTTACTCCAAAACGTCGGCTATTTGTCATCCTGGGGCGGCAGCAATCAGGGCTTACTTTTAAGAGCGGCGGGATTAACCATCGGCTTAATTGTCTTTTGGATATTGGCGGCAAAATGGCGACTGGAGGCAAAATTTAAATTAATTGTAGCTTGGTTTTTATTGGCTCTTTTCGGCGCCTTATTATCCGCCCGGCCCTATCCTCACTACCTGATTCAACCGGCAATCCCGGCGGCAATTTTACTAGGCTGGTGGTGGTCCGCCAGTTGGCGGATTAAAAAAATTCTGGTCGCTTTGGGTTTTGTCGCCGTCGCCTCCTATCTTGCCGTCGGTTTTTGGCAATATCCGGTTTTAGACTATTATCAAAATTTCCTAAGCTATGCTTTTGGTCAAAGAGAGCGCTTGGCCTACTGGCGCTACTTTGATGAGCGCGTCCCTCAAACCTATGCTTTGGCTGACTATTTAAAACAAACCACTTTATCTTCCGACCGAGTCTTTATCTGGGGTGATGAACCAATGGTTTACGCCTTGGCCCGTCGCCTGCCACCCGGCCGCTACACCGTGGCCTATCACATCGTTGATTTTGACGGCTACCAGGAAACTTTAAACGCCCTTGAACTTAACCCGCCAAAGGTAGTAATCATTCCGACTTATGAGGAACGACCCTTTCCCGGCTTGAAAGAAAAAATTACCAAAGACTATGTTTATGTCACTCAAATCGACCAAGCCTTAATTTACAGAAAACTAAATGGCGACTCAACTAAAACTAATTAGGCAGGAAATTGACCAGCTCTCAGCTGATCCGACAGCCAAGGTCGGATTGCGCCTCGGATTCCTAAGCCTGGGTCTTGGATTGCTGTTACTGGCCATTACCTGGCACCGGCTTCCCCCGGAAATTCCCCTGTTATACAGCCGACCCTACGGCGAAGATCAATTAATCAGTCACTTTTTGATTTGGCTGCTGCCGGCCATTGGTGTTTTGATTGAAATTGTCGCCGTTAGAAGTGCTTCGTCGTTGATTGACAAAGATGGCCTACTAGCCCACATTTTGGTTTGGTCGGCAACCTTGATCAATTTAATGATTTTGACTACAATCATTAAAACCCTGCTCCTGATAACTTAATGAGCCTACTTCAATTAATTAAACCGTTGCTTTTAAGCTTTTTTTTGGCCCTAATTGCCACCCCATTAGTAATTAAGTTTTATCGCTATCGCCGCTGGCTGGACGATCCGGCAGGTCAAATTCATCCCAAAGTGGTTCATCGTTATCCTGTACCCAGGGGTGGAGGGTTGGCTATCTATCTGGCCATTGCTGCCACCGCCTTAATCTTTCTACCTCTAGACAAACACTTAATCGGGATTTTGCTGGGCGGCTTACTTTTAACCATTGTCGGCGTCGTTGACGACGTTAAAAATCTAAACCCTTATTGGCGCCTCGGCCTTGGTTTTTTAGCCGCTGGGGTGGTTGTGGCTGCGGGAGTAGGCATTCCTTATATCAGTAACCCCCTGGTCCCCGGCCAAGTCATCAATCTGTCTCAGCCGCAAATTCCCTTTTGGCTGCTGGGTAAAGTCAGGACCATTTGGCTGGCGGCTGATTTGCTCGCCTTATTCTGGATTGTCGGCACCATGAACTTCGTTAACTGGTCTAAGGGCTTAGATGGTCAACTGCCAGGGATTGTAGTGGTGTCAGCCAGTGTCATTGGTTTGTTAAGTTTAAGGTTTGTTGATGATGTCACCCAATGGCCGGTCATTATTTTAGCTTTCATTTTGGCCGGCGCCTATTTAGGCTTTCTGCCTTTTAACTTCTACCCTCAAAAAATCATGCCTGGTTACGGCGGCGGGGCCTTGGCCGGTTATTTTTTGGCAGTCTTATCGATTTTATCTGGCGCAAAGCTCGCGACAGCAATTTTAGTTCTGGGCGTACCGATGATTGACGCTATCTACAGTGTCTTGCGCCGGGTTTTAGCCGGCAAATCGCCGGTTTGGGGCGATCGGGGGCACCTACATCACAAGCTGATGGACTGGGGTTGGGGCAAAAGACGGATTGCCATTTTTTACTGGACCATGTCGGCAATTTTGGGCTTAATTGCCCTGCAATTGAATAGCGCCCAAAAGCTTTATACAATGATCTTAATCACAGTCGCCCTTGGCGGCTTACTTTTATGGTTAAACTTGGCTACCAACTTCTTAAAGCCACCCGGCCCAGACAAGCCTTAAAAAACTTAAGCTTGTTTACCGGCTTGGTGTTTTCCGGTTGGCTGTTTATCCCGGAAAAATTGTTTACTGTCATTGCCGCCGCTTTAATTTTTTCGTTATTAACCGCCTCGATTTATATTTTTAACGATATTATCGATTTTGAGTCTGACCAAAAACATCCGTTTAAAAAATTCCGCCCCCTGGCCTCTGGTAAACTGCCGGCGCCACTGGCTTTGCTTGCCAGCCTAGTTGGCTTTTTTGTCAGCCTGTTTTTAGGCTGGAGCTTATCTTTCTTCCTGTTTTTAGGGATGCTGGCCTACTTACTCATCCAAATTCTTTACACCACCTGGTTTAAACAGATTCCGATTATTGACGTCATGGTCATTGCCCTGGGCTTTATCGTCCGGGTTTATTCAGGGGCGGTCATCATCGGCGCTCATTTAAACGTTTGGCTGCTGCTTTGCGTCATTTCCTTTTCGCTGTTTTTGGCTATCGGCAAAAGAAGAAGCGAGCTCACCCTGCTTCAAGGCCAATCCCAAAGCCGCAAAGTTTTGGGCAGCTACCCGGAAAAGCTATTAGACGTTTACACCTCAATGTTTGCCAACACCACTTGGGTTACCTACGCCTTATTCACCTTTATGTTCCCGGCGTTTGCCTTTTCAGGCGCCGCTTTAACCTTACTGGCCGATTTGCCCCGCACCTTTAGGAGTGAAAAGTGGCTAATGGTGACCATTCCTGTCGTTATTTACGGGGTGATGCGCTACCTGCATCTAATTTATGAGAAAAACCAAGGCGAGTCGCCGGCTAAAATTTTAACTTCCGACCGGCCGATGCTTCTTACTGTCGCTATCTGGGGCTTAATGGTGGTAACGATTCTTTACGGCTTAGGGTGAAGAATAACGCTGACACGCTACCAATCCTATGGTTTGGTATAATTGCAATATGGCTGAGTTCCCTAAAAAGTCTCCAGAACAACAACTTCAAAGCATAAGCAGTGTGATAAAAAGTGCCTATGACTTAAGCTCAATAGGTATGGGGGTGCAAATGCATTCACTTAAGAGATTGTCAGAGTTTCAGGCGCTTCCAGGGTGGGCAATGGACGCTGTGCTGTTTCCTTTTTCAAATTTTATAACCACCCCTTATGTTCTTAAATGGGGTAATCCAAGTCACGATGTGGGATGGAATCCTTTAGTCTTATGTAAAGAAACAGATCTCCATAGGCAATTATATCGAAGTATGAAGGGCCAGTATGATCAACTAAGGCAAATGGAAATTCCCGAAGGTTTTCCCGAACCTGGAGCCAGTTTTCCTAATCCAGAGGCTATGGATAAAAAACTCTTAAGCTATTTTCAACTAATGAAAACGGCCGCTGCTCACAAATTGGCTTTTATGCTTGCCATCTCTGATCAGCTAACTTTTGAGGCAAAGGAGTTGAGCCAACCAATTAGTTTCAATCATAATCCTGTTAATGGTAACGCTAAATGGGGAACTAACTGGAAATTGATGTTTGGTGAAGAGGTTCCTGGTTTCGGCCAGCTTTATGAAAATGGTTATTCAATTTTAAAGGGGATTGCCGTTCCTGATAGCAGTTTATACGCTCACATTCTAAAAAAGCCCCGCCTAGAACAACTGGTTTAAATTACAATTACTCAAACTTCTCGGCGTACTGGCCGGAAATCCAGCCGGTTTGGCCGGCGGCATACTCAATCTGATACCAACCTGATTGGGAGTCTAAGAGCGGATACTGCTCCCCGTCATTGACCTTGGCCACTTCATCAGAGGCGGTGCTCGGTTCTTTTCTAACTCTCACCCAACCGGTAGTTTCGGAGGTGATCACGACGTAGGGTTTTTCCAAGGTAGTCGTCGGGCTGGCTTTGGGCGACGGGTTTGGTGTGGGGCTTGCCTTAAGCGTTGTCGAAGGGCTGGCTGAAGCAGTCGCCGTTTGATCAGTCTCGGTCGTAACCACAAAGGGTTCTCTAGCCAATTGGATTGAGGCAATTAATTTGTAACCCTTAACAGTTTTGGCTTTAACGATTTTTTCCGTGTAGCCGGGAGAAGAAATGGTTAAAATGTGCTCGCCTTCGGTAACGTCGTCAATTGACAAGGGGGCAAAACCCTTGGGTTCACCGTCAAGGTTAACCACCGCTCCGTCAGGAGTGGTGACGACAGCGATAGAAACGGCGTTTTTGTCAGCCAAGGCTTCAAACGATAAAATCTCGCCGCTTGAAGTATCCGGGGTTAAACCCAACTCGCGGGTGACCGCTGTTAAAATACCGGCCGCTAGCGTTACCCGCCCCTCCCAGGGGTTTAAGGCTTGACCAGAGGACTCGGGGACGATTTTTAAAACATACTCGCCGGCTTTTAGGCTGTCGTTGTAATATGGGGTGGAACCCAAGAATTCCCCATCAAGAAAAATGCTTGATTTAGGCATGGTGTTCACCTGCAAGGCCGCCTTTTTTCTGCCGGACAACAAGGACCTGACGCCAAAAATTACTCCGATCACTACCAGCGCTAACACGATCCAAACAAAGATTCTGTTCATCAGCCGCAGTCTAGCAAATTTGCTACAATATGGCAATTGGCCTAGTGGCGAAGTGGAAACGCGGCTGTCTGCAAAACAGCTATGCGTCGGTTCGATTCCGACCTAGGCCTCAGCGTCAATTGCTTCTTTCAAAAAATCGGTGGCCCATTGATAGACGTTTTTCTCAGACAAAACTTGGGCCATTTTAGTTAAGCGCTTTATTTTCTCTTCTTTATCCATCTCTAAAGCAGTTTTGATTGCCTCGGTAATCGCTTTAACGTCATAAGGATTAATAATGATTGCCGCCTTAAGATCAATGGCCGAACCGGCAAACTGGGATAAAACCAACATGCCCGGATCGCGAGACTGGGCGGCGGCGACCACAAACTCCTTGGAAACCAAGTTCATACCGTCATCTCTTGGGGTAACCAGACAAGCCCGGGCCTGATAGTAAAAGTTCATCAATTCTGCCCGGTCAAACAGATCATAAACTAAGTGAATTGGCTGCCAGGTCTTAGTCTGATGCTTGAGGTTAATTTTGGCCGCCTGATCCATAATTTGGTTTTTCAGCCTATGATAGGCCGGAATCGACTCTCTCGAGGGGGCAATCAGGCCCAAATAGACCGCCTTACCCCTGTAGCCAGGATAATGGGTAAAAAAGTGGTCAAGCGCTTGGAGGCGATATTTTATCCCCTTGGTGTAGTCAAGCCTGTCAACGCTGAAAATGACCTGATAGCGCTTAAAATAATCCTTAAATACCCGGGCTTTTCTCCTGCCGGATCTAATCATGTCCACGTCTACACCTAAAGGCAGGTTTCGAACCACAGTGGCATGAAGGTTAAGATAGACAGTTCTGGTATCGTAGTTGATCCGCGTTTGCAGCTCCCTGGCCACTGACTGGATAAAGTTTTGAACATGGTAACTTCGGTGAAAGCCCAAAAAATTACACTTAAGCATGCTGTTTAAAATCTTTTCCTTATAAGGCAGAATCCGGAAAATTTCCCAAGTAGGCCAGGGAATATGCCAAAACATGGCTAAAGTCGTGTTTTCTGGCAAAGTCCCCAAATAATGGGGCACCAGCGCCAATTGATAGTCGTTAACCCAAATGAAGTTTTTTTGTCCTGGTTTTAAACTGGCTTTAATCGCCTTGGCATACTTTTGATTGACTTTTTTATAAGTCTCGTACCACTTAGTGACAAATCTGGGTTCTTCAAAAGCCACGTGGCAAAGGGGCCATAGGGTTTGATTGGCAAAGCCGTTATAATGGCCCGCCTCCTCTGCAGGAGTCAGGGCAATGCTTTTTAGGTGATATCTCCCCTTAGTGGTCTTAACCGTAAAATCAGCTGATTGGTTGTGAACCCTCGAGCGGCCAATATAGGTAGCGCTCGTCGCTTGGGCGATTGAGTCTAAGATTACTGCCACCCCACCGGCGGGGATTTGACTGACGGCCTTACCCCTTAAGGCAAAATTTCGGGGCATGGCGTCGGCAGCAATGATTAAATGATAGCCGGTTTTCTTAAACCAGTTTTTTAACTGTTTAAAATCAGCCATTGACTCACGATTATACAACATAACGCCTTGTGCAAAGTCGTGGACTACAGTCCTGAGCGTAGTCGAAGGACTTGACATTATAGGCTTTTATGGTACTATACACCCGTCCTCCCAAAGCGGAGGATTTTTTTATGGTTAGAATACTTTGGGGGCTATTGTTATTGCCCTATCAAATCTTTCGGCTCCTGGTACCGGCCAAGAAACCGGGTCGACCGGGCAGTCACCCGTTGTCTAAAATTTTGCGCCAAACCTTTGAGGCTAAAAAGGCCAAGCGCCTGGTGGGGGCGGCAATTTTAATCGGTCTGACCTTAACCGGTTCATTAAGCAAGCTAGCGGTCGCCAATGAGCTTTCTCCTGACGGCACCTTAATTGCTTCTCCCGAACCGGTAATTATTACCCAAAAAACCCTGGCCCTGCCTTTAAACGGAGTTTTAGCTCAGGGTTTCAATGGCCTGCACCGGGGTATTGATATTCTTGCCCCCTATGACACTCCGATCCGCCCGATTGCCGATGGTCAGGTGGTTGAAGTGAACTTTGGCCGCCTGGGTTGGGGCAACACTGTCGTTATCGCCCATAACTATGGTCTTCAATCCCGCTACGCCCACTTGAATGAAATTAAAGTAATCGTGGGCGACAAGATTAATCAAGGCCAAGCTTTGGGGACTGTCGGCTTAACTGGCTGGACTACCGGGTCGCACCTGCATTTGGAAGTCTATCAATTGGGGAGAGTAATCGATCCTTTAACTATTCTTCCTGAGTTTGCACCGATTCAGGGCTTAGCTCTAGCTGATTAATCCCCGCCGCCTGGCGGCGATTGGCTACCAGCAAAGAAATTGCCAGGACCACAAAAGCAAATAAAAGCAATAGTGTCGGGCCTAAAAACTTAAATTGCTTCACATTCCCATGCCGCCCATGTCAGGCATTGATGGAGATTTTTCCTTTTCTTCCTTAAGATCAGTAATTAAGGCTTCGGTAGTTAAGATCATTGACGCCACTGAAGCAGCGTTTTCCAGTGCCGTCCGGGTGACTTTGGCCGGGTCTAAAATACCCTGCTCAAGCATCGAACCAAACTCCATGGTTAAGGCATTAAAGCCGAAATCGCCTTTGCCTTGCTCAACTTTTTTGACCACCCAGCCGGCATCGGCGCCGGAGTTTTCGGCCAGCAACCTAACCGGTTGAGTTAGGGCTTGCCTTAAAATATCCACGCCCACTTTTTCGTCTTCATTATCAGTTTTGACTGCGTCTAAAGCTTTAATAGCTCTTAGTAGGGCGACCCCGCCGCCAGGGATAATGCCTTCTTCCACGGCCGCTTTCGTTGCCTCAACCGCGTCTTTAACCCGTTCCTGAGTATCTTTAAGCTCTACTTCGGTGGCAGCGCCCACGTTAATTACCGCCACGCCCCCTGAAAGTTTAGCCAGTCTTTCCTGAAGTTTTTCTTTGTCAAAGTCTGAGTCAGTTACACTAATCTCTTTTTTGAGTGAAGCAATCCGGGCTTCGATTGATTTTTTGTCGCCTTTGCCGCCGATAATCCGGCAGTTATCTTTGTCGGCCCACACCTTTTCGGCATGACCGCAATCCTCAACCGTGGCTGAGTCCAGCTTCCGGCCGGTGTCTTCAGAAATGACACTGCCGCCGGTTAAAATGGCAATATCCTCAAGTATCGATTTTCTTCTATCGCCAAAGCCGGGAGCCTTAATCGCCAGTAAGTTGAAGGCGCCGCGAAGCTTATTCACTACCAAGGTCGCCAAAGCTTCACCTTCAATGTCGTCGGCAATTAAAACAATGTTTTTATTAACTTTAACCGCCGATTCCAAAAACGGCAATAAATCGGCGATGGCAGAAACTTTAAGGTCGGTAATTAAAATTAACGGGTCGGCAATCTCAGCTTCCATCTTATCCGGGTTAGTGACAAAGTAAGCCGAAGCATAACCCTTATCAAACTCCATGCCCTCTTTGTGCTCTAAAGACATCTCAAACCCCTTAGACTCTTCCACTTCAACCACACCATCGCGGCCGGCCAGATTTAAGGCTTTGGCAATCATTTGACCGATCTCGTAACTTCCCGAAGAAATCGTTGCCACTTGAGCGATTTCCTCATCGCCCTTGACTGGTTTGGCCATTTTTTTGAGCGCGTCTACTACTGCCGCCACTCCCTTATCAATCCCTCTTTTCATCAACATCGGGTTGCTGCCGGCGGTGACGTTTTTCAAACCCCGGGAAACTATCGCCTGGGCCAGTAAAGTTGAGGTGGTGGTGCCGTCTCCGGCAACATCATTTGTCTTTGAGGCGGCTTCTTTAATTAGCTGAGCGCCCATGTTTTCAAACGGATCTTTAAGTTCAATTTCTTTGGCAACGCTAACACCGTCATGCACCACGCTCGGGCCACCATAGGCTTTGTCCAAGGCTACGTTACGGCCTTTTGGACCCAAGGTTGTCACCACCGCCTTGGCTAAAATATTGACTCCGTTTAAGAGTTTTTGGCGGGCTTCCTCGGCAAAGATAATTTGTTTAGCCATACTTCGACTTCGCTCAGTACAAGTATTACTTAACTATTGCAAGTACATCCTTGAACTCAATGAAAAGCACCTCCTCTTTATTTGTTAGTCCTAATTTCACCTCGTTGCCGCCCCATTTCTTGTAAATAATCACATCGCCTTTTTTGCAGGGCGCCGGTCTTTTAGCCCCGGAATCAGTTACTTCATCCGGGCCAATGGCCAAAACCTTGGCTTGCTGGGGTTTTTCGTCATGGGAATCAGGCAAGTAAATGCCTGAGGCGGTCTTTTTTTGCAGTTCCACCGGCTCAACTAAAATATAACCGGCCGTGGGTTGA
>Ga0209541_10007815_pt1 | contig 17855 bp, 18 predicted proteins | sample RifCSPlowO2_01_FD_184027 | JGI IMG/M metagenome (GOLD analysis project Ga0209541, IMG submission 184027) | Groundwater microbial communities from Rifle, Colorado - Rifle CSP2_plank lowO2_0.1 (SPAdes) (version 2) | ecosystem: Environmental > Aquatic > Deep subsurface > Groundwater | place... | reverse complement strand
CGGCGGGTCCAGCCTGCCGTATTGTATAGGTTTATTGAATAGCTTAGCTCATCTGACGGAAAGCCTGAATCTTGAATAGCTTTTCTCACGAACTCCGGCATGGACACCAAGCCCACCTGTTCGGACGGGCTTCAATAAGATGCTGGGCTACGCGCTTGCATTTAGCACGTCTCTGCTTCGTCAAAGTGACATAAAAGCAATGGGGCCGCGCTTTTAAATTTTAATTTCAAAACAAAAGCATCACTCACCGGTTACGGCAAATGAGGCTTGGCGGAGCGAGAGGGGTCACGATCTTTTTTTGGGAAGGGACTGCTCTTGGGTCATTTTGTCAAAGGCCTCGTCCCACATGCACTCCCAGCAGTGCCAGATGTACAGTTCTGGCTTCCCGCAAAGACCATAATGGTCCCAGGGGGAGTTTGAACTTCTATTGCCAATTGTTAGCTATTACCTAACCAACCGGCGGAGGTAGCGTGCTTTTATGAAATTAGTAGATTTCAGAAAAGTGCACTACGCAGCATGCGTAGAGGTTGTGTGATCTATAAAAATGATGGGACTATCTGTGAAATCAAAAAACTGCTTTAAGCGGTTTTTTGTAAGAGGCGGGTGGTGTTGGATTTGAGGCGGCTGGCTTTGTTTTTCTTTATAACTCCTGATTTAGCTGCTTTGTCCAATGTTTGATAAACTTTTGGTAATAATTTCTTGGCCTCGGCTTTTTTGCCTGCGGCAACCAACTTTCGGAAATCCTTCACCGTGGCTTTGTAGGCCACGATTTTTCTTGTATTTCTGATTCTTCTTGTTTTATTTTGCCTTAGCGCCTTTTTGGCACTTTTTGTAATTGGCATATTTGTGTTCTAATTAATTTAAGAATAATACAACAATTTGTCTTATTACGCAAGGCGTGGTAGACTCTTAGGCAGTTCTTGATTGTGGGAGCAGAAAAATGAAAACAGGGCTACTTACTCCCGTATCCAAGAAAGCAATGACGGGAATGGATAGAATCTCCAAGATTTTGGTAAATGTCCCGCAAGAAGAATGGGAATTTGTTCTTAAATAAGCAAAAGATGTAGCTATGGAAAGATTGGCAACAAAAGCGCTTAGGGATCTTTATAAAAAGTTATAGCGGGAAACAATCCTGTTTTTTTGTTTGAATCTCTATTGCCAATTGTCGTCTATCATCCAAGCAACCGGCGGAGGGAGCATGCTTTTATGAAATCAGTAGTATTTCAGAAAAGTATGCTCCGCAGCATGCATAGAGGTTGTATCAGCTGTTTAAATTGGCAAGCCTACACCACTGATTCGCTTTTTATCTTTCTTATCTGCTCTTTTAATCCTAACGCAGTTTCATAGTCCATCTTTCTAATGGCTTTATCCATCAATCTTTGGAGCTGTTTCATCGCATTCTGCCTTGAACCGTTGGTGAAGAAGATTATTTTATTATTATTATCGCCATATTTTTGAATCTCTTTCTGGTTGATGGGCAGGTCAAAATTGCCTATTTCTTTAATAATTGTCTGCGGGGTTATGCCGTTTTCTTTGTTGTATTTCCCCTGCTTTTTTCGGCGTCTTTGTGTTTCTTTAACTGCAAAATCAATGGACTTAGTTATTTTGTCGGCATACATAATGACATGACCATTCTCGTTACGGGCAGCCCGGCCCATAGTCTGGATGAGGGTGGTTGCATTTCTTAAGAATCCTTCTTTGTCGGCATCTAATATCGCTATCAAAGAAACTTCAGGTAAGTCCAGCCCTTCCCTTAAAAGATTAACGCCGACCAGAACGTCGTAATTCCCGAGCCGGAGGTCTTTTATTATTTTCAATCTCTCCAGCGTTTTTATCTCGGAGTGTAGGTAATTGACCTTAATGCCTTGTTCAGCCAAATGTTCGGAAAGGTCTTCAGCCATTCTTTTGGTAAGAGTAGTTACAATAACTCTTTCACCTTTGGAAGTTCTGGCTTTTATGTGTTCCACTAAGTGGGGAATCTGGCCTTCTGTTGGTCTTACTTCTATTGTCGGATCCAAAAGCCCCGTCGGTCGGATAAACTGTTCGGCAATGCCGTCCTTGCCGGCCCGTTCCATCTCGTATTTGGCCGGAGTTGCCGAAGTATAGATGATTTTTTGAATTCTTTTCTGGAATTCTTGGAATTTAAGCGGGCGGTTGTCTATTGCCGAAGGCAACCTGAACCCGTATTCCACAAGTGTAGATTTCCGTGAATAGTCGCCGGTGAACATTGAACGAATCTGGGGAACAGTAATGTGCGACTCGTCGATTATCGTCAAGAATTCTCCTTTGAACAAAAAGAAATCCAAAAGCGAAAAAGGCGGTTCTCCGGATTTTCTGAAATCAAGATGACGCGAATAGTTCTCTATTCCGTGACAGTATCCCGTCTGGCGCATCATCTCTATGTCCTGCAGGGTTTTTTCCTGAAGCCGTGCAGCTTCCTGAAACTTCTTCTCTTTTTTCAAATGTTTAACGTGTTTTTGGAGTTCGCTTTTGATATTTTCAATAGCCAAACCTATCTTGTTGTCGGAAGTTACCCAATACTTTGCCGGAAAAACTATGGTTTCAATTATTTTTTCGTATTTTAAGTCCTTCATCTCTAATTCTTCCGGGTCGGAAATAGAGGCCTGCATAATTTTTTCAATTTTGTCGTCTTTGAATTTTATTTTAATAACTTCCTGAGCGCTTGGCGCAACGACCTCTATTTCGTTGGTGGTTTTTCTGAAACACCCTCTTTTGAGTTCAATGTCTGGAACATACTGAAGCCGCATAAGTCCCCGCACCATTTCCGACGAACTTATTTTTTTGTTTTCAAATATCTGCAAACCGAGGTTTTTATAATCTTCCGGCGAACCGAGGTTGTATATGCACGAAACCGAAGCAACAATTATCACATCATCGCGGCTTATCAAAGCTTGAGTGGCGGCATGGCGAAGCCTGTCTATTTCTTGGTTTATTTTAGAATCCTTTTCTATGTAGGTATCAGTGTGGGGGATATATGCTTCTGGCTGGTAATAGTCATAATAACTGACGAAATAATGAACGGCATTTTTGGGGAAGAACTCCTTGAATTCTTTATATAACTGGGCGGCGAGAGTTTTGTTGTGGGAAATTATGAGGGTTGGTTTTTGATATTTCTCTATAACCTTAGCCATCGTAAATGTTTTGCCGGAACCGGTCACACCCAAAAGAACCTGATGTTTTTGTCCAGACTTCAAACCGCTTGTTAATTTGGCGATTGCTTGGGGTTGATCGCCGGTGGGTTGGAATTTTGAGTTGAGTTTAAACACGCGTGTGATATTCTTTAATTAATGATTAGTTATCTAGAGGGGAAAATTGAATATTTAGGGGATAAATTTGTTATTTTGAACACGGGCGGTATAGGATATAAGGTGAATATAGTCCCCAAATTGCTAAATAGTTTATCAGAAAGCAAGCCCATTGTCAAGCTCTTCACCCACTCGCAACTGAACATGCGCGAGGGTGTTTTTGACATCTACGGTTTTGATAAAAGAGAGGATTTAGAATTGTTTCACCTTCTTATTTCCGTGTCGGGCATAGGCCCCAAGAATGCTTTGAACATAATGTCTTCAGTGGAACCGAAACATCTAAAAGCGGCAGTAGTGAACAACGACCCCGACTATCTGAAAAAGATATCCGGTTTAGGTCCCAAAACTGCCCAGAGATTGATAATGGAATTACAGAATAAAGTTGATTATCTTGAAATTGGTGATATGAAAGGGATGGATCTTGGTCAAGAAGGAGAAGCGATGGAAGCATTGGTAGCTCTTGGTTATACTCTTAGCCAAGCCAAAGATGCTCTCAAAGAAGACGCGAAAGGCAAAACATTGGAACAAAGAGTCAGGGAAGCTCTCAAATTATTAGGTAAAAATCGCAGATGAAATCTTTCTTACAAACACAAGATTGGCTGGATTTTCAGAAATTATTAGGCCGCCAGACATGGCAGTTTGATGACGGAAAAATAAAAGCCAATATAATTCAGCACGCAATTCCTTTCGGGAAGAATTATCTCTACATTCCCCATGGACCGGAAGTTAATTTTGGCGAGATTCAGAGCGGTTTAAAAAACGAAATAGACAACTTTTTGAAATATCTGAAAGACCTCGGCAAGGAAAATAAATCTATTTTTGTGAAAATGGAGCCGTTAGATGATGTCGTGATGGAAGTTATTTACCGCAAAGGCCTGAAGCATTCAAAAAAATCGATCCAACCTACAAGAACCGTCCTTGTAAATTTGAATCTTCCGGAAGAGGAACTTCTTGATAGAATGCATCACAAAACCAGATACAATATTCGTCTGGCCGAAAAACACGGCTTACAGGCGGAGGATTCTAATGATGTAGAAACTTTTTGGAAGTTGCTTAAAAAAACTGCTAAGAAAGACAGATTCTATACTCACACAAAGGATTACTATGAAAAACTGCTATCATATTTTTCTCACGATCGTGAGAAAAATATGACGGAACTATCAACGTGGCTATTCCTTGTCTGTCATAAAGATAAACCAATTTCCGGCGCTATTATAATGACTTATGGTGATACTGCGTATTATCTACATGGAGCGATGGACCGCGACTACAAGAGTTGGATGGCGCCGTATTTAATGCATTGGGAAATTATGAAGTGGGCTAAAGCGCGGGGATATCATCACTATGATTTCTGGGGTATTGACGCCAAGCACTGGCCAGGAATAACCAGATTCAAGCTTGGCTTCGGGGGCCACGAAACAGAATATCCCGGTTCATTTGACCTGTCCGTTTCAAAATTTTGGTATTTGATGTACAAAATAACAAGAAAAATATTTTAATCCCTCACCTTTTTGGCAAAGGTGAGGGATTGACATTACCATACTTACTGGTATTATTATGAAAGTTCTCAAGAATTAGGAGGTCGGAATGCGCAAAGCGACACCTGTTCTTTTGGTTTTTGCATCAATTTTTATTGCCGGATGTGATAATGGAAACCAGTTCAAGTCGCAAGATGTGCCATCCAAATTGAAAGTTCAGATTGAAAGACAGGTTGTGGCAAACGGAGACGGAAAGTTAGTTGTATATGCAATGGACGTTAGTAAGAAAGGACGCACCTTAACTTTTGTTTGTCCTTGCTATATTCCTGGCTCGGTGGAAAGTTTTTTAAACGTCAGGGTAGAGGGCGATTCGTTCAGAATAATTCTTCTTCCGGATGCCGAATATGAAGTACGAGTTCAGTATTGGGCTCCGAATGCCGATGGTAATACAGAGGTCAAATTCCGGATTTCTCGATGAGGTAAGTTCTTCCAACCCCAATCGGGGTTTTTGTTTTTTTCATAGATAACACACAACATTTGTTTTCATTATGATTCTTTGATATATCATAATAATGAAAGTTAGACCAAGGAAAATAGACAATAAAGAAAGAATAAAATATCTTGACGCATTATATACGGCCATGGAATCCTTGAAATCCAGAGAGGAAGTCAAGAATTTTTTAAGAGACCTGCTGACCGAAAGCGAGAGAATAATGATTGGGCGGAGAATAATAATTGCCCAAAGATTATTGAATGATCAATCATATGATCAAATTATGAGAGAAATGAAAGTTGGCCCCGATACAATTATGAGGGTTCACAAGTGGTTGGAAGATGAAAATGACGGATATGAGAAAGCTATACAAAAACTAGAAAAGGTTTTAGAATCTAGACAAAAAGTTCGCAATAAGGCGTATCGAGCCCCTTTTTCTTTTGAAGGACTCAAGCAAAGATACCCGTTGCATTTTTTACTCTTTAATTTATTTGATAAACTGAAAGAAGATAAAAAATAATTAATCGGTTTTTGTTACGACGACATTACTATGTCACTATGATTCTTTGATATATCATAATGAAGTGTGCCGGAGAAAGAGAATATGTTTAACGAGAGGTTGTTGGATAAAACTTTATATCGTATCAAAAAACTTATACCCAAGTCGGTGTTTGTTTTTTTTGCGCCGTATTATCATGCAGGGTTGGCTCATTTGGGAAGTGTTTATTACGGTAATCCGTCAAAGTCGCTGAAGGTCATCGGCGTGACCGGTACAAAGGGTAAATCAACGACCGTCTATTTGATATCCAAAATATTTGAGGGAGCCGGCGAGCCGATTGCTACAATCGGCTCGCTTGGCTTTAAGATAAAAGATAGAGAGTGGCCGAATTTATTAAAAATGACTATGCCGGGGCGGTTCAAGCTTCAGAAATTTTTTTATGAAGCCAAGAAAGCGGGCTGTAAATATGTCGTGCTTGAGGTAACGTCCGAGGGTATCAAGCAGAAAAGGCATTTGGGAATTAATTTTGACTGTGCCGTTTTTACAAACTTACACAAAGAACACCTTGAAAGCCACGGTTCTTTTGAGAATTATTCTCGGGCAAAACAGGAGTTATTTGCCAGGACTTCCAATATTCATGTCTTGAACGCCGACGATAAAAATGTTGAATTATTTTCTAAATTTTCTTCAAAACGCACAATTTTTTATGGAATAGAAAGCGGAGACATGAGAGCCAAGAATTTGGAATTGAAACCGGACGGGGCCTCATTTAATGTTTACGGAACAAGATTCGATATCAATTTCGGAGGCAGGTTCAATGTTTTAAATTGTCTTGCGGCTTTATCCGTTGCTGCGATGTACGGGATTGACCTTCCAAGCACAAAACCTGTCCTTGAAGGAATAAAAAATATTCCAGGAAGAATGGAATTTATTCAAAAAGAACCGTTTTCTGTTGTAGTGGATTATGCCCACACGCCCGAGAGTTTGGAACAAGTTTACCAAACTCTCGGAAATCCTAAATCTCAAATCCTAAATCCTAAACAAATTCCGAATTCTAAAATTCAAAATTCAAAACACAGATTAATCTGTGTTTTAGGCGCGGCCGGTGGAGGGAGAGACAAGTGGAAAAGGCCGGAGTTTGGAAGAATTGCCGGTGAATACTGCGATGAAATAATTTTAACGGATGAAGACCCCTACGATGAAAATCCGGAAGAAATTATAAATCAAATATCTTCCGGATTTTCTAAAATTCCAAATTCCAAATTCCAAATTCCAAATTCTTTTCACAAAATTCTTGATCGAAAAGAAGCCATAAAAACCGCCTTGATATTTGCCAAACAAGATGATGTTGTTGTGATAACAGGGAAGGGTTCGGAAATCTCGATGGCTGTTGCTGGCGGGAAAAAAATTCCCTGGTCCGACAAAGAAATTGTGCGTGAATTTTTGAGATAAAATTCATACTTGGCAATTGAATTGTACTGCTGTATAGTCTACTTAATAGCCCATTGAAATAAAGGCCCTCTTTGCCACTTCCTAAAGGACGAAGCAAGACCGAATTGCAAAGGCCTAAAAGGAAGAATCAATTGCGCAAACATTATAAACAACACACAAAAGGTTTAAGAAAAACAAAATTTAATCTTCACCACACGAATCCATCGAGCCGCGGTGGAGAAACAAATGAATTCAACCTTTTTCCATATAAGATCATACGCCACAACAGCTGGCATACTCTTTTTCTTAACATGACAATATGGGAAGTGTGGGAAGTTTTAGACGATGTATACGAAGCTATTTTTAATAGCAACGAGCAATATATAAATAGGCACTGGTTGTTTGTGTGCAAACTGCCAAGCGAAAATGATCTTAAGAATCAAATAGAAAAGGAATATCTGGTCGAATATCTGAAAGATCGCTGGGGTTGCGCTTTTGGTGGCCGAAAACTGTCTAAAGCGAGAAAATTCTTGAAATACATGATGCTTTTTATGATCTTCGGCTCGGATATGGCATGTCCCAAAAAGATTTTTATAAACGAAAAAGTTAGCGAATTTTTTGATAAATTTCCGGTTGCGGGTAAGCGTCAATGGGCGTTTACAGTTTGTTTCGGTACCGATACTGCTAACACAAATTGGAATGTCATAAGACCGAAGATCTTGTAAATTTACAGCCACTCTCTTCAAGGGGAGTTTTTTGTTTTACAATATTTACTTAGAATCGGATTGTGGTAAGATAATAGTATGGATTTTGAACCTCAACTTGTCGTTAAGAAACAAAAAAAATTACCAACCATCAGTGGTCCCGGACTTTTTTGGATGCTTATTATTCTGACCCTCGTTCTTTTTGGTCTTGCGGTAAGCATGTTGGGCAGACCCCAAAATATTGGCACCGACTTGCCGACACCGATGGAAACCGTTTCTGTTGATATCAAGCCGTCACGAATATACACGGTCTCATATAAAAGCGGCGTATTTAGCCCTACCAACTTAAGGATCCATGCCGGAGATACGGTAAGATTTAAAAATGAGAGCGTTTTTCCCATAAGAATTGTCTCCGGGCCGGACAGTATTTTAGTCGGATTAGATAGTGTCGGAGATGTTCCGCAGGGAAGCTACTTCTCATTTACTTTTGCGGCAAAAGGAATCTTTGACTATCATAATAACAGGAGTCTCAAAGAAACTGGAACAATTATTGTCCGATAATGAGTAACCCGCTTACAATACAAGTTGAATCACGTCTTGGCGTTGTCTATGTGTCTTTGCTGGGGCTTTTCTTTGTGGGTCTCATTTTTATAGCCCTGAAGAATTTTAATTCGGATTTAATTGTTTTGGACTCGCAAAGCGCTCAAGTCAAAACTATTTCTACTACGGAAAGATATTTGATAAACGATTGGATACAAAGGAACAAGATAGAAGTCCCGGAAAGCAAAGGTTATAGATACATAATTCAGAGGTATCTGGCTAATCCTTGGTTTAAATAAACGTAAAACGTAAAGTATAAAATTAAAAATTTGAAACTCAAATCGGGATTATTTCTAAAAGAAGCGGTATTGTTTGGTGCGACACTAATGATAGGCGTTTATTCGGCCTATAAGAATATCACTTCATTTATACCGGTAATGACTCCGGAAATTAAATTTGACTGGGGCGATGCTGTTTTTTTTGCTGTATTGGCGTTGTTTTTTATATTTTTTTCAAGATATCAAAGAGCGGTCCGATTTTCTTTTAAATTATTTTTGGTCTTAATCGTTTTTTCTGGCACCAGCATGGTCGCAAGCTCGGTATTGGGTCCGCTCTGGGATATTTGGGCCACATTTTTAGTTGTGGCCGTTTTTCTGTTGATTAAAAATGTCCTCGTTCACAATATTGGAATGATTTTAGGAATAGCCGGTATCGGATCTTTGCTGGGTTTGGCTATTTCTCCGGGGACAGCTGTTATAATAATGATAGTATTATCCTTATATGACATTATTGCCGTCTATGCGACCAAACACATGATAAAAATGGCAAAAGCAATGATGGAGTCGGGCGCAATTTTCGGTTTTATAATTCCTTCACAGATGAGTGGTTTTTTTTCACACAAACAGGAAGCTCGAGTCGGGGTTGGAGGCCAGTTTATGATATTGGGTTCTGGCGACATTGGTTTGCCTGTTGTTCTGGCAAGTTCAGTGGCAAGATATTCTCTTAACGCCGCTATAATCGTGGCGGTGTTTTCTTTGGCGGGATTATTTTTTACTCATCTTATCTTCGTGAACCAGCGAGAGCGTAAACCCATGGCTGCTTTGCCGCCGATAGCTACGATGTCAATAGTGGGATATTTAGTTGCAAATTTGATTTAATGAGTTAAAATTAATAGTATGAGAAGAGTTTCCAACCAACCAACCTTTAATTTAAAAGAAAAATTTAATTTATAAAAGAATAAAAGCACCTAATTGGTGTTTTTATTCTTTTATCCAAAACCAGAATTGGTTTATTAGTTCTTGTGACAACTTGTATGAATTAGCGTGACTCAAGACACCAAGATATGATTGCAGCGATTGCTTGAGAGTTTCATCAGAGATAAGACCCTGCTTTTTTTCAAAAACACGACGAAAGATTTTGTTGAAAATACGCTTCTTTGTTTTTGTTCTAAGTTGCTGATGTTGTGGCAAGATTACATAGCCCAAAAAGTCTATACCCTGATGGAACTTACGGATCCTAACCTTATTTGGATGCAGACTAAGACAGAGTCTCGTTTTAAGAAATTTATTAATCGGTGGTATAAGTTTTTCTAGATATTCTTTATTATCAGAGACGATTATAAAGTCGTCGGTATACCTTAAATAATAACTTATTTTTAGCTCATGCTTCATAAATTGATCAAATTCATTCATATAGACATTTGCGAAGAGTTGAGATGTGAGATTTCCGATCGGCACGCCTTTATGCTCAAATACGTTAGCATCTTTGGAGATAAAACTTCTTACAATCTCAGACAACAGCCACATCGCATCACTATCTTTAATTGTATTATCAAGGATTTTGATTAAAACATCATGATCTATCGAATCAAAAAACTTTTTAACATCACACTTTAAGGCAAACACATTTTTATGTCCATTCCTACCAATTTTGTTAGCAATTTCTTTGAGCTCCCTAATCCCTTTGTGGGTTCCTTTGCCTACACGACAAGAAAAAGATTGGGCTATAAATGTTGGTTCAAAGATGGGATTCAAGATTTTAAAAATTGCGTGATGCAATACTCGATCTCGAACCGTAGCTTTGTGAATATGTCGAGGTTTTGGATCGCGAATCCAAAAGCCAGTATAGGCTCCGTGTTTATATTTTTTAGCTTGCAGATCGCGATGCAATTCAAAAATATTCTCTTCCAGTTTACGCTCAAAAACTTGTACGTCGTACCGATTGCTTTTGTCACTTTTGAAGGCGTCCCAGGCAGCGAAAAGATTCTCCAATGAAATTAACTTTTCAAATACATTTTTATAAATTTTCATAATATGGAAGACTTAGATATACCAATTTTTAAGAAGTCATATGACTTATATAAGGACTTTTACAGTCTGCGTAATGGGGTGCCGAGACAGGACAAATTTGCTATTTGGTTACGCTGTGAAAACCTCATTCTCGAAGTTCTTGAGAATGTTGTAGCGGCAAGCCAACTTTCTAAGTTGGAAAAGTTGCCTATTCTTCAAAAGGGTAGCATTAAACTTAACTTTCTTAGAGTACTTATCCGACTTTGTAAGGATACGAAAATTTTGGATGACAAGAAATATATTCAATTGGAACAGAATATAGATGAAATAGGTAGAATGTTTGGCGGGTGGATTAGGTCGACTCGCGATCGCTAAAGAAATATCCTCCAGATGGAGGATATTTCTCGTAAGAGAGAAAGAAGTTCCGGGACGCACCCACGCCAACGTTGTCGTTGCGATTGCCGTTCCAGTTGTTGACGTTGAGGCCGTTCTCGTTGAAGTTGCCGACACACGAGACGTTGCCAGCGTTGGCCAAAGAGAACGCATGATGCCTGTCTCCATCCAAGTCACTGAGTCTTGAGGCTTACTATCTTGCGGTCTATATCCTCTCAACTCTGAATTTTATTCGGGAGCATCTGCTTTTAAACAGAACCTCCACTAAAGACAGGCAAGAAGTTCAATCTCTACTTTTTATCGCACGCTACCGTAATCCGTAAACGACGGTATTCTGGCAATCCTCAAAAGAGAGGCGTCCGCGAGGTGAAGCCGTGACCGCACCTGCATTAGCAGACAATAAAATTGTATCAAGTATCTTTATAAAAGAAAATGAGCCTCCGGCGCTGCGAAAAAAAATCGCGCCGAAGGCTCAAGTATTCAAGAGGAGCAAGTCCTCAAGATTTCAAGGTTCAGGACTTCCGGGACGCACCCCCGCCAACGTAGGCGCCGCGATTGCCGCCCCAGTTGTAGACGCTGAGGCCGCTCCCGCGGAAGCCGCCGACACACGAGACGCTGCCAGCGCCGGCCTTGTCGGTCTTCACTGTGCGTTCCGTGCAAGCCGCCCACCGAGATCCATTGGGACGAACGTCCGTCTTGCGAAAGACGAGAATGTCTTTGGTGGTCTCGGCGATGGTCGTCGGCACCTCGTACTCGGCGGGTAGTATCGCAACCTGCTCTTCGGGGGTCTTATCCGTCGAGCCGGGAACGATGTCCTTGAGCATCAGATACCAGCGAAGTTGCATCGTCGCCACATCGGTGTGGGGTTGGCCTTCGTGCCAGGGGTTGCTGTTGAAGTAGAACTTCGGCTGACCCGTTGCTGGATGCAGCTGAAGCCACTTGGCCACCGTGAGCGGCGAACCGTTGATGGCGGTCAGGCCCAGGAATGCGAAGTGCGTATCCTTCACCAGTTTGCCCTTGTTGAAGGGGCAGGGACTGTTGAGGACGTCTTCGCCCCACGGGAATTTCCCGGCATCGCGGATCTGCTTCTTGGTGAACTTGGCATCGTAGTAGCTCATCCAGTCGGCAACATCGAAAATGTTGCGACCGAGAACCATACGAGCCATGCGCGATTCGATCGAGCCGACGAGGCCCTTGCGGAGCATCGCTTGCGCGATGCGACGAGTGTACTCGTTGTCAGTACGGAAGAGATCGAAGAGATCGCGGGGATTGCCCCCCTCTTTGGCGACCGCTTTTTCGAGCGACGCCACGCTTTCCTCGAACTCACCCTTGGTCATGGTCCAGAGACCGCTTTTGGCTTGTGTCATAACACATCTCCTTTTTCGTTTCGGTTTTGCTCTCCACGTCCTTTAGGGACTCTTGAGAGCTGATTACCCCTTACCGAGGGGTTGCGGTCTTGTCTCAGAAGTTGAGACGAGCATACTGGAAACCCATATTTCAAGCGTCCAAAATGCTCGTCTCAAGTAGAACCTTATGGTAATGAACTGTGCTTTAATTATATCAAATACAGCGAAAAAGTCAATGGTCGATTTTTTTAATTGTTATATTCTGGACCAACTGGTAATTTATACCTCAATCACTACCGGCAAGACCATAGGTCTTTTTTCGGTTTTTTGGAAGAGAAATTTACCAATTTCTTCCCGCAGATTATCTTTGAGGTAAGCGGTGTCAAGCTGGCCGACTGTGCTGCTTTTCTCAACAACAAAGCGTGCTTTCTTTCTGACTTGAGCAAGCAATTCTTTGTTGTCTTTTAAATAAATAAAGCCTCGGGATATGATGTCTGGACTCGTCAGTACCCGGCAGGTTTTAGTGTCTATGAGAATGACTATGACAAACATACCATCTTCGGCTAAAACTTGTCTGTCTCTCAAGACGACGTTGCCGACGTCGCCGATGCCTAAACCGTCAACTAATATCGGATTGCTGGACACTGTTCTTTTATCAAACCACCATTTTATCTTATCTGAAACAGGGTTTCCTAAATCAGGGTTGCTTAGGTGGATAACAGAGCCGTTGTCGGCAATAATGATATTTTCTTCGGTAATTCCTTTAGACTGGCCTATCTCGGAATGACTGACCATCATTGAGTATTGGCCGTGAATTGGCATAAGAATTTTTGGACTCATAACTTCCATCATGTGTCCTAAGTCTTCTTTTTGAGCGTGGCCGCCGGCGTGGATGTCCATCATTTGGTAGTGATAAACTTTCATACCGGCTCGATAGAACATATCTTTTAAATTTTGTACGGCGCGCTCATTACCCGGTATGGTAGAAGAAGAAAATATCAGAGAATCTTTTTTGATGAGCCGTATAAAACGGTGTTCATGGTTTGCGATGCGCATCAAAGCGGCGTTGCTTTGTCCCTGCGCACCGGTTGCAATAACTGTAATTTTAGACCGGGGATAGTCATTTACTTGGTTGGATGTGATTTGGGTATCTTTTTGCATTTTTATGTAACCCAGCTCCTTGGCTATCTCTACATTTGACTTCATGCTGTAGCCTTCAAAAATAACCTTCCGGCCGTATTTTTCCGAAAGCCAGACTATTTGCTGGATGCGGTCAACCATAGAAGCAAAAGTTCCAAAGACAACCATTTGTTTTGAATCTTGGAAAATCAGCTCCATATTATCCATAATTGTTTTTTCCGATATAGAATGACCCTCTCTTTCCGCGCCGGTTGAGTCGGCCATTAAGACCGTTACTCCTCTTTTGCCGAGCTCTCTTAAGTGGTCAAGGTTTATGGGTTGGCCATTGGTGGGTGAGTGGTCAAACTTAAAATCAGCGGTGTGAACCACTGTTGCCTTGGGTGTTTTGATGAATAAGGCGAGGTCGTCGGGTATGTTGTGGTTAACGTGAAAAAATTCAACCTCAAAATGGTCTCCGAATTTTGTAGTGTCATCTGCTTTTACGATGTGGAATTTTAGTTTTGGCAGATGAGGAAATTCTTCGTGTCTTTTGGCGACAATGCCCCTAGTCAAGGCGCCGCCATAAATGTCCGGATTGCCGAGTTTTTCTATCAGATAGGGCAGGGCGCCGACATGATCCATGTGGCCGTGAGTTAAAATCAAGCCTCTTATATTCTGTCTTTTTCTTTCCAGATATTCGGTGTTGGGGATGATGTAGTCTATCCCTAAATGGTCTTCGTCGGGAAACTTAAAACCGGCATCAATTACCAGGATGTCGTCTTTGTATTCCAGAAGACACATATTTTTTCCTATCTCGCCGAGTCCGCCCAAGGGAATAATTTTAAGAGTTTCTTCTCCATGTTCGGAGGTGGTTTTTGTTGGTCCTAGCGCAGGCGGGGTTCTTCTCGCAGGACGCGGGTTGGGAGATCTTTTCCAAGACGACCTCCTTGTTTTTTTTGTTGTTGTTTCTATCATAATTAAAATGTTTGAGTTAAATTTGAGTATGTTTAAAATTCTTTACTTTGTGCCCAGGGGGAGATTTGGTTTCGCCTCTCGCCTCGCCGTCGCTCGGCTCGGGCTAACCACCACCTCGCGGTTTCGCCTACTGGCGAAACATCGCTCCGGTGTTCAAATCTCCCACCAAAATAAAATTCTTTACTTTGTGCCCAGGGGGAGATTTGAACTCCCACACTCTTGCGAGCATACGGCCCTGAACCGTACGTGTCTGCCGTTTCACCACCTGGGCTTTTACAATGTGGCTTAGAGTTTTTTAAAACCCTCAATTACTTCTGTGGAGTTGGGGTCAACTCCCAGCTGTTGGGCCAGTTGGGTTGAAGTTGTGGAAGCCAAAATATATTGGTTTAATATTTTTTCCAGACGGGTTTTGCCCGTAATCTTTATTAGTGTATTTTCTGTGTTATATTTTTTCAGGAATTTATAAAATTTTTCTAAATTAAGTCGGTCCGTCGTTTCTTCTTCGGAATCTTCTAAAATCAAGTAAAAAAACTTTTGATCTTTTTCTTTTACTCCGGCTATCTCATTGTGTACTGCTTCGGGCAGAAAACTTGCAAAAGCATGAACCTTTGAGTTTTCATTTAAAAACTTTTTCCAAAATAGTCCGAGGAATCTCCAAGAGTAAGAAGAATATATAATGGGGGTTTTTGTGCCTATGGCTTTAGAGATGTCGGTACCAAGCCCAAAACTGTCGTTTTCTTGAGAGAATAGCGGAGAGCTAAAAGTACTTTCAATTATATCAGAGTGGGAAAACAAAGTCAATGTGGAGGCTAACATTGAGCCAAGAGCGTTTCTGGGGTTAAGGTTTGGATTTGGGAGTAGGATTAGGGTTGCGCCATCTTTCTGGGCCAGTTCGGCAAGTCTGCCGCCGCCGGTTATAACTATTGTCTTAATGTTTTTTTCTATGGCCGATTCATATGAGGCTATGGTTTCTTCGGTGTTGCCGGACCAAGAAGTGCAGACGACCAGATGTTCTTTTGATGCCCAGTGGGGGAGATAAGGCGTGCGGTTTATGTAACCTGCGATATCTTCCAACCAAAGCATTGAGATTGCTTCAGCGGGCATAACTGAACCGCCCATTCCACAGAAAATTATACGGGAAAACTGGCCGGGTTTTATCGGCGCAATGGCTTTTGCCGACCTAATACCTGACTCCAAACCTTCTTTCAGTTTTTGATTAAAGTCCATAAGTGTTAAAAGATTTATTTTTCACGGCTTACTCTTTTTGTGTTTGTGTACCACTGGCTTATATTATCAAATCTGGCTGATGGAATTGAGAGTATTTCTGTCTGGTTGCCTTTGATTTTTTTGCTGGGCATATAGAGGTAGTAGGGCGAGTAAAGGAAAATGGCCGGTGCATCCTCCAACAGGATCTTTTCAAAATCTTCGTATTTTTTAATTCTTTCCGAGGTGTTGAAAATTTGTCTGCCCTCTTCAAGGATTTTATCAGCGGTCTTGTTGTCATACAAGGCCAGATTTAAACCCGGATCTTTTTTCTGCGATGAATGCCAGAAGCTGTATGGGTCAAAGTCAAGACCCAGAACTTCTCCAAAAAGCAGAACTTCATAGTCACGGTCTCTGATGGATTGCTGTATTTCTGTTAAAGTCTCAACTTTTATGCTGACTTTAAATCCGACTTCTTCCCATTGTTTTTTCAGGATTTCCGCCGCTTTACTAAGATCAGAAGAGTGAGAAGTTTTAATCTCAATCACCGCTTCATTTTTTGGTTCTGTTTGGTTTTTTTTTGCCGGTTCTTTTTCTCTGAACCCATCGCCGTCAGAGTCTTTCCATCCGCTGTTTTCAAGAATTTGCTTGGCAAACTCTTTGTCATAAGCGTATTTTTGAGCAGTTTCTTGCTGGGTCAGCTCCTTTAATATCGGTGAGTTTATGACCAGGCCGTTTTGGTCCAACACTTTGTCCAGCAATTCTTGTTTGTCGGTGGCATAGTTAAGGGCCAGACGGATGTTTTTATCGGTTAGGACCTTGCTTTGGTTTTGGTTAAAAAAGGCGGCGAAATATCTGGGTAACCGGATTTTTTGCGGAGAGAGTTTTTGGCTGAACTTAAGGTTTTTAATTTTTTCCGTGGACAAAAATCCTATACCCTCGATCACGTTGCTGTTATAAGCCTGTACAAGCTCGTCTTCAGAGTTAAAAAATTTAAATGTAAGGTTTTTAATGAATGGTTTTTGTCCGTGGTAATTTTCATAAGCCGTTAACTCGTAGCTCGTGGTTGAACCGTTGGAATCTTTTTTTAATTTTTTAAACTTGTATGGACCAGAACCTATGGGTTTAAGGTTGAGCTCGGAGAAGGAAAATAGGTTGGGTTTTACATTTTCCCAGAGATGCTTGGGTAGGATGCCCAGGGTTGTGTTGTTGAGGAATTGGGCGTATTTGTTTTTTAGCTTCAGCTTGACTGTGTAGTCGTTGATTTTTTCAATTTCCACCCCTTGCCAGTTTATTCTTTGGATACTGCCATAGTCGTTATTCTGTAAAATCCCAAGAGTGAAAATCACGTCATCGGCGTTAAGGGGCAAGCCATCGTGCCACTTAATGTCTTTTTTAAGCACGAAGGTGTATTCCAGCTGGTTGTCAGATATTTCATAAGATTCGGCCATATCAGGCACAATATTGCCCGATTGGTCATATTTCATAAGCGAGGAATAAACAATTTCTGATATGTCTCTGTCGGCGTCGTTGGCCTGAATTAAAAGAGGGTTTATATATTGAGGTGTTCCCAACAAACCTTCCGAGTAAGAACCGCCGAAGTCGGGTACGGGCTGTGTTATGTGATAAAAAAATCCTAGGGGGATATAAAGCAGTGATAAAAGACCGGCCGACAAAAAAATTAAAATGAGATAACGTTCTTTTTTGGAGAGAACCTGCGGAAGCAGACGAAGTTGATATCTTGATGGCAGACTGTTTTTAAAACGTTGCCAAAAACCAGGCCTTTCGGTCTTTCTTTTGTTTGAGGAATCGTTTTTGTTTGAAGACGAGCTGGTATAAAACTCGTCAATCTGGTTAAGGTCGCTCATGAGAAAAGAAAACTAATCGTCCCGATCCCGATATTGTTCTTGCGTTGAGCCAGACTTCTTGAGACTTTTGACGGTCTTTCGGTGGTCTGACCTCAACGGAATCACAACCTCGGATTTTCAATTTCGGGAGATAAGAGGTTGTCTTAGTTCCCAGCTTTAGCTTTCCCACTCCCGACATTGACTTGGGTCTTT
>Ga0209541_10007814_pt1 | contig 17856 bp, 23 predicted proteins | sample RifCSPlowO2_01_FD_184027 | JGI IMG/M metagenome (GOLD analysis project Ga0209541, IMG submission 184027) | Groundwater microbial communities from Rifle, Colorado - Rifle CSP2_plank lowO2_0.1 (SPAdes) (version 2) | ecosystem: Environmental > Aquatic > Deep subsurface > Groundwater | place... | reverse complement strand
AATTGAAAAAGAAATGGCAAGGTTATTTGTTCAAGATTACGGAATCATGCCCCAAGATATTAAGTTTGTTGACAGGAAAATTTTGGAAATCAAAATTGACGGTTATGAAGTTTCGGGTATTCTCGGCCGCAGCGGGAGAAATCTGGAATTTAAGGTTTTAGCCAGTTTTTTGCCTCGGGGCTATTTGAAAAATTTTAATAAAGCGCGAATAGTCAGTCCGGTTAAAAATTTAGGGGTCTTAGGCATCGCTGACGGAATTTTTATTGATATTGGCGGGGAAGTAACCCAAATATGCCTGATCAGAAATAATAATATAGAAATGATTGATGAAATCGCCTTGGGCGGAAAAGATTTTTCAAGGGCTATTTCGCAAACCTTGGGAATGCATCCGGCTGAAGCAAGATTCTTCAAGGAAAGATATTCTCTCGGCGCTTTAGCTGATGACGCCAGGGGCAGGACTAAAGAAATTTTAATTTCTCCCGCCCGGGAATGGATCTCCGCCTTAAAATCAAAACTTAAAACCGTAAAGGGATTGATTCCCTCCGCTTTCTTTATTTTCGGCGGCGGCAGCCAGTTGCCGGAAATTGAAGAATTAATTACAGATGGTGGCGGGAAGGCAAGGTTTGTTTACCCTAAAGATTTTAAGGATGTTGTTGATAAGACCGGCTGCGTGAATAGTCTTCAATTTACTAATTTAGTTCTATTTATTCATGGTTAAGAAATTTTTGGACGTTAAACCATCGCGGAAGATAGAAAGAAAGAGCGAAGATGCCGTCATTGCTGTCGCAAAATCCGTCAAGACGGCTGTTTTAGAGCAGTCAAAAAATAAAAGAATAATTTCTGTCTTAATCGCATCATGCATCTTGGCGGCTGCGGCTTCAAGCTATTTTTTTATACCGCCTAAGACGAAAATAGATATTTGGCCGAGAAAAAATAATACAGAGGAGACGACAACCTTAACTGTGGGCCAGGCCAAGAAGGCGGGGAATTTTATTCAGGGGGAAGTTTTAGAAGCAGAGAAAGAAGTTTCGCAAAATTTTACGGCTCACGGCAAAAAACTTAAATCAACTAAAGCCCGCGGCGCAATGATGGTATATAACAACTATTCAACGGTCGCTCAAACCCTGGTGGCCACTACTCGTTTTATATCAAACGAGGGCAAGCTGTTTAGGACCAAGGAAAGAGTGGTCATTCCCGGCGGTTATTATGAGGGCGGAAAACTTGTAGCCGGATTTATTGATATTGAGGTTATAGCGGATCAGCCGGGCGAAGATTACAATATTGATCCTTCAACTTTTTCCATTCCGGGATTTGTCGGCACTTCTAAATATACAGCTTTTTACGGCAAGTCTTCCAATCCCATGACCGGCGGAGAGAAAAAAGAAGTGTTTTATGCCACCCAAGAAGATTTAGATAACGCCAAAAACACCCTGACTAAAATTGCCAGATCGGAAAGCGATTTGGCTCTAAGGGATTTAATTTTTTCCGGAAATTATGTATTGGTCCAAGAAGCTATTTCCATTAAGGCCGATGATTTTAAGGCGTCAGCTGAGCTGAATCAGGAATTGAATAATTTTTCCGCGCAAGCCAAGTCAAAGTCGGGTGCCATAGTCTTTAAGGAGCAGCAATTGGCGGAATTTTCCAGAAATTATATTACGCAAAAACTGCCCGCAGGAGAAAAATTAATAGAAGGCTCGGTTAAAACGGATTATTCGCTGGAAGCTACGCATCCGGAAAAAAATGAACTTGTCTTGAAATTTGCCGTGTCTGCGCAAAGCCATACCGCGCCCGAAGCCATCGCAATCAAAGAGATGGTTAAGAATAAAAATATCGGAGAAATTGAGAGTATACTTAAGGGATTTTCCCAGATTGAAAAAGCTAAAGTCGAGTTCTGGCCGTTTTGGGTAAAATTGTCGCCAAGCGATTTAAGGAGCATTGAAGTCGTTTTGCACCTTGACTGACTTGACTAATTTTATTAACTTTGATATCATTCATACTTGTTAAATGGAAAATCCAAATAAGAAGATTTTAAGAAAAACCGGCAGAGTTTTAGAGGCTCTTCCCAGCACTCATTTTAAAGTGTTGCTTGATGATGGGGGAGAGGTGCTCGCTCATTTGGCGGGGAAGCTTAGAATGTACCGGATTAAAATTTTACCGGGCGATAGGGTTCAGGTGGAGATGAGTCCTTATGACGAAAAAAGAGGAAGAATCGTTTATCGGGGCAAGTAAATTTTTTTTATGAAAGTTCAACCATCGGTAAAAATTATTTGTAAAGATTGTAAAATAGTGCGCCGGACGGGGCGCGTTTATGTCATTTGCAAGAATCCGAAACATAAACAAAGGCAGGGGTCATAATATAATATGCCAAGAATTGCAGGTATAATCATACCGGACAACAAACAAATAGAAATATCTTTAACTTATATCCACGGCATAGGCCGTTCTTTGAGCAAGAAAATTTTAGCCCAAACGCAAATTGATCCCCGGACCAAAGCTTCCAAGCTGACGCCGGAAGAGGTTGGCAAATTGAAGGATTTTATTGAAAAGAATTATAAGATTGAGGGAGACTTGCGCCGGGAAAAAATGATGTCTATAAAGAGATTAAAAGATATCGGCTCATGGAGAGGGTTGAGGCACATTAAGGGATTGCCGGTGAGGGGCCAGAGGACCAAAACAAATACCAGAACCGTAAGAGGCAATATCAGAAAGACAGTAGGATCGGGCAGAAAACCGGCATCCGAAGCAACGTAATTTAATTAATTTTCATGGGTAAGAAAAAAGTTATAAAACAAACAGAAGAGGAATTGTTAAAGAGCGGAGGAGCCGCAGCTCCTGCGAAAAAAGAAGAAAAAACAGAAGCCCCTATCGGAAGAATAAAAGAGGGCAAGGTTTACGTTTCTTCTTCTTATAACAATACTATCATTACGCTCACCGATATTAACGGCAATGTTTTGACTTGGGCATCGGCCGGATCAATCGGCTTTAAGGGCACGAAGAAAGCAACGCCATTCGCCGCCTCTAAGATAGCCGAAGTTATTTTTCAAACAATTCAAAAATTGGGAATACAAAAATTAGCAGTTTTAATAAAAGGCGTCGGAGGCGGCAGAGAGTCGGCTGTAAGGTCATTTGCCGCAAAGGGGCTTGAGATCGTTTCTATCACCGATGTGACTCCGGTGCCGCATGACGGACCTCGCGCCCGCAAGGTGCGCCGAGTATAAAAAATGAAAAACGATAATTGCACAATTTGTCGCAGGTCAGGCATGAAGCTGTTTCTCAAGGGAGAGAGGTGCCTTTCGCCTAAATGCGCCGCAGTTAGAAGGACTTATCCGCCCGGACCGAAAAGGAAAAGACGGCGTCAGGCGCTTTCGGAATTTGGAAAAGAATTAAGAGAAAAACAAAATTTGAAAAACTGGTATAATTTAGGCGAGCGCCAGTTTGAGAATTACGTTAAAGATGTTTTAAGCAAAAAAAGCAAAGCTTCCGATACCGCAGTTTTGCTTATTCAAAAATTAGAGATGCGGCTGGATAATGCGATTTTCAGATTGGGTTTTGCGTCTTCGCACGATCAAGCAAGGCAGTATATAAGCCACGGTCATTTTATGGCGAATAACCATGTTCTCACGATTCCTTCATACCAATTAAAGCTCGGCGAAAAAATCAGCATCAGGCCCGCATCAAGAGGAAAAAAAATCTTTGAAAATGTGTTGGTAAATTTAAAGAAGAATAAAGTTCCAAGCTGGCTTAAATTAGACATTGAAAAACTGGAAGGCGAAGTAATCGGCCTCCCGACATTAGAGGAGGCCAATCCAATAGCGGAAATTTCGTCAATCTTTGAGTATTATTCGCGTTAATTTTTAATTATTAATTTTTAAATCACATGATTCCATTACCATCGCAACCAAAAATTATTGAGAAAAAAGAAAATTCAGCTATTTTTGAAATAGACGGACTTTGGCCGGGTTACGGAGTAACCGTCGGAAATTCTCTCCGCCGGGTTTTACTTTCTTCGTTGCCGGGAGCCGCTATCACTCAGGTAAAAATCAAAGGAGCTCAGCATGAATTTTCCACAATTTCCGGAGTTTTGGAGGATACGGTTACCATTATTCTTAACTTAAAACAGTTAAGATTTAAGCTTCATTCCGAAGAGCCGCAGAAAGCGACTTTGACGATTAAGGGTGAGAAGAAAGTTTTAGGCTCCGATTTTGAGTTGCCTTCGCAAATTGAATTAATGAATAAAGACGCCGAAATCGCCACCTTGACTTCAAAATCATCGGAGCTTGAAATAGAAATTCTTGTTGAGAACGGCATGGGGTATGAGCCCGTAGAATCTCGAAAAAAGGGAAAGCTGGAGATAGGCACGGTTGCCATTGATGCTATCTTTACTCCGATAAGAAAGGTAAGCTACAGGGTGGAGAATGTCAGGGTTGGTGAAAGAACGGACTTTGACCGCCTCGTTTTGGAACTGGAAACGGACGGATCAGTCACTCCAGAGGGAGCGGTGAATCAGGCTTCGGAAATTTTAGTAGGACACTTTGCTTTAATCGGCGGGACATTTTCGTCCATTCCGCAGGCCATAATAAAAAAGACCGAGAAAAAATATGCGAAAGCAAAAAAAGGGAAGAAAACTAAGTAGGAAAACTGATCAGAGGAAGGCTTTGTTTAAGGCGTTAATCAGCGCCCTGCTTTTGCGTGAAAAAATTAAGACTACCGAAGCTAAGGCCAGGGAAATTTCCGGCCTTACGGAAAAGCTTATAACCAAATCCAGACAAAACACCCTGCAATCAAGAAGATCGCTGGCCAGCTTGCTTTCTCCTCAATTAGTTAAGAAGATGGTTGACGAGATCGGTCCGCGGTATAAAGATAGAAACGGAGGGTATACGAGAATTATGAGGCTTGGGCCGAGGATGTCCGACGGAGCCAAAATGGCAATAATAGAATTGGTTAAGTAATATTATGGAAAGAAAAATACACACAATCGACGCCACCGGCAAAGTTTTGGGAAGATTAGCTACAGAAGTAGCGGTGCTTTTGCGCGGTAAAGATAACCCGGGATTTCTGCTTTACAAGGACGCCGGCGACGATGTTATCATAAAAAATATTGAAAAAATAATTATTTCTGGGAAGAAAATGGATCAAAAGAAATACTATCACCATTCCGGATATCCCGGCGGCTTGAAAGAAGTTTCTATGAAGAAAATTTTTGAGAAAAATCCCTCCGAAATTTTAAAAAAAGCAGTCTTGGGCATGCTGCCAAAAAACAGATTAAGGCCCCGGCAAATTAAAAGACTAAAATTTGAATAAAATGCCAAAAATAACCAAATCAGCCGTTAAAAAAATATTGTCCAAGAAGCCACTGCCCAAGGATGAATTGCCCAAGTCGCTTGAGCGGTATTTTCAGGCAATAGGCCGGAGGAAAACGTCCTCGGCCAGAATCAGGTTTTTCGTAAGCGATGAAAAAGAAATTATAGTTAACGATAAGCCGTTTCAGGTTTATTTTCCAACTCTTGAGTTGCAGGGAATAGTTTTGTCTCCCTTGAATATAATGAGCGTGGATAAGTTCAGGATTTTAATTAAAGTTAATGGCGGCGGAATTCATTCCCAAGCGGAAGCGGTGAGGCACGGCATATCCAGGGCCTTGGTTCTTACTAATCAGGACTCCAGAAAACGCCTCAAAAAGGTAGGCTTTTTAACCAGAGATTCCAGGATGAGAGAAAGAAAGAAGTTCGGCTTAAAGAGAGCTCGCCGCGCGCCTCAGTGGAGAAAGAGGTAAAGATATGCTCAAGGAACTTATCGATAAATTTTATTTGGATAACCAGAGGAACAGAGAGCAGGGTCACTTTTACATCACGGACGCTGGCAGATGCGCCAGGTCCCTTTTTTTTAAGTTTAAAAATGCGCCCCGCAAAGAAATAGAAGCCAGCGTTTTAAGATTGTTTGATCACGGCGATCATATCCACCAATTAATCATGAAGCCCTTGCTTGGCATCAGGGATATCCACGTGGTAGCTTCGGAGGTAAATATTCCTTCCCAGGAGATAATTTCCGGGAGGTCCGACGCAATTGTCAGCGACGGGAAAAATCTGTATGTTCTGGATATTAAAAGCATGAACAGCATGATTTTTGATAAGCTTGAGGCGCCAAAAGAAGAAAATATTGACCAGCTTCAGCTTTATTTGCATTATTTTAAAATACCCAAAGGCATTCTTTTGTATGTCAATAAAAACACCCTGACCTTAAAGGAGTTTTTTGTGGATTACAGCCAGGATAGAGCGCTCTCTCTCTTGGCTTCGCTCCAAGAAACGAAGAATAAGATTGACTCCGGCGTAGTGCCCGACAGAATTTCCGGCTATCCGGCAGATTGGCAATGCCGTTACTGCCAATTCCGCGAAATTTGCGGCATGGCCGGAGCCGGCGAGATAAAATGGGATTCTTTCAAGGATAAAATTGAGGGATTTACGAAATCCGCTCAAATTTGAGAGGATTTCGTAAATCCCTAATGCGTGATCACGGCAGCAGATTCTCTAAAACATGCATTTTCTCTTCGCTTAAAACATATAGTTTTTTAGCCTCTCTGTCCCAGATAATTTTAGGATTCTCAAATTCCGCCAAGTCGATAATATTCAATCCGTCTCTGCTATCAATCTCAGAGATTTTTATTTTATTGCCGATATTGAATATCAGATAATGATCATTCAGCCAGAATATACTGCCGATTTTCTCCGAAAATCTGGTTAGAAACATTCTTTTGTCCTGCTTGTCGATAGGCGTATTTTTTTCCAAAAATACCACGCTGATTTCGTATTCGTTCGAGTCGATTATTTTTTTCTTATCGGTGGAAGTGGCAGAATTCATAATTTTAGGCGGAGCTTTATCCACAATGACAAATTGAGGATTTTCCGGGAAAAGAATGATATTTTTCGCTTCAGTCACCTCTCTTTCTTTAACTTCAAGAGTTTTTTTCCAAGGATGGTAGCCGACTTTTTTAATTTCAATGTCGTAGTTTTTGGGGAGCAAGTTTTCAATATAGGCGGCATTGGTTATTATTGAAGTGCCTTTTTTCAGCTTGCCGTTTATATAAACATCAACGTGGTCCGGCGCAACCTTGAAATAGAGCCCCCCCGTTTGGACTAATTTCTTTCCGCCGGCCGGCGGATTGAAATCAACCCTGTATCCTTGGGAATAAAAAACTACCGAGGGAGCTCCCAGTATAAATAAAAAAACAAAAAGAATAAAAATGGCAGTTCTGGTCTTCTTTGTCATCAGTTCCATCTTAATCTATTGACTTTCCAAAAGCAATATGCTAATATGTTTCATAACGATAGCTCGTGAAAAATAAAATAGGAGGTGGTAGGTGGAACTTAATACCTTGTCAGGCTTGATAGTTTTTGGGGTACTCGCAATACCAATACTGGTCGTCACTTTTCTTGTTACCATTATCTTTTTTGGCAACGATGGCATTGAGGAAATGTGGAAACTCCATAATGAAGTAAGAGATATGCATAAAAATATAAGAGAGGAGGTTAAAAGATTATAAAAAACCGTGGATTAAAAATATAAAGGCGTTCGCGTAAGCGGACGCCTTTTTGCTTGCAAAATAGAAGGAACGATAATTGAATGAAGTCCGACTTCCCTCAATCTTGTTTTTTTGCTATTATTGAGTTATGAGCGAGTTTTATCATACCTACAATAGGGGAACAGAAAAACGGAAAATATTTTTAGCAGATGCGGATTATTTTAGGGGCGTTCACGATCTCTACGAGTTCAACGATGTAAATGCCGCGCTTAATTTAGGCCGAGATTTATGCAGAAAATCTAAGGGAAGCGAAGAAAATGAAGGAAGTCGGACTTCATTCAATATTAACAGAACGCGCGATAGGTTGGTGGATTTATTTGTTTGGAGTTTTATGCCAAACCATTATCATTTATTTTCCAGTCCCGTAAAAGATAATGGCCTTCCGGAATTTCATCGTAAGTTCGGCTGCGGATTTACTAATTTTTTTAATCTTAAATACAATAGAAGCGGAGTATTGTTTCAAGGGGGATATAAAAAGGTTCAAGTCAAGGGCGATATCCAAGCTCTCCAATTAATTTGTTATATTCACTCTAATCCGCTTGATTTATGGAAGCCGAATTGGAAAGAAAAAGGATTGTCTAGTTTAGAGATTCAAAGCGCTCTAAGGTTTTTAGAAAATTATCGCTGGTCAAGCCATTTAGATTGGTGGGGGATAAAGAATTTTCCGTCACTCATAAATAACGATTCCGTGAGCAGATTTTTTAAGGACCCAAAAGAATACCGGAAGTTTTTTATAAATTGGCTAAGATATTATGAGAAAAATATTATGAACCTTCGAGAATTCGTGATTGAATGAAGTCGGACTCCGCTCAATTTGAGCGGAGTCCGACTTCATTCAATTTGTCGCTTTCGTTTCGCGTCCCATTGACTTTTCAAAATCAATCTGCTAACATCTTTATAGTTCACGAAAAATAAAATAGGAGGCAAGAAAAGATGCCGGATGCGAATAAAGCTCTGCGGGAAGAATACGAAGTTACCCTGATTGGTTTCATTCAGAGGGTGCGTCAAATTATAGATAAAGCAAAAGACGACCCGTTGTTGAGGGCGCAAGCCATAATAACGATCGTGGGATGCGTTCCAATAGTTAGCGATTTTTCTACACTAAAAGAAAATTTGCTTGCTGTTGATCTTCAAGATCGTAGGACATTAATTAAAGAATGTGTTCTTGTGTTGGCAGACTTATTAAGTCGTAAGGCATACACGAAAGAGACTGTAAAAATAGCTTCTGCGATAGAGGCATTAATGGAAATTTATATTTCATGACAATGATATAAAACAAAGGCGTTCGCGCAAGCGGATGCTTTTTTGCTTTACCCTGAGCCGTGTCGAAGGGTTGCAAAATCGGCAAATTTTGCTTAGTATGGAAAGAGATATGGAAGAGAAATTTATCATCAACGGAGGCAGGCCGCTAAATGGAGAGATTGAGGTTAGGGGAGCCAAAAATGCGGCTTTCCCGATTTTGGCCGCCACATTGCTCACAAAAAAAGAATGTTTGATTGAAAACATGCCTTTGATTGAAGATGTTTTTAGGATGCTTGAGATTTTAAAAGGTATGGGCTCGGAAATTTTTTGGGTCGGTGAGCGAGCCGTAAAAATTAATAATTCTCAAATTAACCCCGAACACCTTAGAGAAGACATTATCAAACGTTTGAGAGGCTCGGTGCTTTTTCAGGGGCCTTTACTGGCCAGGTTCGGCAAGGTGCAATTTCCCCAGCCGGGCGGCTGCGTCATCGGCGCCAGGCCGATAGATGCGCATTTGGACGGATTTAATCAGCTGGGGGTGGATATTCGCAGATACGGCAAAAATTATATTCTGGAGAATAGAAACGGAAACGCGGGAGGCAAGGCGATTCTCAATGAGTTTTCAGTTACGGCCACCGAAAATCTTATGATTTTTGCCGGTTTGAATTCCGGCAAGACCATTATTAAGACAGCCGACCAAGATTACCAGGTGCAGGAATTATCAAAGTTTTTAAGAAAGATGGGCATAAATATCCGAGGGACAGGCACTCACCAGCTTGCCATTGAAGGCTCCAAAAACCCGAAAGGCGCCCGCCATAAATTAATGTACGATCCGATTGAGGCCGGGACTTTTATGCTGATGGCCGCCGCCACCAAGGGAGATGTTTTAATTAAAAATGTGGAAATTGACTTCTTGGAACTTCCTCTTAAGAAACTCAAGGATTTCGGAGTGCCGTGGAAGCTGGAGAATAAAAAAAATATTAGGATTCTGCCATGGAAAAAATTAGCCATTGATAAAGTGCAGAGCTTGATTTATCCCGGCATACCTTCCGACTTGCAGTCGGCTTTCGGGGTTTTGGCCACGAGGTCGCCCGGCTCAACCTTAATTCACGATCCTTTATATGAGGGCCGCTTGAAATATCTTGAAGAATTGAATAAGATGGGGGCGGAGATTTATTTTGCCGATCCGCACAGGGCCATCATTAACGGCCCCACCCAGCTTTACGGCAGGGAATTGGAATCATTGGATTTGAGAGGGGGAGCGGCATTGATTATCGCCGGACTGATCGCTAAAGGCAAAACTGTTATTAATAATATTTATCAGATAGACAGAGGCTACGAAAGAATTGAAGAGCGTCTTCAGAAAATCGGAGCGGATATAAAACGCATTGTTTAACGTTAAAGGTTGCGCCGTTAACCTTTAACGTTAAACAATGCTAATTTAAACTACTATGTTCACACGAAAAATCGGCATTGATCTGGGAACTTGCAATTCATTAGTTTTCGTCCCCAAGAAGGGCGTGGTTTTGCAGGAACCTTCGGTAGTAGCTGTTTCTCTAAACGAGAACAGGATTTTGGCTGTTGGCCAGGCTGCCAAAGAAATGACCGGCCGCACTCCCGACACCATAAGAGTTTACAGGCCGCTAAAAGACGGAGTGATCGCTGATTTCAGGGTTACCCAGGCGATGATCGGGTATTTTATCCAAAAAGTTATGGGCCGTTTTAAGTTTTTAAAACCGGAATTAATGATTGCGGTGCCGGCCGGCATAACCTCTACGGAAAGAAGGGCGGTGATAGAGGCGGCAATGAACGCAGGCGCCAAAGAGGCTTTTGTTGCAAAAGAGCCGATTCTGGCGGCTATCGGAGCCGGTATTCCGATCAACGCCTGTTCGGGGCACTTGATTGTTGATATCGGAGGCGGCACCGCCGAAGTGGCGGTAATTTCTCTGGGCGGAATTGTCACCTGCAGTTCGGTGAGGATGGCCGGCGACAAAATGAATCTGGCGATTTCCGATTTTATTAAGAAAAAATATAATTTGGCTATCGGCGAACAAACAGCCGAAGAAATAAAAATTAAAATCGGCACCGCTTTGCCGGAAAAAGAAGAGAGGAAAATAGAAATCAGGGGCAGAGATTTGGTTTTGGGCCTGCCAAGAAATATTAAGGTGTCTTCCAATGAAGTGTGCGGAGCGATTGCCGAAGTCCTAAACGAGATTATTTTGGTGATAAAACAAGTGCTAAGAGATACGCCGCCCGAACTTTCCGCCGACATTATGGATAAAGGAATGGTCGTTTCCGGCGGGGGAGCTTTGTTGCGCAATATTGACGGTTTGATCGCCCAATCCATCGGCATTCCGTGCTTTGTGGCGGAAGATCCCTTGCTTTGCGTGGCTAAGGGTACGGGAGTTGTTTTGGAAAATTTAGATATTTATAAAAAAAGCATAATGAGCAAAAGATAATGCTGGCGCCGGAACAGTTTTTAAAAAAAGCGGCGGAGCTGGGCAGAATTCCCCATGCTCTGTTATTTTACGGACAGGATTCCGGGGAAAAAATGTCGGCGGCTTTGGAATTCGTGAAATTAGTGAACGGGCCCGACGCTTTAAACGGCGTCAGGCCGGATTTAGTTGTTATTGAGCCGCAAGAAGATAAAGAAATAAAAATTGCTCAAATCAGGGAATTGCATAACAAGCTTTCTTTAAAATCATATTCCGCGCCATTCAAAGCGGCTATTATTAATCAAGCTCATTATTTGAATCAGGAAGCCCAGTCGGCTTTTTTAAAATTACTGGAGGAGCCGAGAGGCCGGACGATTTTCATTTTGATTACCGAATATCCTGAAATGCTGCTGCCGACTATTCTTTCCCGGGTTGAGCGTTTGAGATTTTGTTCTCCGGCGGGACAAGCTCTTTCCAAAGAAGGAGCGGAAAAAATTTCCAAGATTATCAAAAGCGATTTGGGAAAGCTGTTTCAGTACGCCAAGGAATTAGCCGATGACCCCCAGAATTTGAAGAAAACCCTGGAATCCTGGCTTAGTTATTTCAGAGAAGCATTGTTATCTGATCCAAGCCAGTCAAAAATAATCAAAATTCTCAAAACCATTCAGGAGACCCACTACTTAATTTCCACCACCAACGTCAACCCGCGCTTAGCTCTGGAAATTTTAATGCTGGAGTTTTAAGTAAATTTTTGCTATATTAAAAATATCATGGAATACAAAGAAATTATCAATAAAATAAGGCCGGAGGTGGACAAGGTCATCGCCTTTTTGGAGGCTGATTTGTCAAAAATCAGAACGGGCAGAGCCAACCCTTCTTTAGTGGAAGACGTGGTGGTGGATTGCTTCGGCCAGAAGTTTCCTTTGAAACAGCTGGCGGCCATATCGGTTCCGGAAGCCAAACAGATTTTAATTCAGCCGTGGGATAAATCCTATGTGGAGGAGATTGTTTCGGCTTTGCAAAAAACAGGCACCGGGGCCAATCCGGTTGTGGACAGGGATTCAATCAGAATAAACTTACCGCCCATGACTGACGAATACAGGAAAGATTTGGCGCGGCTTATTTCAGAAAAACAGGAACAAAATCGCCAGACTATCAGGCGCTGGAGAGAGCAGGCCTGGGAGGAGATTCAGGAGCAAACCAAAGCGGGAAAAATCAGGGAAGATGATAAGTTCAGAGGGAAGGACGATTTGCAAAAATTAGTGGACGAATACAATAAAAAAATTGAAGATTTGGGAACAAAAAAGATAAAAGAAATTTCAGAGTAATGATAATCACAATTTTAACCGCTTTTTTCAGTTTAATCGGACTGATGGTTATTCATGAGCTCGGCCATTTTATTTTGGCTAAAAAATTCGGAGTCAAAGTTGAAGAATTCGGAGTTGGTTATCCGCCAAGAATTTTTGGCATAAAGAAGGGAGAGACTATTTATTCTTTGAATCTTATTCCATTCGGCGCTTTCGTTAAGGTTTATGGCGAACAGGGAGGCATAGAAGATTATCATAGCTTTTCCGGAAAACCAATGTGGCAGAGGTTCGCCATTGTTTTGGGAGGAGTGGTTTCTTTTTGGATTGTCGCCATTATTATTTTAAGCGTAGTCGCCGGCGCCTGGGGCCTTCCGACGGAAGTTAATGACAATCAAAGCGTAGCCAATCCCAAAGTTCATATAGCCAGAATAATAGCTGATTCGCCGGCAAAAACAGCCGGTTTAATGGTGGGCGATATTGTCGCGGGATTTGAAAAAATAGGCGACCTCCAGGAATTCATTGGTTCAAATAAGGGCAAAGAAATTACTTTGACCGTAAAAAGAGGCGAGGATCTTTTAGAAAAGAAAATAATCCCCCGAGTTTCTCCCCCGGAAGGGGAAGGGCCCCTGGGCATAGGCTTAGCCAGAAGCGGTTTAATAACTTATTCTTGGTATAGGGCTCCATTGCAGGGGGTTTTGGCAACATATGATTTAACGGCGAGCGTCATTCAGGGCTGGGCGATGGGGTTGAAAGGCATGCTGGGCATTTCCAAGATCCCCGATGGCCTGAAGGTTGAATTCATGGGGCCTTTGGGCATATTTGATTTATTGAGGGAATATTTTAAAATGGGAATAAATTATTTTCTTTTTCTGGTGGCTTTATTATCTACGGCCTTAGCTTTGGCCAATATTCTGCCGATTCCGGCTCTTGACGGCGGGAAAATGGTTTTTTTAGCGATAGAGGCGATACGGAAAAAGCCGATTAATCATAAACTGGAACAAAGAGTTTCTTCGGTTTTTTTCGCCTTGCTGATTATTATGATGATTTTTGTTACCGTTAAATTTGATATTCCCAGAGTATTTTGAATATGAGGCAATCAGAACTATTTACTAAAATTTTAAGAGAAGCTCCCAAGGACGAGCAAAGCATAAATTCCCAGCTTTTAATCAGGGGCGGTTTTATTTATAAAGAAATGGCCGGAGCTTTTACTTTTCTGCCACTCGGTCTCATGGTTTTGAGAAAAATTGAGAACATCGTCAGGGAAGAAATTGAAAAAATAGGCGGACGGGAAATTTTAATGACCGTTTTTCAGCCTAAAAATTTATGGGAAGAAACGGGAAGGTGGTCCAAGGGCATAGGGGAAGTGATGTATAAATGCGAGGAGGATGGCCAAGTTATCGGCTTGGGTCCCACCCATGAAGAGATGCTCACTGACATCGTCAGGCATTACGTTAATTCTTACAAGGACTTGCCTTTGTATCTTTATCAAATTCAAACAAAATTCAGAAAGGAGTTGAGGGCCAAGTCCGGTCTTTTGCGCGGAAGAGAATTTGAAATGAAGGATCTTTACAGTTTTCACGCCTCCCGGGAAGATATGCAGGAATATTACAAAAAAGCCATTCAAGCTTATTTTAATATTTTCAAAAGATGCGGCCTGGACGCTATTCTGACCGAGGCTTCGGGCGGAGATTTTACTAAAGATTATACCCACGAATTTCAAGTTTTGGCCGACGGGGGAGAGGATACGATTGTTTACTGTCAAAAAGGAGATTTTTCGCAGAATAAGGAAGTCGCCAAATTGAAAGAAGGCGATGCCTGCCCCAATTGCAGGCGCTCTTTAATTGAAGGCAAGTCCATAGAGGTGGGCAATGTTTTTCCTTTGGGGACTAAATATTCGGAATCCATGGGGGCTTATTTTTCGAATAAAGAAGGCAATAAAAAACCGATTATTATGGGATGCTACGGTATGGGGCCCAGTAGAACAATGGGAACAATTATTGAAGTCAACCACGATGAAAAAGGAATAATTTGGCCTAAGGAAGTCGCCCCGTTTCAAATTCATCTTATTCGCATAGGAGATGATTCCAAAACAGTAAGAGCTGCTGAAAAAATTTACGAAGATGGACAAAAGCATGGGGCAGAAGTACTATATGACGATAGAGATAAATCAGCTGGCGAGAAGTTTGCCGAAGCCGATTTAATCGGCATTCCGACCAGGGTTGTGGTGAGCGAGAGGACCCTGGAAAAAGATTCCGTAGAAATAAAAGAACGGAGCAAAAAAGAAGCCAAATTGGTCAAGATTCAAGAAATCCATGTTAAATAAATTTTTTTCTTTATTCTCTCAAGACATAGCCATAGATTTAGGCACGGCTACTACTTTAGTTTACGTCAGAGGCAGGGGAATTGTCATTTTTGAGCCGTCAGTAGTGGCGATCAATCAGAAGACCGGCCAAATTTTGGCTATCGGATCCGAAGCCAAAAAAATGGTAGGCCGCACCCCCGCTCATATCGTAGCCACCAGACCCTTAGTAAAAGGCGTTATTTCAGATTTTGAAGTGACGGAACAAATGTTGAAATATTTTATTGAAAAGGTTCAGAGCAGGAAATTTCTGATCACTCCTCGGCCCAGAGTAATCATCGGGGTTCCTTGCGGCGTAACGGAAGTTGAAAAAAAATCGGTGAGAGATGCGGCACTGTCAGCCGGCTCCAGGGAAGTCTATCTGATTGAACAGCCGATGGCGGCGGCGATAGGGGCAAGGCTTCCGGTTCAGGATGCCGGAGGAAATTTAATAGTTGATATCGGCGGCGGCACGGCCCAGGTGGTTGTTATATCTTTAGGCGGAATAGTTTTGGCAAAAAGTTTGAGAATAGCCGGCGATAAACTGAACGAAGATATCGTCAGCTTTGCCCAAGAGGAATACAAGCTTTTAATAGGCGAGAGAACCGCCGAAGAAATTAAAATTGGCATTGGTTCGGTTATCCCCATGAAAGAAAGAAAGTATCTTCCCATGAGGGGAAGAAATTTAATAACGGGGCTTCCCGAAGAAATTTTGGTTTCAGATGAAGACATCAGGAGAGCCCTGGAAAAATCAGTCAGGCAAATAGTTAACACCATTAAAAGCGCGGTTGAAGAGACGCCGCCGGAATTATTGTCAGATATTATGCGCAACGGGATTTTTCTTACCGGCGGAGGCAGTCTTTTAAGCGGCTTAGATGTTCTGATTGCGAAAGAAACAAAAATTCCCACTCATATCATTGAAGATCCGGTGACGGCCGTAGCCAGGGGAGCCGGGCTGGTTTTAGAGAACTTGGACGGATTAAGCGATGTCCTTTCTCAAACCGACGAATTGGAGCCGCCAAAATGATTACAAAAAAAGAGGTTCAACATACCGCTAATTTAGCCAGAATCGGCGTTACGGAGGCCGAAATTGAGAAATTTCAAAAAGATATTTCTTCGGTTTTGGCGTATGTGGATAAACTGAAAAAGCTGGATCTGGCCGGCGTTGAGCCGACCAGTCATCCGGTTAAGATTGATAATGTTACGAGAAAAGACGAGGCAAGGCCGTGGCCTCAAAGATTGCTGCCAGGTTTTTTAAAAGTAAAATCTATTTTTAATGGATCTAATTGAGCTGACAATTGAAAAGGCGCACGAAGGCCTGGTCAAAAAGGAATTTTCAGCGTTGGAATTAACCAAGGCCTTTTTGGATAAAATTAAGGACTTAGATAAAAAGATTTCCGCCTTTATTACCGTTACGCCGGATTCGGCTCTTTCTCAAGCCAAGAAGGTTGATGATTTAATTTCGCAGGGGAGGGGAATACCGATTTTAAGCGGCATCCCCTTAGCCGTAAAGGATATCATCCTCATTGACGGAGTAAAATGCACGGCGGCTTCTAAAATTTTAGAAGACTACATAGCTCCTTACGATGCCACGGTGATTAAAAAATTGAAATCACAAGGAGCTGTTTTTTTGGGAAAAACAAACCTTGATGAATTCGCCATGGGCGCTTCAACGGAGAACTCGGCTTTTTTTCCGACTAAGAATCCGCATGACTTAAACAGGGTGCCGGGCGGGTCGTCCGGCGGATCGGCTGCCGCCGTGGCTGCCGGATTTTCGGTTTACGCCTTAGGGTCTGATACCGGAGGATCAATAAGACAGCCCGCTTCTTTTTGCGGCATTGTCGGATTAAAGCCCACTTACGGAGCTGTTTCCCGTTACGGTTTAATGGCCATGGCTTCTTCTTTAGATCAGATAGGGCCGATGACAAGGAATGTGGCAGATGCAAGAATTGTTTTTGAAGCGATTGCCGGCAAAGATGAAAAAGATTCCACTTCCGTTGAATACCAGATACCAGATACAAGATATCTCCCTACGGGAGATCTCTCGAAGGGAGACAAGATACAAAGCCTGCGGATTGGCGTGCCTAAGGAGTATTTTATAAAAGGGATGGACCCGGAGGTCGAAAAATCCGTAAAAAATGCTATAAAGAAGTTAGAGTTAGCAGGAGCCAAAATTCAAGATATCAGCCTTCCCCGCAACACCGATGACGCTTTAGCTGCTTACTATATAATTATGCCATGCGAGGTATCAGCAAATTTAGCCAGATACGACGGCATAAAATACGGTTATTCGGATTCCGGAGCAAAAGATTTAATGGAGGTTTATTTAAAATCCAGAAAAGAGGGGTTTGGCAAGGAAGTGAGGCGAAGAATTATTATCGGCACCTACGCCTTATCCTCCGGATACTACGAGGCATATTACTTGCAGGCCCAAAAAGTAAGGACAAAGATAATAGAAGATTTCAATAATGTTTTTAAATCCGTTGACGTGATTGTCGTCCCCACCGCCCCGACTCCTGCTTTTAAATTAGAAGAAAAGTCAGAAGATCCCTTAAGTATGTACCTGGCGGATATCTTCGTAACGGCGGTAAATTTGGCCGGCTTGCCGGCGCTTTCTCTGCCTTGCGGTAAAACCGCCTCCGGTTTGCCAATCGGCCTGCAGATTATCGGCAAGCAATTCGAAGAAAACAAGATTTTAGAATTAGGAGAATTTTTCGAAAAATTATGAACCCAGTTAATTTAATTGACAGCATCAATATTGATTTTAAGGCAATCTTTTATTATATTTTTTCCGCCGGACTTCAGGAAAGGCTGATTTTTGTTCAACTGGCCTTTATGATAATATCCATTATTCTGACGGGCCTGATTATCTTTACGCTTTCCAGAACTCATTATCTGCAATGGCTTTTCGTTGAGGATATAGTTCAGTTTTTTACAATGAGGCCGTTTGGAGCGAAAAAG
>Ga0209541_10007813_pt1 | contig 17857 bp, 13 predicted proteins | sample RifCSPlowO2_01_FD_184027 | JGI IMG/M metagenome (GOLD analysis project Ga0209541, IMG submission 184027) | Groundwater microbial communities from Rifle, Colorado - Rifle CSP2_plank lowO2_0.1 (SPAdes) (version 2) | ecosystem: Environmental > Aquatic > Deep subsurface > Groundwater | place... | reverse complement strand
CAAGCAAAATTTTTGACGAACGTTCCCGCGCCTATAAGGCGGCAACAGCCAATTTAAAAGTGGAACGCGCCAATAAGCTTATCGGAGCCAATCTGAAAGCCGAAGAGATGAAAGATATCTTGGAACGTCTGGGTTTTGTTGTTTCTCTAAAAGGAGATGAGTTAAAAGCAAAAGTTCCGTACTGGCGCGAAGGCGATATAGAAATAGAAGAAGACTTGGCGGAAGAAATCGCCCGCATCTACGGCTATCACCGTTTGCCGTCAGTTTTGCCGCCGGGCGCGCCTCCTGCAGGCGGGCCGGAAGCGATTTTAGAGTGGGAAAAAACAGCCAAAGATTTGGCTCTATCTTTCGGTTATGATGAAGTTTTGCCCTACACAATGATAAGCGAAAAAGCGATGAAAATCATCCCCCCTTCTGTCATTCCTGCGAAGGCAGGAATCTCGGCGCTTAAAATCGCTAATCCTTTAAGCGCGGATATGGAGTATATGCGCGCCTGCCTTTTGCCCGGGCTTTTGCAAATAGCCGCGGAAAATGAAAAAAATTTTGAAGAAGGAAAAATTTTTGAAATCGGCCGGGTTTATCTCCCGAAAAAAGGCGATTTGCCGGAACAACCGGTTCATTTTGCGGGATTAAACTGGACATCTCCTTCTGTCATTGCGAGCGAAGCGAAGCAATCCCGTTCTTTTGGCGATAATCTTTTTTATCAATCCAAGGGTTTTGCGGAAAAATTATTGGATAAATTTGGTATTCATAATTATGAACCGAAAGATAACGAAGGCGAAATTTTTCATCCGGCGCGCGCTATTGATATTTATGCCGAAGGCGCGTACATAGGTTCTTTCGGCGAAATGCATCCGTTAATAACAAAAAAATTCGGCATAGAGAGCCGTGTTGGTTTCTTTTATTTTTATTTTGATGAATTGGTAAAATATTCAAAATCACACAAATCATATTCGCCGATTCCGGAATATCCGGGCGTCAAACGCGATATCTCCTTTGTTTTGGATAAAAAAGTTGAACATGAAAAAATAAAAGAAGCGATTTTAGGGATTGACGCGCTTGTCGCGGAAGCCGAGGTTTTTGATGTTTATGCCGGCGGGAAACTAGGCGAAGATAAAAAAAGTATGGCTTACCATATTTTGTTCCGTTCCCCGCGCCGCACGTTGGAAGCCAAAGAAATTGACGCGATTTGGGAAAAAATCGTAAAGGTGTTAGAATTAAAATTCAAGGCGGAGATTAGAAAATAACCCCCCTGTTTATGGGTGCATTAAATCATCAAAGAATAGAGAAAGTTCTATTGATTATGCTGGAGGCTCTGGCATATTTTTCTTTTTTGATGCCCTTTATTTTTTTAAATAAAAGCATCTTCCCTTTTATTGTCGGCAAGATTTTGTATTTTCAGGCCCTGGTGCAAATAATGCTCGTTCTTTATTTGCTTCTGCTGGCGATAAATTTCCAGCGCTTTAAGCCAATGGCCACCGTCCTGCTTTATTGGTTTTATTTTTACGCCGTTACGCTGGTTCTTTCCGCCATTTTTGGCGTTGATTTCAACCGCGCTTTTTGGAGCAATTTTGAGAGGATGACCGGCGTTTTTGTAGTCCTTCATTTTATCGCTTACAGCATAATTATTTCCATTGTCTTTGACAGCTGGCCAAAAATAAAAAGAGCCATCCAAGTTCTTTTAGCCGCCAGCCTTCTGCAGGTGGCGGTCGTGGCGGCGCAATACGCGAAGACCGGCGTTTATTTGTATCCGAACAAAGGCGGGCGCATTTGGGGGACCCTGGGCAATTCTATTTATATCGGCAGTTATTTTCTATTCCATATTTTCTTTGCCGCGTTCCTGGCGATAAAAGAAAAAAAAGTTCTTCCGCAGATACTTTATTTATGTATTGCTTTTCTTGAAACATACATAATCGTCCATTCCAAAAGCAGCCGCGGCGCGGATTTGGCGCTTCTTTTCGGCGTTGTATTTATTGTTTCGGCATACGCTTTTTTATCAAAAAATAAAAAAATAAAAATAGTGATTTTCGTTTTGTATATTTTAGGCATTATGTCTTTGGCCGGGCTTTTCATGTTCCGGGATAACCCGGCAGTCAAAAAAATTCCGCTCGTGGGCGGCCTTGCGGAGATTTCTTTCCAAAAAGAAACGGGAAGAACCCGCGCCATTGCTTGGGAGATTGGAATAAAAGCTATAAAAGAGCGGCCGATTTTCGGCTGGGGCTTGGAGAATTTTTATTATGCTTTCAATAAATATTACAATCCCGAATCTTTGCGCCATTCTTATTACGAAACATGGTTTGACAGAAGCCATAGTATCGTTTTTGACACTTTGGCGACCGGTGGGGCAGTCGGTTTTATATCTTATTTCGGGCTTTTCGCGTCCGGGCTTTGCGCGTTATTTTTAAAATGGAAGAAAGGCTTGGCGGATAAGCACATCTTGGTGTTTTTAACGGCAATTTTTTCCACTTATCTTATACAAATTTTATTCGTCTTTGACCATCCGGGTTCTTATCTTTTAATATTTTTTTCTTTCGGATTGCTTTTGTCCCTGGTCGCCGGCGAGAAAAAATCGGAAGAGGCGAAATACAGTTTTACCCCTTCCAGTTTTTACAGTTTAATGGGCGTTTTAATTTTAGGATTTTTATTGCTTTTCTTTTCCACAACGGTAAAGACTTACAAAGCGGCAACCGGCATTATAGCCGCGGAAAGAATCTTTGTAAATAATTATAAAAGCGGCCTTGAGGAGTATAAAGAAATTTTGTCCATGAAGACGCCTTTTATAGACGATATGCGGGCTTCAATGGCAAAACGGGTGGCGCAGGTTAATCCCGCCGTATTGGTACAGACGCCGGATTATAAAGACGCCCTTTTGTTTGTGCGGGAAGAGATGCTAAAGCAGATAAAAGAAAAAGATATAGACGTTTATGATTATATTATTTTGGGCCAGTTAGATACGCTTTTAGCTTCCGCCGAAAAAAAATATATTTTATCAGCCAATAGTTTTTTTTCCAAGGCGGCAGAATTATCGCCGAAACGCCAGCAGATTTATTATACTTGGGCAAAGACAAAATTGATGATGAACGATACTTCCGGCGCGGAAAAATTATTGTTGGATACAATGACTTTTGAACCGGCTGTCCCCGATTCTTATTGGTATTTGGGTTTCATCTATAATAATAAAGGAGATGAAGAATCGGCCTGGAAATATTTTAAAAAAGCATTGAAGAGAAAATATATTTGGAAATCCCCGTTAGAGATAAATTTTGTCTTAGATTTAGGCGCAAAATTGAAAAAGTATGACGATATGGCAAAATTTTATGTGCTGGCGATAACGAGCGGTTATGGCTCGCCCGAACTGAAATCTCGTTTGCAAGGCGATTATAATAAATTTTCTCCAAAAATTAAGCAGATGGTAGACGATTATTTTCTCAATATTCGCGAAAACGACGAGCCGCGTTATCTCTCCACCGTATACGCTGATTTGGAATAAAAAAATTTCCGAAAAAAATCATGGTTTTCAAAAGATTATTTTACCAAAATAAAAACAGCGCGAGGGGCGCTGTGAAGAAAGAGGCTATTTATCTTTCAATAAACAGCGGGCGCGCGCTATGTGACTAAATTTTCTTTTGTAAGAAAAAGAAAACTCTCACTAAAATTTCTCGCAGAAAAAATAACCATTCTTTTCTGTGGCTCCAATGAATAAGCTCGGAATGCGCATAACCGGTTTTGGGCATATTGGCAGGCATTGTTTCTAATCCAAAAAGTTGATATGTCCATATAGCTCTGCCCATATGGAGCGGAAAAGCCACTACGATTATTTTTTTCCAACCTCGCTTTTTGCAGAATGAGGCTTGCGCTTCAGTTATTGTATAAGTATTGCAAGCCATTGTTGAGTGGCCACCCGTTTGCCCCCTGTAGATATATACGTAAAGCAAGCTATCATCAGCTAACTCAATCTCTGATTGGGTTAATACAGGTAGCCGGTACATTTGGCTTAGAGCTTTAGCGGTTTTTGCTATTAGTTCATTGCCCGGGCCCGGTTTACCGTTTTTAAGCACACTATAGGCTTGGGTCACAATCGCATCAGCTTCTCTGTATTTTTTTTCTGATACGGGTTTGAATTTCCATTTAAAAAGAACTTCCAAGAATTTTTTTATATATTTCATCTTTTTCTCCTTGGATACCAAGGAGTTTATCATAAATTTTCGTTTTTGTCAATAATGGACGCCATCCATTGTTTTTTGTTAAAATAATGGCATACTTAATACCGATATTTATAGATTCCCGAATAAGGCCTACGCTATCGCTTCGGCGTCGGGAATGACAAAAAAGAAATCCCATACTATTTGCTACCTACTACTTACTACTCGTCTATGTTTATCCACTTGCATTGTCATAGCCATTATAGTCTCCTCGACGGTCTCCCAAAGATCCCTGATTTGGTTAAGAAAGCCAAGTCTTTTGGGATGGCGAGCTTAGCTTTGACCGACCATGGCGTGATGTATGGAATGATTGAGTTTTATAAAGCCTGCAAAAAGGAAGGGATTAAGCCGATTTTGGGAGTTGAGGCTTATGTGGCGCCTCGCCGTTTGACTGACAAAGAATCGGGCGTGGATACCAAAGCATATCACCTTGTGCTTTTGGCTAAAAACGAAATTGGCTATAAAAATCTTTTAAAACTCACTTCCATTGCTCATTTGGATGGTTTTTATTATAAACCGCGCATAGACAAGGAGGCGCTTCGCGAGCATAGCGAGGGCATCATCGGCCTTTCGGCATGCCTCAACGGCGAAATTAGCCGCCATTTGATGGGCAACAACTTAGAAACTGCCGAGCGCTCGCTTTATGAATACAAGCAAATTTTTGGAGAGGGAAATTTTTATCTGGAAGTCCAGCCGCAAACCGCCAAAGACAATGTTGAACAGGAAACTGTGAACAAGCGGATGATTGAATTGGCGCGCAAGACCAGTACCCCGCTCGTTGCCACAAAAGATGTCCATTATATAAATAAGGAAGATGCCGAAGCGCAGGACGCGCTCCTTTGCATCCAAACCGGTACTACGTTGGATAATGCCGACCGCCTGACGATGTTGGGAATAGATTGCTCATTTTCTACGGAAGAAGAAATGCGCGATTTTTTTCCTGAACTTCCGGAAGCGATTGACAACACCGCCAAGATTGCCGAGATATGCAATGTTGAACTGGAACTGGGAAAAAATATTTTGCCGAAGTTCCATCCGCCGGATGGAAAAACCGATGTTGATTATTTGCGCGAACTTTGCGAGGCAGGCATAAAAAATCGTTATCCAAAAGGCGCCAATCAAGAAATCTGCGATCGTTTGGAATGGGAGTTATCCACAATCAACCGAATGGGTTTTGCCTCATATTTTCTGATTGTCGCCGATTTTGTAAATTATGCCAGGCGCGAGGGAATTGTGGTGGGCCCGGGCAGGGGAAGCGCTGCCGGTTCAATTGTTTCGTATTTATTAAATGTCACTGACTTGGATCCGATTGAATACAAATTGCTTTTTGAAAGATTTTTAAATCCCGACCGCATTTCAATGCCTGATATTGACATGGATTTTTCCGACACCAAGCGCTTTAAAGTTATTGAATACGTGCGGAAAAAATACGGCGACGACCGCGTGGCCGGCATTATCACTTTTGGGACAATGATGGCGCGCGCCGTAATCCGCGATGTCGGCCGGGTGATGGGCATTGCTTACAGTGAAGTTGACCGCATCGCCAAAATGATTCCGCCGCCCCAGCAAGGCCGGCATACTCCGCTTTCCAAGCATATAGAAGATAACTCCGATTTGCGCGCTCTGTATAATCAAAATCCGGAAATTAACCGTCTTTTTGATTTGTCCGTAAAATTGGAGGGCACGGTGCGCCATGCCTCCCAGCATGCTTGCGGAATCGTTATCGGCGACCGCCCGCTTACTGAACACACGGCTTTGCAAAAAGCTCAAGGCGGGGATGTGGAAATCGTCGCGCAATATTCGCTTCATCCGATAGAAGATATCGGCCTTCTCAAAATGGACTTTTTGGGGCTGGCCAACCTTTCCATCATCCAGGATACGATAGAAATTGTTGAGGCGGTGGAAAAAGCATCTGGCCGGAGTTTAAAAATTGACATAGAAAAAATTCCGTTAAATGACAGAAAAACTTTCCAGCTTTTGTCGCGCGCGGAAACAACCGGCGTTTTTCAACTTGAATCCGCCGGAATGAAGCGCTATATCAAAGAATTAAAGCCCACGAACATTGAAGACATTATCGCCATGGTCGCGCTTTACCGCCCGGGCCCGATGCAGTTTATTGAAAGTTTTATCAAACGCAAACACGGCAAGGAAAATATTTCTTATATGCATCCGTCTTTGGAAAACGCCCTGAAGAATACTTACGGCATTCCGGTTTATCAGGAACAAGTCATGCAAATATCCAAAGATATGGCCGGATTTACCGGCGGAGAAGCCGATACTTTGCGCAAGGCAATGGGCAAAAAAATCGCCGAACTGATGGCAAAAATGAAAATGAAATTTATTGACGGCGCGGTTGCCAAAGGCGTAGACCGCGCGCTTGCCGCCAGCATTTTTGAAAAATTGGAAGAATTTGCCGCTTATGGCTTTAATCGCAGCCATGCCGCCTGTTATGCCATGATTGCCTATCGCACGGCTTATCTTAAAGCTAATTGGCCGAATTGCTTTATGGCCGCCTTGATGAATTCTGATTCCGGCGATTTGGATAGAATCACCATAGAAGTTGAAGAGTGCCGGGGATTGGGTTTGGAAGTTATGGCGCCGGATATCAACGAATCGTATGCCCGTTTTGCTGTTGTGCCCGGAACCAACAAAATCCGTTTTGGTTTGGGAGCGGTAAAAAATATCGGCGCGGAAATCGCGGAATTAATCATCCGCGAGCGCAAGGCCTGCGGAAAATACGATTCTTTGGAAAACTTTTTGGAGCGCGTGCAGAGCAAAAATCTTAACAAAAAATCATTGGAATCTTTGATAAAGTGCGGAGCAATGGATTGTTTTGGGGAGCGGGGAGTTATGCTTGCCAATGCCCAGAAAATGCTGGATTTTAATCGCGAAGTCAAAGATATAAAAAGCAAAATCAGCGGTTCGCTTTTCGGCGCCGGCGCGGTTTCGCTTTCCCGGCCGACTTTAAAAATGGAAATCGCCGACCCGGCCGATGCCAAGCAAAAACTTTTGTGGGAAAAAGAATTGCTAGGGCTCTATCTTTCCGCTCATCCGTTTGCGCAGAGCCTGCCCTTGGTCAAGGATTTGGTTGTGCCGTCTGATGAACTTCAAAATTATCAGGACAACAGCTGGGTTGCGGTAGCCGGCGTGGTGGCATCCATCAAGCAAATCCGCACAAAAAAAAATGAGCTGATGTGTTTTGTGACACTGGAAGATTTAAAATCATCCTTTGAGATTTTGGTTTTTCCCTCGGTTTTGGAAAAAACAAAAGAACTTTGGAAAGAAGATAGGACTTTGATTATCGGCGGCCGATTGTCCATTAAAGACGGCCAGCCAAAAGTTTTGGCAAACAAAGCGGAAGAAATTTTGGTGGAAAAGATGGGAAAGATAAAATCAGAGTTTAGAGACAAGAAGCAAGAGACAAGAGACGGCAGTTTACAGCTACAAACTACAAACTACAAACTACAAACTAATATCAAGTCTTTTTTCAACGGCAATCTTGTTGTAAAAGATGGCGGCGTTTATATTACCGTTCCGGAAAAAATGAAAAAAACGCAGGCCGACGCCATAAAAGAAATATTACAAAAACACCCGGGAGATACCCGAGTGTTCTTGCGGGTCGCAGGCGACCCGGAAAAGATTATTAAGACGAATTTTTTGGTGGACGCGAATAAATTTTAATCTTCCTGAATTTCATATCCCGTGCCTTCCATCCCAAAAGCTTTAAAAAAATTTCTTCGCGCGTTATTGTATTTTTTTTCTATTTCCAAATCTTTCCGCAAGATTTCTTTTCTTTCTTTTTCCGGCAACAGGTCAAGCTGTCCTTTTGCTTCCTGAAATACCTCTATTGATTCTCGCGCTTCCGCCTTTGCCAAAGCGCCCATAATCTCGTTAAACATTTTTTTTCTGATTTCAATATCAAGATTTTCGGCTCCCTTGGCGCCCCCGATTGCATCCAATAATTCTTCTATTTGGTCAATTGCATCTCCGGCTTCAAGAATTTTTTGCATTTGTTTATTTGGCAAAATATCTTTTCCTAAAAATTTACAAAAATCATTGGTCAAAGACTCCATCTCCCTTTCCAGGGCGATTTTTATATCTTTTGGCGATTTTTCTTTGGTCGCCAACGCCCTTCCTATATACGAACCTTCTTCTTTTGAAATAATCCCCGCAAATTTTGCCGTTTCTTCATATTTTTTCTCTATTTCTTCATATTTTTTTTCATAATCAGGATTATTTTGGGCATCAATCAACTCCTGTCTTTCAGCTTCGCTTAAAGCTTCCGTGATTAAAAATTTGGAAAAGAATTTGTTTTCCGGCAAATTCATTATCTGTTTTATTTTTTGGCTAAGCATAAAAGGATCGGCGATTTCTTTGGCCATATCGGTAATTTTATTAGCATACGCGATTTTCCTCCGCTCTTTTTCTTCCATGTCCGCAATTTTTTCTTTCCATTCTTTTTGCGCGGCCTCCGGAGATTTCTCTCCCTTCGGAGCAAGCTCTTTTAATTCCTCGGGTGATATTTTGGCTTCCGCGGTTTCTTCTTGTTCCAAGGATTCAACTAACGGCTTATCCAGCCCGGCTAAAATTGATTTTGGCGTAATAGAAGTGGCGGCTTTTTCAATAAAAGAGCCGGGCGATTCCTTTTTTTTCTTCAGTCCTTTTTTTAATGCTTTAGTGCTCTCTTCCTCGGGCCGTTCTTCAGCCATTGGAGAGGGCGTTTTTTCGCTTTTCATAGGCTTATTTTGAGTTTGATTAACATTTAAATATAGCACATTTTGGCTAATTTGTCAAGCCCCGCGCTATCTGTTAAAATATAGGGGTATGGGCTTTGAGGTAGAAAAAAAATCATCCCGTTTTTTCCGCCATTTCGGCTTTGGCTTTATCAGCGCAATGGTTTTATTGCTGTTTATTGTAATGTATATGGCGCTATCACGCGCTACAATTATTGTAGAACCAAAGGAAGAAGTTGTAAATGCCGACCTTCTTGTGACGGTAAAAGAAAAGAATTTGCAGGGCGGTGATTTGCTTGGAGAAATTCGCCAAACAACGGTTTCCGGGGAATCCGTTTTTGATGTAAGCGGCAGCGGCCGGGAAACGCCGGCAAAGGCAGCGGGGGAGATTATTGTTTATAATAATAATGCCAAAAGCCAAGCTTTGATTGCCACCACCAGATTTTTATCAAAAGAGGGCGTCTTGTTCAGGTTGAAAGAGGGAATTACAGTGCCGGCGGGAAAAAGCGCGGTAGCCAAAGTGTACGCGGATAAAGAGGGGAAAGCCGGCGAAATCGCTCCGACAACTTTTACGATTCCCGGCTTGGCAAAAGATTTGCAGAGCAAGATCTATGGCAAAAGCACAACAACAATGGCCGGCGGCGTTAAAAAAATATCAATATTGGCGCAAAAAGACATTGATGACGCCATAGAAAATTTGCGCGCTTCATTGCTGGTGAAGGCGGAAGGAAATTTGAAGGCATCGTCAACGGCAAATGGTAAATTTACCAGTCCCGTTTTTGCCAATTTTATTAAAAATCAGGATATGGGCGCGAAAGTGGGAGATGAAATAGACAGCTTTAAAGTAAAATTGGAACTTAATGTGGTTGCCGTGGCTTATGATAATAATTCTCTGCAAAATCAGGCGGCAAAAACACTAAGCAATATGATAAGCAATGACAGGCAGCTTTTGTCGTCTAATATTTTAGAATTAAAACCGGTTGTGGAAAAATACGATTTGCTGGAAAAATCAGCGACTTTAAAGATTACTTTAAGCGGAAACACGATTTTGAATGCCAACAATTCCGTATTTGACAGGGAAAAATTAGCCGGCTTAAAAGATGAAGATGTAAGGCAGTATTTAACAAAATATGCCGGCGTAAAAAGCGTGGAAATAAAATATTTCCCATTCTGGATGGATAGAGTGCCCAAACTTCGAGATCATATAAAAGTTGTTGTGAAATAAATTTCACAACAACTTAAATTTTCAATTATCAATTTCCAATTTTCAATTAAAGTATTTTCGCTTCCGCGAAAATTATAATTATGACCAAGGTAGACATTGAAATGATGCGGCATTCCACGGCTCATCTTTTGGCCGCCGCAGTTCAGGAGTTGTATCCGAAGACAAAATTCGGCGTCGGCCCGATTGTGGAAAACGGTTTTTATTATGATATGGAAGTGAGGGATGAAAGCGGAAAAGAAGCGCAATTGGGCGAACTTGATTTGAAAAAAATTGAAAAGCAGATGAAGAAAATGAAAGCGCAAAATTTAAAATTCGTCCGCAAAGAAATGAAAATTGACGAGGCGATAAAATTGTTCAAAAAATCGGGGCAGGACTATAAAGCGGAACTCTTGGGCGATATAAAGAAAAAAGGTACGACTTCGCTAAAAGACGAGGATATAAAAAATGAATTGGGAGTTAAGAAGGATAAGGTAACGATTTATGAATTGGGAGGATTTGTTGACCTTTGCCGGGGCCCGCACTTGGAATCAACAAAAGACATAAAAGTTTTCAAACTGCAAAAACTCGCGGGCGCGTATTGGCGCGGAAATGAAAAAAATCCGATGCTGACCCGCGTTTACGGCTTGGCTTTTGAAACGGAGCAAGAGCTGGAAGAATATTTGCGCATGTTAGAAGACGCGGAAAAGCGCGACCACAGAAAATTAGGCAAGGATTTGGACTTATTCACTTTTTCCGATGTTATTGGAAAGGGTTTGCCCCTGTGGACAAAAAAGGGCGCGATTATAAGGCGCGAACTGGAAAGATACATTGTTGATGAAGAAATAAAGAGGGGATACGACCATGTTTATACTCCGGATATCGCAAAGTTGGATTTATACAAAAAATCAGGGCATTATCCTTATTATAAGGATTCAATGTACGCCCCCATCCAAATTGATGATGAAGAATTTATGCTCCGGCCGATGACCTGCCCGCATCATTTTGAATTATATCTGTCAAGACCGAGAAGTTATAGAGAACTGCCGATGAGAATAGCGGAATTGGCAAAACTTTACCGCTACGAGCAGTCGGGCGAACTGACGGGGCTTATTCGTTTGCGCGGATTTTGCCTTGCTGACGCGCACATAATTTGCGCCGACAGGGCGCAGGCGGAGAGCGAGATTTTAAAGGCCTTGGATTTGATTGACGATGCGTCAAAAGTCTTGGGATTGAAGCTGGGCCGGGATTATTGGTATCGCTTGTCTTTAGGCGACAGGAACGATTCTAAAAAATATTATAAAGACGATAAATCGTGGGATGAGGCGGAGGATGCTTTAAGAAGAGTTCTTAAGGGAAGAAAATGCGATTTTGCGGAAGCGAAAAATGAGGCGGCTTTTTACGGCCCCAAAATTGATATTCAGATGAAAAATGTCCGCGGCAAGGAAGACACCGCTTTTACCGTGCAATACGATTTTGTCATGCCGAAAAGATTTAAGCTGGCTTATAAGGATGAGAGCGGAGGCGACCGGGAAGCCATTGTGATACACAGGTCTTCAATCGGAGCCATAGAACGTACCATCGCCTTTTTGATTGAACGGTATGCCGGCGCTTTTCCGACGTGGCTCTCTCCGGTGCAGGTTCAGATTGTGCCTGTCGGCAAAGACCATATAAAACCGGCCGAAAAATTGGAAAAAATATTAAAAGATGCCGGCGTGCGCGCCTATGTTGATGGCGCTGATGAAACCGTGGGCTATAAAATACGCAAAGCGGAAAAAGAGAAAGTGCCCTATATGCTGGTTGTGGGCGACAAGGAAAAGGATTTGAAAAAATTATCAGTCCGCGAAAGAGGCAAAAAAGAAACAGAAGAAATGGAATTGGAAAAATTTAAAGACGCGCTACTCTCGGAAATAAAAGAAAAAAAATAAATATAAAAAATACTCCTGCCATGCAGAAGTATTTTTTTATTCGTGTAGTTTTTGGCGTTTATCCTCTCATTCCAATGCCTGCGCCGGGCAAGCCGCCTCTCGCGCTAAAAGCGCGGGCGATTATTCCCATTGCCCTGCGATCCGCGCCAATTCCTTCTTCTATGCCGTTTTCAAGTTTTCCAAAACGTCTGCCGTGGCTTTTCATCCAATGTTTGTAAAATTTAGTTCCATCTTTATAAGCTGTTTTTGCGCCGTTAAATTGCGTCTTTTCTTTTTTATTTAATTTATTTTTTATCATCAGTTCCTTAAAAAATTTTTTAACGCCGCTAAATAGCCCTTGCGATTCAATGTCAAAATTATATTTGGATGCTAACAGATTCGCGGCGTTTTCCCTCCTTTTGTCGGCGCCGTTTATCATATCCAAGCTTGTTTCGTATTGCCTGACAACGCTTTCAATCTCTTCATCCACAATTTCTTGGGCGCGTTCTCTCGCATCTTCGGTACGGCCATATTCGGCGGTATTGATATTTTTGCGGATATTCGCCGGAAAGATTTCTTTGTAGGCCGTTGGCGTTATTTTTAGAGCTTGTCGTATCTGCTCGTCATAAAAATTTCTCACTTTTTTTGAGACCGCGTCTTCTTGCAGATGCTCTTTAACCGCAACATCAGCGATTGCTTCAACTTTTTCTTTATCTTTTTCTTTGGCCAGTTTTGTTCCGCTTTTTGCCTGAAGTTCATCAACTCGTTCTTCCAGGATGCTTTCAAATTCTTCTTCTTCAGCCCGTTCTTCGGCAGTTAATTTTCTTTCAACCCGCGCTTTTGGTTTTTCTTCCATAACTTCCCGGCGCAATTTTTTGACCCCTTCTTTTTCGGCCATCTCTTCAAGTTCCTTTTCCTCGGCTTCTTTCACTCTTTCGGAGAGTATTTTTTTAAACTCCAATTCTTGCCGCCGGCCATGGCGTTCCTGTATTTTTTTTGCGGATTTTTTTTCTCTTTCCGCCAATTCGGAAATGTCCATTTCTTCTTCAACATCTTCTTTTTTCAGATTGGATATATTTTCCAAACTAAATTTTTCTTTTTTAGACATACCCGCCTAAGTTTTTGTCCCTGAAAATTTATTTTAAAATAAATTTTTCAGTTTTGATATCAAAAACTTTTTAATATTTATGTTGTTATGCCGCCTTGTCTGAATTGCTTCTGATTGCCAGTGGACAAAAATTTAGGCGGGCATATAAAATTTTTTTTAATATTATAATTATACACTATTTTCAACAATTCCGCATATATCGGCTTGATTTGTCAAGCGAATGCGGAATTGCATAAAATAAATCACCCCGGCTTGGGGTGATTTTAGATTTATGATTTTTACCATAATCTCGGCGGGCCCAATTCCGGATGTCTTCTAAAAATCACCAGCTGTCTTTTGGCGCGGGGCGTTACCAGGCCAATGGCTTCGTCAAACTTCTTTGAGTGTTTTTTATTCGCGTCTTTATAGTTTTTATCCCTCTCCTTATACGCCTTTAACAGCGATTTGAATTCTTTCCTCTTTCCCGCCGGTTTGAATCTCATTTTTAATTTCTGCCACCAGCTGCCTTTTAGCGCGTCATAGCCGAATTTATCCTGTAATTCTATCTCTTTTTGCTCGCGCCGTCGGTCCATGAAGAGCAACGTGTCCGATGAATCCAAATATTCCTTTCCGTCGGGATATTTTTCCGGATCTTCAATGTGAAGTTTGTCCAACTCCTGCCTGTAGAATCCTTCCAGTGTTTCCGCTTGCTTTTCCAATATTTCTTTTCTCTCCATCGGTTTGGAATTGAACCATTTTTTTTCTGTTGCCGTAAAGCCGTCTTCCAAATCTATTTGTTCCGGCGGTTCCGTGGGTTCGGCTTTGCGTATATTTAAAGATTCTTTTTTGCCTCCCATTATCTCTTTTCGCAATTTTTTTACTCTCTCCGCCGCGGCGGCCATTGATTCAAGGGATAATACTTTTCTGCCCTCCGCTGATTTTGCCCCGCGCTCTTTTTGTTTTTTCGGTTCGCTTTCTTCATAGCCGGGCATATCGGTGGTAAGGTCAAATTTTGAATGCACATCTTCTTGCTCCGCGCGTTTTTTAAGGCGCGCTTTTTTTGGTTTTTCGGCGTTAAAATTTTCTTGAGTGAACATAATTAAGATTTAATATTTAAGCAATTATAATTATACCATCTATTTGTTTTTAGAGAAAATCAGCCAAGGTGATTCTGCCATATTTAAATTTAGCCAAAAATATAAAGCCGGAGCTTGAATATTTTTCATTTTTCATTTATTATTAACCATTATGATAATCTTAAAAAAGATGCGCTACAAAATCATTACTTATGGCTGTCAGATGAATAAGTCGGATTCCGAGAGGATTGGGGGGTTGTTGGATGAAATCGGTTTTACGCCTGTGGATAAAGCAGGGGGTGCGGATTTGATAGTTATCAACACCTGTTCGGTCAGGCAGACGGCCGAAGACCGCGTTTACGGCCAGATGAAGAATTTTTTTAAGCTTAAAAAGAAAAGGCCTCATCTTTTGATTGGTTTAACCGGCTGTATGGCCGGCCGGGACAGAAGCGGAGAATTGCGAAAAAAGTTGCCCTTTGTTGATTTATTTTTTGGGATTGTTGATTTGCCGCGCTTGCCGGAGATGATTGGAAAACGCTGGAACAAAACTATTGGGTACCAGGTACCCAATAGTAAGAAGATGGATTATTTGGGGATAAAGCTCAAAGCCGCGGAATGGTGGCGTGGATGGCTGGTAATCCAAACCGGCTGTTCGCGGTACTGCACTTATTGCGTGGTGCCTTATGCCCGCGGGCATGAAAAAAACCGGCCGGTCTCGGCGATTTTGAAAGAGGCTCGGGTAATGGTCAAAAACGGCGTAAAAGAAATTACTTTATTGGGGCAGGCGGTAAATGGCCATCCGAAATTTGCCGAGATATTAAAAAAAATCAACCAAATTAACGGCATAAACCGTGTCAGTTTTGCCTCGGCGCATCCGATGTATATAACCGACAAAGTTATCAGAGCCTTAAAATTGCCCAAAATGGCAAACTATTTGCATTTGCCGATGCAATCCGGGAATAACGAGATATTGCGCCGGATGAATCGCAATTATACTCGCGAGGAGTATTTAAAAGTTATTCACAAGATAAAAAAGGTTCGGCCGGACATCAGTTTGGCGACCGATATTATCGTCGGTTTTCCGGGAGAAACGAAAAAACAATTCGCCGATACAGTTTCTTTATATAAAAAATGCGATTTTGATTTGAGTTATAATGCGATGTATTCGCCGCGCACAGGCACGGCCGCATTTAAAGCATTTGAAGATGATGTTCCGCGCGAAGAAAAACGCCGCAGGTGGCTGGTTTTGCAAAAACTGATGGAAAAAACCGCTTTGCGGAAAAATAAAAAATTTTTAGGAAAAACAGTGGAAGTTTTGGTTGACGGATGCGCGGACGGCAAATGCTGGGGATTTTCGCGTGAATATAAACGAGTGGTTTTTTCAGGTAAGAATTTAATCGGGCAAATCGTGAATGTGAAAATAAAAAATGCGAGAGAGTGGGAGTTGGGTGGTGATATTAATAAAATCGGCGCATAACGCCGATTTTATCGGCAAACATCGTGATTACCCGCAGAGTGAAAATATGCTGTTTTTCTATCCTTGGCAAATTCAAAGATTATCCTATATTTACTGCCAATAGAAAAAGATAAGAATCCGCTTAATTTGCCTTTAAGTTTGTGAGTTTTTAGTTTAGGGTCAAACGGATTTTTACGAAAAATGGTCTCTTGTTCTTCGGCGACATCTTTGATATTACCGGGCAGTTTTTTATATTCCCGAGCGAATTTTGAACTGTAAACTATATCCATACCAAGAAATTATCTTAAACTCTTTAGAGATTTTAAGATCTTGCCTTTACCGCTCGCAATTTCTATCCTGCTTTCGTTTAGCGCGTTCAAAAGCTTCCCTTCTTGCCAGTCCCTTAATAAATCCCTAAAAAATTCGCTGGTTGAGGAATAAGAGCCGGTTTTAACAGCGCTTTTTACGGTTTTAGCCATTGCAGAGGGGAGGGATATGTTTATTACTTCACGCATATATTTATGATTAATTGTAATACATTGTATTACACAGAGTATCATAAGCTAAAAATGTTGTCAAATGCAAATAAAATAATGCAAATAAAATAATATCGAAAAAGAATTTTTCATTATTTCATATAACGTTCGCGTGTATGCGATGTTTTCCGTAGCGAAGCGGAGGAAAATATGGGTGGAGGCTTTTGTATAAAAGCCGTAACCAGATATGCCGTGTTAGCTGATGTATTCCTTTTCTTTTTTCCGACGATAGTCGGTTGTTTTAAAAAATTTTCAAATTTCTTTTTCCGTTTTGGATTTTGGGCAGAGGGGTTAGGGGTGAATGCCCAAAAGACAAAACACATTATTGGTTTGTTTTTATGATTCTTTGAATAAATCTTTGAATTTTTTATCGAGCACTGGTCTTATTTCTTCTCCGACATCTTCGTAAATCTTAATTAGGTTTTCGTAGGCACCAGCACCACCCAAAAAGTCCCAAAAATCTTTACCGATTAAGAAGTCCTGTCCTTTGTTAAAAAATTTGAGACATGTCCATCTTTGATAATCTTTCGGAAAATAAGGATTATAATACATCCCGAGATAAATTTTTACTTTTTTACCTTCGTGAGCTTTCATTGCCAGAATCTCAAGAAGATTTCTTTTGGCTGCTCTCATTTCGTTTTTATTAGGTTTTGGCCCTTTTATTTCAAAATAAATTTCTTCGCCGGTTTTTCTTTTAAGAAATAAATCGACAGTTTGGATGCGGTTTATAATTTTATTGCTATTTTGGCTAGCATTAAAAATTTCGGTAGCCTCCTTTTTGTGGTCAGGCTCTCTGGTGGCGCTATCAAGGTCGCTTAAAATGTTTTCAAATGTTTTTTGTGCTTCGTTAGCAACCTGTCCTTTTAATTTGTTTGCACCCTGTAGTTTTTCTGCTATTTCGAAATTTTCAGCCGCAATAATTTTTGCGATAGATTCATGCCAATTTCCTAAAGCAGTTTCACACCCATGTATAAAACCTTTTGCCAAGTAGCCCTTTTTTGTAAAAAGAGCGTATTGAAATGGTTTTGATGAGTCATCATCGCTGAGACTGTATTCGTCGATTTTTTTTAGCAATTTTTCTTTTAGAAAATCGTGGATTTTAGTTTGTAGTTTGTTTGTTAATGCCATATTTATGAATTATTTTGTAAATGAAAAATTATTTCTGAATACGGATTTTTGTCTCTTTCCGTACGGTTAAGTACTGGGCGTTTAAATTGATTAACGATTTTCATGCCGGACTTTTCCGCAATTTGCGGATATAAATTCCATTTATCATTAGCTACCAAAAATACATCAAAAGCATCTGTCATGTATTTTTTAGCATTTAGTAGCACCTGTGATATCCCTTCGACGTACGATTTTTTTGCTTCTGCACCTTGCCCTTTATACAAAGGCCCGATTTCTAGCTCGTCTTTTCTCTCAAAGCCAAAAAGATCATATGCATAGGCATGCTGTTCGTGATAGTCTATTTGGCCAACATAGGGTGGAGATGAAAAAATACCTTTAATTTTTTGGTTTTTAACAATTTTGTAGAATTCTTTACTCCTTGTTTTAATTTCTTCAATTATGTCAACGGTTCGTGAGTCACCCGTAATTGCAGACCAGTAGGCGCGACTTTTTAATTTTTGGAATTCTCTAATTCTAGAAATTGTGTCATTT
>Ga0209541_10007811_pt1 | contig 17861 bp, 27 predicted proteins | sample RifCSPlowO2_01_FD_184027 | JGI IMG/M metagenome (GOLD analysis project Ga0209541, IMG submission 184027) | Groundwater microbial communities from Rifle, Colorado - Rifle CSP2_plank lowO2_0.1 (SPAdes) (version 2) | ecosystem: Environmental > Aquatic > Deep subsurface > Groundwater | place... | reverse complement strand
TTGAGAACGCCGTGGACTTTCAGCAGCACAAGAGTATTCGCGAGATTGTTTTCTATTTTGTCCATCAGGCTGCCCTCAACGTCGCCCGGCGTCCTGCCATTTGCATCCTCTTCGATCAGAAGCACGTCGAAGAGCTTGACGGTTTTGCGTTCTACAGAAACATCGCCATTGCTCTCCACTATATAGAATCCGCTGTCGTAGTTTTCCAATTCGTCAAAACTTGTCGGAAAAAGCGGCCCGGGAAAGGCTATCTTTTTGCCGTCGATATCGTATACGCGCCTGATGTGTATGTGGCCCGTGGCGTAATAGTCAAACCCGTCAGGCAGCAATGAAACGGGCACAGAGCTCATACCCTTCATCGAGCTGTGTTCGTCTATGCCGCAATGGAACACAAATATCTTGCTGCCTTTCTCGTCAGGCACTTCCAGCCGTTCGAACATCCCGACCTCGAGAGAACCTTTTTTACCGAAAAGACCAGCTATCTTTACTCCTGTCTTTTTGTCAGTTGTAAATTCCAACTTTATTTTTTCGCCGTCTTCATATTTGGCCACATCGACAACAAGGCCGGCGTTCTCAAAGACGGAGAGCATTGTCTTACCTGTGGGAGAATAGTCGTGTGAGCCTGCCACTATGTAGATCGGAATGCCCTCGTCCTTGCAGCGCCTGAAAATAGCGGCCGCACTTTTCAGTACATCGACCCCGGGCAGTGAGGTGTCAAGCAGGTCGCCGGCTATTATTACGAAATCGACCCGCTCGGAGATGCACATGTCGATAGCTTTGTCGAACGCCTCGAGCGGTTTCTCGCGCATCTCAGGGTGGCTGGACCAAGAACCGAGATGGCAGTCGGACATATGGGCGAACTTGAAAGACATGCACGTAATAGCCAGAAAAATTACTTAAGAATCAAAATTGATAAATTTACGTCTTTGATCTGTAAAATTTACGAGAACATATGTTTATATCGGATTGTCTTCCACGACGATCGCACTTTTTTAAGACGTTCTTTTAATTTTTTCGCTTCTTCGTCACTCATGTTCCAAGCACCGGCGAAATCCATTATGTTATGTTTCTCTATTTTATTTTGATTTTTTGATGATACTTTTTTCATGCAATCACCACTTTCTTGTCTGTTAATTTTAATTAACTATTTGACTTCTATCATGACTTTTCTTTTCGATAGCGGATACATCTTTACGTCTTCGCCCGCTTTTAACTCCAGCGCTTCTCTTATTTCCTTTGGAATCGTGATGACTACCGTGTCGCCCACCTGCCTGAGCTTGAGCGATATGCCGCTGTTCTTAAATTTTTTTACGGTCAATGCGAAATTTATGTCGTCCGAGTAGTCTATTCTCTTGCATTTCTCGCATTCCCATCCCCTGACTGCAAACCCCTCTACATTGAATGACTTGGGCTTCATCACGCCGCCGCATTCGCACTCCATGTCATCCTCATAAATTGTTTTTTTCATTATTATCATCCCACAAATCCTATGTGCCTTATCCGCCAATATTCGAACCCGCTTTTGCTTGTCTTCAATTCAATGACGACCTTCAATATTTTGCCGCTCCTTCGTGCGCAGCGTTCTTCAACGCCCTCCTTGCGCCTTCCTTTTGCACAATCATAACTTTCACTGAGGATGGCAGCGATATCATACAGGTTCAGCCCAAGCTCTCCTGCCTCCTTTGCCGCACTTTCGGTTATGGCTCTTATTTGTATATTTCTGTAAGCCGGCATTAATATCTTCTTAAGATATCTTATACAGATATCTTTAAATATGTTGTTTGCAACGATTTTCTGGCATCCAAGAATTAATGTACAACATATTTCACGATAATAGCCGTTTTGGCCGCAAATTCTGCATAAGACTGCCACTTTTAAGGAACAAACCCTTAAGAAACTTTCGGCTGTAATTACTATGCTATAGTGACAAATAAGCTTCTTTCAGAAAGAAGCTTATAGTTAACCAAGTAAAGAATCTGGATATTATAACTTGGTTTACTATATGTGACCAACTTGTGTTATATACCAAATATTAAGTTGGTCAGCTATAAGCAAGAAACAATTCCAGAAGTCATGTTTACCCAAATACACAACATAACATCGGCACGTATTCAACTGCTTTTAAAATTCCCCTGAACTAGATTAATCATGCCAACAGAAAAACAAATGTCACAAGTTATAAAAATCCTCAAGAAAAACCGCGGCAGGTTCATCGTTCCTGCGCTGACGGAGATAGCCGAGGAGAAAGACCCGTTTAAGGTCCTTGTATCTTGCATACTCTCGTTGCGGACGCGGGACGCAACCACTGCACGCGTCAGTAGAGAGCTTTACAAGATTGCTGACACGCCGCGAAAGATTGCTTCTATGAATTTAAAAAAACTTTCAGCCGTTATTAAGCCCGTGAATTATTATAAAACGAAAGCAAAAAGAATCAAAAATATATCGGAACGGTTGGTTCGCGAGTTCGACAGCAGTGTACCGAACGATATTGACACGCTCATGAAATTCAAAGGTGTTGGACGCAAGACCGCAAACATAGTAGTTGTTTACGGCTTCAACAGTCATGGGATCCCCGTTGATACACACGTACACCGAGTTTCAAACAGGCTCGGTTGGGTCGAAACTAACACACCGGAGAAAACTGAAGTTGAATTAAGAAAAATCCTACCGAGAAAATACTGGATTGACCTGAATGACTTGTTTGTGCAGTTCGGCCAGAACATATGCATGCCGCGCAATCCTCACTGCAATGCCTGTCCTATAAGTAGATATTGTAAATATTACAAAATGATTTACAATGCAGATAAGGCCTGATGAATTACTAAAAATCCTGTAAGTTACTCTGATTCTTTCATGTCCGTATATGTCCACAAATTTTTAAGCTTAAATATTTGTGCCCATATATACATAGAATGGTATATCACGAAATACAGAAAAAGGGAGAAAAAACCTACAATTACTTAGTCAAGACTGTAAGAGAAGGTAAAAAGTGGTCAAAAGTACGCAAATACATAGGCGGAGGCCACATTCCAAAAGACAAATTGAAAGAAGAAAAAGTCAAATTTGAATCTGAAATTCAAAAAACATCATACATGTCGGAGGAGCAAAAAGAAGCAATAGATAACATAAGGTTAATGTTCGACGCTTATCTAAAAAAGGGTGGTAAATCCGGCATCCAGAATTTCAAAGAATGGTTCTTCACTGAGCTCACATACAATTCAAATGCCATAGAGGGCACGTCCCTAAGCAAACGGGACACTTCACTTATAATCAATGAAGGAATTGTTCCAAAGAATGCCAGTCTAAGGGAGGTAAATGAGGCAAAAAATCATAAAGCGGCTCTGGATTTTTTACTCGAATATGATGGAGATATAAATGAAAAGCTTATACTGAAAATCCATTCTATAATACTAGGAAATATGGACAATCAAAACGCGGGGACATATAGAAAAGTGCCCGTCTTTATTTATGGCTTTGACATAAAATTCCCACATTTTTCCGAGGTCCCGCGGCTAATAAAAAACCTCATAAACTGGTACAAATCGAACAAAAAATCCATGCATCCGTTCGAGCTCGCGGCTTTATTTTCGGCAAAATTTGTCTCGATACATCCGTTTATAGACGGCAACGGCCGATGCTCGCGGCTTTTGATGAACTATATACTCAAAAAGAATGCCTATCCAGAGATCAATATATATGTGAAAGACAGAAATAACTACCTGAAGTCTGTGAGAAAGGCAAATGATAAAAAATACGACATGCTAGTGGATTTTCTTTTCCGTACATTGAAGAAAAATTATAATTTTCTCAAGGATCTTTGATTGAAAGTCATTTATTATCAAAACCTGAAATGCCTTTCCAGTAAAAATAGAAGTTCGGGATGAAATTTTTCTCCTTCTCGTATCATCTTTTTTATTGCATCGAATGGGTTTAATACCCCGTCCTTCAGGACGTATATTTTACTTCCATTCGTGCAAAAATACTGCGGCTTTTAAGCCGCAGATATTTATTTCATCTATTGAAAAGAATTTTATTTTCTTTACTTTGTCTCCTGCCTCAAGATCACCGTCAAAGTTTGCTGTAAATGATACAAGTAGTTTTTTAATTCCTATATCACTTACAAAAAAATTCCCTAAAAATTCTATTGGAAGCCTGACTTTTGTTTCTTCCTCCAATTCCCTTAATGCCGCTTCTTCGCATGTCTCGCCGGCGCTGACGTGGCCGGCTGCGGCGGTGCACCAGTGGAGCGGAAGATAGCTTGCCTCCTCGCTGCGCAGTTGAAGGGCCATCTTGTCGCCGCGAAAAACAAAGACATGAACAATGCGGTGAAGTAGTCTTTTTTCATATATTTCATCTCTAGAAGCGCTTCCGATTACATCGTCGTTGTCGTCTATTATGTCAAGAAACTCCATTTTTATTCATTGACACTAACAATTAAATTCATGCAATTTCCTATCAACTCTGTGCAGGACCTAGACAAAATATCCTCCGCAGTCAAGTGGCAGTATTTTGAAAAGCTTGTCGCGTTCATTTTCGAGCAGAACGGTTTCATGACCGCGGAGAACATAATAGTCAAGGACGGGCTGCAGAAAAGGCAGTTTGACGTCATAGCAAAAAGATACGGCACAACATATCTTGTCGAGTGCAAGAAGTGGAAAGGAAAACAGCGGATGAACGTCGGGCCGGCCGCAAGAAAGCATCTGGAGCGGTGCGGGCTTTACGCGCAGGTTCACCAAGAAAAAATTGTCCCTTTGATCGTAACGCTTATCGACGACGGCATAGAAACTGCGGACGGAATCATTATCGTGCCTATAATAAAACTGAACGCGTGGATAAACGAAGAACTATGAAAATATTATGAAATAAAAATCAAAAAACTACTAAACTATTTTTATCATGCCTGCGGTGTAACAGAGAGGGCACTTGATAGTCCTGTATGACCATTCAAAGCTGCAATCTTTACACTTCCAGGTTTCTATATGAGTTTTTACATACTTGCTTTTCTTTTTTTTCGCCACTTCGCAACCACCGATCTGAGAACTACGTAATGTAACCTATATGTTGAAGTAGTATATATAGCTAACTGACTGGAAAGTTTCAATAATTTCTAAAAGTTGCACACATTTGTCAAGGACCACTGCATAAATGCAGTGGCATGCAAGAAGGACATTAGTCCTTCTGCACAGAAGGAACGAAGTTCCTTCTCATGTTGAAATTGGTGAGTCCTTGAGCAATTCGCATTCCCTATTTTACCACTGTTTGAAAACAGTGGAATGCGAAGTTTCAAAGATCTTCACTACGTAAAAGAAAAAACCTTTCTAATTGGGTATGAACTAATTAGTAACAGCGATTATTTATAGATTTTTTATTCGTAATGCGAAAAAATTTATTGAAACGCTTTTTATAGTTTCATTTCAATTTTTGCATTGATGAAAATTATTGTCGTGGTGGGTGGTGTAATATCCGGCGTGGGAAAAGGAATCGCAACCGCTTCCATCGGCAAGATTCTGCAGCAGTACGGATTCTCTACCACTGCGGTGAAGATAGACCCTTATATTAATTATGACGCCGGCACGCTGCGGCCGACTGAGCACGGCGAGGTCTGGGTTACGGACGACGGCGGCGAAATAGACCAGGACCTTGGAAACTACGAAAGATTTCTTGGGTATGACATACCGAAAAGAAACAACATGACGACAGGCCAGATATACAAGGAGCTCATTGACAAAGAGCGGCGCGGTGAGTATCTTGGAAAGACAGTGGAAGTAATACCGGAAGTTCCCAACGAAATAAAGAGAAGAATAATGGAAGCGTCAAAAAAGCCGCCACAGATTGACGCACATGGTGCGTCGTCCGATTCTGGCCAGTACGATTTTGTTCTTGTGGAAGTTGGCGGGACTATAGGCGACTACCAGAACATGCCCTACTTATTCGCTACAAAGAGCCTGGAGCTTGAGATGGGCTGGGAAAACGTGGCGCACATACTTGTCTCGTATATGCCTGTGCCTGACAATATAGGCGAGATGAAAACAAAACCGACACAACAGGCCATACACATGCTCAACGAGACAGGAATATTTCCCGATTTCGTATTGTGCCGGGCAAACAAGCCTCTCGACGACGTAAGAAAGAAGAAGATACAGGAAAATGCAAACGTGAGGGCGGACCACATAATATCCGCGCCTGACATAAAAACAATCTACAGCGTTCCGATTAATTTTGAAAATGAAAATCTGGGGGAAAAAATACTCAAGCGCATGAGGGTAGAACCAAAAAAGACTCCGGACTGGTCAAAATGGAAGCAGCTTGTCGAAAAAGTAGAAAATCCGAAGAAAATAGTCAAAGTTGCGATGGTCGGAAAATATATAGACATAGGCAATTTCTCTCTTACAGACTCGTACATATCAGTCAACGAGGCGCTGAAACACGCAGGGGCAAATCTTGGTGTCGGCGTAGAAATACACTGGGTCGACGCAAAACAGTTCGAGCACGACGCTGCCTCGCTTTCAAAACTCCGCGAATATAATGGCATAGTTGTACCGGGAGGGTTCGGCGGGAGCGGCGTTGAGGGCAAAATAGCTGCAATAAAATACGCCAGAGAAAATAATATTCCGTTTCTTGGGCTGTGCTACGGACTGCAACTGGCTGTCGTGGAGTACGCACGCAATGTATGTGGTTTGCAGGGTGCGAACAGCAAAGAAATAAACCCAAACACACCATATCCGGTAATAGACATACTGCCCACGCAGAAGGAACTGATGGCCGAGAGCAAGTACGGCGGGACAATGAGGCTCGGGACGTACTCTGCCGTGCTAAAAAATATGACAAAGGTTTTTGATCTTTATACAAGAACCGGAAGGACCAAAAAAGACGCAGAAAAATTGCTGGCTCTGAAGGCCAAGGGCGAAACATTCAGGATAGGAGCGCCAAGCGGCAGTGACGTTATATTCGAAAGGCACAGGCACAGGTACGAAGTCAATCCTGAATACATTAAAAAGCTGGAAGAAGCGGGATTTGTTTTTTCCGGACATCACAACAGGCTTGACGGCGCGAAGCTGATGGAATTCGGGGAGCTTCCAAACCATAAATTCTTTGTCGGAACGCAGGCACACCCAGAATTCAGAAGCACTCTGGAAGACCCAAGCCCTCTTTTCTTCGGTTTTGTCGAAGCCTGTTCCAGGTAGAAGCTTTAAATACTTGGTACTCAGAATGAAGAAACAACTTTCAACAAGATGAAATGCTGGATATTGTGCGTCAATGTTTGGCATTCCTTTCAGCACCTATCGGTGTTTGAAAATGAAAGGGGTGAAAAATTAGTGAAAATGAAATACGAAGATAATGACGACGACTTTGACGGAGACGACGAAGACGACGAAGAAGGCGGGGGAGACGGCCTCGAAGACGACGAATAGTCAGGGATTGTGTTTCTTGTATTTTTTAATTTACCTAAAATTTTGTCTGCATCCTCAGATAATAATGTTTTTGTGAAAATAATTTATTATTAATATTAGGTCAGGTAATATTCCTGCTTGATGAAATCAAAATCAACCTGCCAGAGATGCAGCTTCACGAAAGAAACAAACTACGGCAACGAGAAATGCCCCAATTGCGGCGGCCACATGAGCCTCGTGCCGATAAAGATCAACGGCGAATATTTTCTCTGACTGGGTTGCTATATAAATGGCTCATGTTTATATACTACTTTGGAGTAACTATAATGTATAGGGTGTGGATATGGCGAAAAAACCGATTAACATGACAAAACCGCTTAGAAGGTCGTACGTGTTGTTAGACGTTCCAGAATTGAATTTCGTTCCTGAGATTGACAAGAGGGGTACTTCTACTTCACCGGAAGGCGTACTCACAAATAAAATTTTCAAATATATGGGTGAAGAAAAGGGACGTTTACTTTATCATAGGCTACTAGACAAGTATGGCATTGACGGCCTTGTATCATGTAATCCAAGGACAAACAGACGGGACTACAGCCAGGATGTAAGAATCTACGACAGATTCGACACCAGTGCGGCCGAACCACAGCGACAAGTGCCACTTTCTATGACTGAAATGAGGCGTGCAGTTATGAGTATTGTAGATGCTAAAAATCTTGCACCGATGCCTGACAGACAGGTGGCTGCTATTTACCGAAGACGTGAAGGGCGGCCAAGCGAAAAATCTGCGGACACGCAGCTTAGCTTGTTTTAGTGTGAATCAAACTTGTTTTAAATAATTTCTCTGCATCTTTTGAGTATGAATGAAAATCAGTACCACCGTCTTGCTGCTTTGCAAAAAAGGATAATCGACATAAATCCTGAAAAGGATGTGCGCATACGTATTCTAGGACGTGTCATAGACAAGCACGATGGCACTGTCGTTGTCGACGACGGCTCATCCACAGCGCAGATAGTCACCGATGGCAATTGTGAAATAGATGACGTTGTATGCGTATTTGCGCGAGTATTGCCGCTGGAAGACGGTTACGAGCTTCGAGGCGAGATAGTGCAGGTAAAAAACGCGCTTGATATGGGTCTTTATAAAAAGGTTTACGGTGAGTAGATGCAAGAGACTAAACATATGTTCGAGGCTAAACTGGAAGATATTGGTTTATTGAGGGACAGTATAGCGACCGTTGCGGAGCTCATAGACGAGACGGAGTTGCACATCAAGGAATACGGCATGCAATTGATTGCCTCGGACCGTGCCGTGGTCGTTGTTGTTGACTTCTATCTGGCAAGGGATGTTTTCAAGGAATATAAATATACGGAGGACACGAGGATAGGGCTAAACCTGCAAAACCTGCTGCAAATACTCAAGCGCGCAGCTGAGAACGATGTGCTGACGATAAAGCTCAACGAGGGTAAGCTTGACATTACGCTAAAGGGCAGCTCGACAAGGCGTTTCGTTTTGCCGCTTATAGACATTTCAAGAGAAGAGACGCCGCCGATAGACAAGCTGGATTTCCGCGCATCCCTCTCGCTAAGCAGTGAAGTGCTAAGCAGCGGCATAGAAGATGCCGAATTGATAACGGATTCTGTGATATTTACCGTAAGAAAAGACCAGCTCACGATGAAAGGGGAGAGCGACTCGTCCTTTACCCAGCTCGACTTAATGAAAGGCGAGGGCGGACTCAAAATAGCCGACATGAACGAGCCCGTGCGTGCCAGATACTCGCTGGACTACCTGAAGAAGATAGTGAAAGCCAAGAAGCTGTCGCCGGACGTCAAGATAGCGATGGCCAACGACTACCCGATGAGGCTACAGTTCGAGGTGCCGGGAAAGATGCAGCTGGGATTCATTCTTGCGCCTAGAGTTGAAGAATAGTACGGATCCTTTTCTTTGAGAAAGAAAAGTCTACGTATCGCCAAAAGAAACCTATTATATTTCTGGCTCACTGACGTTCGCAAAAAATATGCTAAAAAAGAACTTATCACGAAGGTGGCGCCTCGCTCTGATCACGATTTATAGTGAACCCACAAAAGAATCCCGACATGTATTGTGGGTTCACTTATAGCGCTCAAGTAAGTATAATATCCAGAATATTTACTTGGAGCGCTATAAGCTTTTCATAAAAATATCTACCAAAGCTTTAATGGTTGATAATTATGTGGACTTCAGATGAGATCGCGGCATACATGCCAAGGGAACATGCGCTTGGTGTGTATTCTAAGAATGGCCTTGATCAGGTTAAGCACAACGTGTCTGCCGTCTTTGGCGGCCAGCTTCATTACAACTTCGTGGTCCGTGGGTGTTAATCCAAGATAATTTGCCAAAAATTCTGCCCTTTGCTCGGGGCTTGCATCGCCAAGGATACGATACTTTCACGTGCATTTTGAGTGATTACATGACAACGATTGTAGACATAGGCGATTATATTCCGGTCCAGTTTCCTACTTTTGTGACAAGATCGGTCTCGGGCAAGATCTGTGGACCAGCAAAAGTGTTCAATTACTCCGATTACAGAACCATATGGAAGCAGGCATACATGGAAAAGATGTCCTATACAGAGTACATGAACTTGTTAAGATACGCTGATATCAACCCGAGGGATGAGGCCGCCGCATTAATGTGCCAGCGCTCGTTAGTCACTGTGTAAACGTCGTCTATGGGTCAAAAACCTGTCCAAAATCCCGAATTATAACTTTATTTACCCCTCATTCCAATGTTTAGTTATAGCAATGGAGGTGCTGAAATGGCAAAAGTTGGCGCTAAATGTAACTGCAATCTGGGACTCATGATAGTATCCTGGATTTTGTTCGCACTCGGTCTTTGGGCGCTTGTGGGCGGCTTCGCAACGCAATTCGGAAGCGGCGCGCCGACAATGGTCAACGTCGCAGTGCTTGGATGGTACTTCCTGGGTATCTTGCTCGTAGGAATAGGCAAGATGGTCAAATGGAAGTCACACGGAACGTGCCCTGTGCACAAAATGTAATAGATGCCTTTTTTCATTTTTGGCATTCATTTTTTCTTTTTTCCTTCGAATAATCTTATGACGTCTAGTAATAGGTCTTGGTTTCCCTGATCTACTGGAACTTCGGATCCGCTTATAATCCTATAGACGGAGTCGGCGTAAAGGTCCGCTATCTCGATTATTTCCGGGTAGGCATCGAGAATGCCCATGGAGCACTCCTGCAACAACCTGTGGAATCTTTTTACCTCTCGCCTGGTAGCGCCTTGTATATAGAATCCAATGCCATCGCCGCCAAGCTCGTCCATCCGGAATAAGTCATCTCTTCTTACATAGCCTGGCGGAAGTGCCTGAGATAAATCACATATTTCTGGCGAATCAGCGACAGTCCGAGTGAGTGCATAAAACTGCGGATGCGGCTTTCTCTTCTGATGAGCCTGTCGTAGCATCTTTCAGATATCGGCTCAGTTGAACGTGCAACGTTCGTGCTGGAGAATCCCCTTCCTAGCTCGCTTGATCTGATAAATCCGTCAACTGCATACGCCACGACCAGCCTGCCTTCGGCAAGTTTGTACTTCATGTCGGGCCTCGCAATGATGCCATGATACCATGCAAATGGCGCGTACTCTCTGGTTGCAAAGCTATATTCTATGCCGTCGCGATTTTCGGAAGAAATCATACCCCGTACATTTGGTTTAAATCCTCAAAAACCCTGATTTACCTATGGATACAAAGCTAATAATATTTGGGATGTTGTCTGCTGTCTTAATTATATTTGTTTACCCGGTATTTTCCGCGCAGTGTTCTTTTCAGACTAGTGAGAGTGCGTGTGAAGCTAACAACTGCTTCTGGTGCGAGGGCTGCGTCAACAACATGCTGGGCAACGGGCTTGGAGGCGACAAGTGCGTTCCGTCTTCTTTAGATTGCACATACTCATGCTCGATGCAATGCGGGGCGCAGTGCCAGACCAGCGCAAACTGTCAGGGGAATATTACTGATAACACGTGTTACTATGACGGTAAATGCAGCGCGTGCTCCTGCATATACAAACAGGACTTATGCCCGAAGAACGGAACAATAATAAACGATGAAATCAGGACGTGCTACTACAGCACACGCGCATGCGGCACTAACGGATGTTCAGTCCAAAGTTGTGTGATGAGCGAGGGGCAGATATGCCACCCGGACGACGGCTGCAAGCAGGGGAATGCGCAAGAGGAATATTTAACTGATTACTCATGCAAAAACAACGAGCTCCATGCCGACCTTATAACTTATTACTGCAATGCCACTGAATGCTCATATTCGAAAACGGATACGCTTGTTGAGCGGTGCGAGAACGGATGCGTCCCGATAGACGCCGGAGGCGTCAGTCAGAGTGCCAAATGCAACGAGGAGCTGTGCGACATATACGGCGTCAAGAGACTATGCAGCCGGCAGGACGGCTTTTACGGCGACCGCTATTGCGCAGGCAACGACATATACCAGAGCTATCGCACGTATGGCTGCGGCACAAATGAATGCGTGCCAAACGACGAGGCGAGGAAGATTTCTTCGTGCAACAATGAAACGACGCCTTCGGCGTCCGGCTCTACCTGTTATAATGGCAATTGCGTCGAACCTAAACATGAACAGGTTGTATATACTGATTATATTCTGCCCCAACCAGAAGAGACGGAAACACCAAGAGAGCTTACAACGGTCATGCACGTGGGCGGGCGCCTGTACAACGGTTTCCTTTTCGGGAGCAACCAGATCATAATACCGTCTTCCGGCAGCGGCCAGATAAATTTCATAATCAGGCAGACGAACAGGCTTGGAGCGTTGGTAGTAGAAGCCGATAAAAGAATCATATTCGAAGGCAACGCAGCGCCTGATACGTACAGCGTGCCGTTCACAGCGAGCAGGACAATAACAATATACACGAGAAGCTCGGGCTGGTTCTTTTTCACGCCGGCAGCGTATGATGTAAGAAATATAGTGATTTCATTCGTATAAGGTAACTTTTTATTTGCCAATCGACATCTAACTGTCTAAGGGGTTGTGGTATAACCTGGTAGAACAGCAGTCTCCAAAACTGCTTATGGGAGTTCGAATCTCTCCGACCCCATTTTTTATTACGAATGTGTCAAATTGCTCTATAAGTCAGGAATTTTATGTTTTATAGAAAAGGATTCAGTTCTGTCCAGTCCACCGACATAAACCAGCATTCAGGTTTTAGAGATAACCGAATGTAACGTTACAGGCGGATTTTATCATAGGAACTAATAATAGAATGCATACCGTTTGTTTCCTTGTAGAGATATAAACTCTGATAAATAATTCTTTGTATGCCAAAAATAATCTATCCGACAAAGAGAGAGTTATAGTTAAACAAGTAAAGATTCTGGATATGATTTTTACTTGTTTACATATAGCTCACAGGTGTATAATACCCGATTATTAACCTGTAGAGCTATAATAGCGCTTAATAAAAAAATAGTGAAAAAATCTGGCGGAATGATTGGCATAATAAGTTCAGAGAGAATTGAAGAAATACTTAGTGAAATGAAAAAAGAAGAAAGTGACTTATTGTTGCAGGCGAGTGTTTTGATGTGTGAAACGATAACAAAGCAACCATTTGCCGATGGCAATAGAAGAACCGCATATGAAGCGGCAAAAGCATTTTTAAACATAAATGGCATAGATTTAATAACAAGCGATGATGAAATAGAAATAGTTGTTGACAAGATACTTGCAGATATGATGAATAGAGAAGAGCTAAAAGAATGGTTCAAACGACATGTGAGGTAATAATTATGCAAAAAAAGAACGAAAAGAAATTCATGGAAGTTGCAAAGAAGAATGTAGAAAAAGATATGATATTACTTAAGAAATTAGCAAAACATTGATTTTTCTAATATTGAGAACTTTGATTAACCTATAATTTGTCAAAGTTCACAATAAGGACTTTGAATGAAATATATATTACTCAAAGTCCTCTATTTCTTAATTGAATTTCAAATGCCATCGGCTTTGACCCCGCTGACATTTATGTAAGTTCTCCCTGACCTTCGTTTGGCTTTAAATATATAACCATTATAAGGTACTTATAACAATTATGAGGTGAGATTATGGAGACAACAACAATCCCGATAAGCAAGGATATAAGAGATGCGCTCAAGAGAGCAGGCCGAAAAGACGAGACGTATAACGACATAATTAGAAAATTATTGAAAGCTTCGGAAATCAAGAAATTCTACGACGAGATGGAAAAAATCCTGGAAACAGAGGAGTTTGTTCCTCTTGGCAAAGTTTAATGTACGTCTGTCCAAAAGTGCAGAAAAAGAGTTGAATGGTTTAGAAAAGCAAATTCAGGATAGAGTCAGAGCTGGACTAAGAGAACTTGAAGATGACCCGTTCCAGCCAAGACCGAAAGCAGACATCAAAAAATTGCATAAGATGTCCAAACATCAGTTCTACAGGTTACGGATAGGAAATTATAGGGCAATATATGCAATAGAAGGCACAGATGTCAAGGTTACAAAGCTAATTCCACGGGGAAAAGGATACGAATGGCTTGACTGACCCCGCTGACATTTTTGTAGATGTGCTCCGACCCCACTTGACCTTTAAGGTAAGGTTAGGTTCATAGAATTGTATGAAAGTGGGCAAAAAACAACGGGCGGCTATTGAATTTGTATGCGTCATTACAATTGTGGTTATTCTTTATTTTGTTTCGCCATTTATTCTAACAAATATTTTAAAATTTGACGCTACTGTATTCGGTTATTTTGCACCGGGAATTGTAGCAGGATTCTCATTCATACTGCCGGTTCTCGTCATGGTTGTGTGGATAAAACTCAGATTAAAAGCACTTCGAAATACTCTCGGGAAATAATATTTAAAACCTCCCTACACTTGTTAGTTATATGGAAAAGATGACACTTTTACAAATATTGAATGAAATTCCAACCTCTAAACGCCCTGCGTTAATTGGGGCTATAGGCGAAGAATATGCTATTGCTAAATATAAGAAAATGGGTTATAGTGTAAATAGAATAATTGAAGTATCGCCACTTTCGACTATTGAAATTGGGTCGCCAATTTTACATATTGGCGCCGTTATTAAAAAGAGAAGATTATTTAGATTCAGACATTTAGATGACAAGCGAACAGACGAAGAAATAATAGAAGACCACACAGCATTTGACGAAGGTTGGAGACAGTATCCGCCTATATTGACGCACCATCGTGAAGTATGGGATAAAAACACGGATGAAGATGTTTCTGTTCCAGATTGTTTGGATGATTCTTTATTTATCAATATTGCATCCAGAATTAATGGCAACAGAGAAGCTATCATGTTTGCTGAAAAAACTGTCAATGGTGATATTGTTGGTTTTCCAGATTTGTATGTAGAAAAGGGTGATGATTTCTTCTTTGTTGAAGTAAAAACAACATGCAATTTGGAAAGGATAACAAAAAATCGTGGTGGCGAAACGTCACTTGAAAACTTATTGAGACCTAATCAGTTAGAGGTTAAAAAGTGGCTGGAAAAATTAGGGTTTAGATATGTTATAGATGTCGTAGAATACGAAGCTTTTTGACCCCAAATTAACCTTTAGCTTTTGCATTCCTCCGACCCCACTCAAGACCCGTGAGAGAAATAGGGCGGCAGCATTTTTACATTTTGTTCTATCGCGGGTTTCGTGTTTCTCTGCCTATGATATGCGAGCCTTTCATTTACGCCCGCCAGGCGCACGTAAGGCTCGCCGTCTATTTTTTGCATGTCATATGCGGCAAGAAACCGGTCGTCAATCAGGCCTTTCTCCCTTAGCCTTGCTTCTGCGCCTTCATTGACAAGCAACAGAAGAGGGAAATCGCCTATAACGCTATTAGTCTTCAGCACCCTCGGCGCCTCCTTCCTAAATCCTGATACTATCTTGCCATAGGAAACAAAATTCCTTGGCTCAACCTGATGAACAAAAGCTGCGTTGTCGAAATGATAAACAAGAGAAACTATATGCTCAGGCGTGCCGTTTATCTGACTCAGGCCGTCTTCCAGCAAGAGCTGTGTGAAATTTTTTGAGAGCGTGCCATTGTAATGGGCAAGGTTGGACGTGCGTACATATGATTCTGCATTGAATTTCACCGGTTTCGAATAATCCCTTTCAGCAGATATGTGAAGAGTTTCCGGCACTTCCAACCGCAGATCCGCGGGTCCTGTAACAGTTATTTTCTGTGTCACGCCAGACCTAGTCTCTGTCTTCTCTATTACTTCTTCATCAATTCTTTGCGCAAGGACTGCAAGCGGCAGATACGGCTCTCTTTGGTCAGTTCTGCTGTTTGTAAGCGTTCTATAGTCCTTTCTGGCTCGGCCTGCTTCGTAAAATTCAGAAAATGCACCAAGAAAGGTTTCAAACCCTTCGACGACGTCCCCGTAAAAACATTCAGGACCTTTGGGTGTTGTGGTGACATCGAATATTACTGACCCAATATTAATCGGGGTGCTTGTCCCCTCAACGGATATGTTTGTGCTACTATAGCCGGTCATACTCTTCAGAGTACGTTCAAATGGGTCCAAAATATGCCTTTCCAGCCTTTTCCTGTCAACCTCGTTCCATTTTATCAGCCACGAGAATCCTTCCTCATCCAAGCCGATAGATGGCATGCGATGCACGTCAAATCCCTCGACTATCTCGACTTTTTGCCTCGTTTGCATAGGTGTCATATAATTAGAATATTGACCAAACTATAAGAAATTATTCAACAGCGGGATCGACTAAACCAGAACTATCTCGCCGTCTTTGTAGACACAAATATTGCTCCGGCCATTGCCTTTCTGGGCTTTTGCATGGTACATGGCTTTATCTGCCTGGTCTATGAACATTTCTGGCGTAGACGTGCCTGATCCGCGCCTTTCCTCCACTGGTCTTGCATCCTGATACGTCGCAAGCCCGGAGCTCATAGAAACGCCGTGTTTGCCAAATAAATCCTGCAACTCAGGAGTTTGAAGCAGTTTGTATGCAGCCTCGACACCCTGATCCAGGAACGTGTTCGGCATCAGCCTGGCAAACTCATCGCCCCCGTACCTGAAAAACCAGTCAGAACCTCTGGAGTGGGTTGTCATTATACGGCCGATATCCTGAAGTAGATGGCTTCCGGCAGTGTGGCCTTGTTTATCATTAACCCGTTTCAAACTGTCCACGTCCATGAATTTGAGCGTCAACGGGCCATTACGGTCTGCCCTTTTCATCTCGTGGGGCAGGATCTCCCTTAGAAAACGATCGTTACCAAGACCCGTAAGGTCGTCCTTATAGGCAAGCTTAGTTATTTTGGCCTCGTGCACCTTGGATTGAATATAATATGCCCTTACTGCCGGGTTCTCGTATACTGCCCTAGCCAGAGACGGGTTGCGCATCAGTTCGGCATGATACCCCTTTGGGACCTCTACCTGGTCCAGCATTTCGGCTATATCCCCAATTTTTGTTATCATTATTACACCTGTAAGTTATATCCCGTCTAGTTGTAACTACTATACAGTGATACGTTAGCGGAAGGTACTTAAAGCTTACTTTGAGGCGTAATGCTTAAATACTACGCCGTTCGATGAGGTTTGGGTGTGACATAAAAATGAAAAATACAAAAACTGGAGAATGGGCATACCTCGTATCCGTAGTCATAGCAGTTCTTGCTGGTATAGCAGCTGCTGCAGGCTTCGGAGCTTCCAGCTGGGTAGCTGTGTTGCTCGTGATACTAGGTGCAGTTGTCGGTCTCCTGAATATATCTGAGAAAGAAACTACAGCTTTCTTGGTTGCCACGGTGGCATTGGTTGTTGCCAGCCTTGGAGCAAACGTCAGTGGTACAGCAGGTACGTTCAGCGTGCTGAACATAGTGCCTGGTCTTGGTACATTGATAAACGCGATAGTTGCTAACATTGCAATATTTGCTGCTCCTGCTGCGATAATTGTTGCTGTCAAAGCAATAATGAACCTTGCAGGCAAGAAATAAGCCCTTTTTGCATTCAAAAAAATGCGGAAAAAGGTTTAGCTGTTTGGAATCGACTACTTTGTAAAGTTCTTTGTTTTTTCTTTAACTTTCATTATTTTTATTGTTCTGATTTCTATGTAGGTTAATAATATCATCTTAAATAAAATTCCGATATCCTGACTATATGCCAGATTGGATAGAACGACCGTACGGCTGGAGAATGCCTACAGGCGAGAACAGCCAGATTTTGAGAATAAGACCCGGCCACCACACGGGCATGGGAGCGCCACCTGAGCGCACAGGGCCCCACGACTTGAAGTCCAACTATGTGATTTGGGAGCACGTCCTTCACTTAGGCGCGATAGACCAGTCAGATAATGACGAGCTTTCGCTTGTTTACAGATTCCTGCCACAGGACCATCGGGGCGAAGCGCCAGTAGAGCTAAAGTTCAGAAAGAACAGCAGGTTTTACTCTGTTGTGCCA
>Ga0209541_10007807_pt1 | contig 17868 bp, 15 predicted proteins | sample RifCSPlowO2_01_FD_184027 | JGI IMG/M metagenome (GOLD analysis project Ga0209541, IMG submission 184027) | Groundwater microbial communities from Rifle, Colorado - Rifle CSP2_plank lowO2_0.1 (SPAdes) (version 2) | ecosystem: Environmental > Aquatic > Deep subsurface > Groundwater | place... | reverse complement strand
CCTTAGTTTTCTTTGTGATTTTTTTTTCGATTTCACGAGCGTCTATGTTGTAAGTATTAATATCGATATCAACAAACACTGGTTTTGCGCCAGTCAGCATCACTGCATTTGCACACGATGAAAATGTGAAACTTGGCATAATAACCTCATTGCCTCTTTTTAAAATGCACGCGCAAGCAAGTTCCAGCGCAGCAGTCCCAGATGCTGTTGGAAGCACGTAATTAACGGAAAGATATCTTTTAAGAGATTTTGCCAACTCCGTGCTGTATGACAGGTCCCCGACTCCCGTACCTGTTCGAAGTGCCAGAACCGCCGCTTCTTCTTCTTCCTTCCCCCAAAAAGTTTTGTGCAAGGGAATGATGTATTTAGTATCCATTAATTCAAAAACCAAAGATTAAAAGTCAAAAAAACAAGTTCACTAAAAGCATCTTAAGTTGCTTTTGAATTTTGATTTAAGTCTTATCAGATTTTTTATATAATCTAAGGTGTCTGGAATAAGCAATACCGTAGATTTTTTTTCTGGTCTTCTTTTAAAAATAACCGGTACTTGGCTAATTTTTAATCCTGACCAAAAAGCATATGCGCAAATTTCCGTATCCCAGAACCAATGCTTACTTTTTATCTTAGACAACAAGGGTACGATTTTAGATTTCTTAAAAAATTTATAACCGCTTTCGGTATCATCAACAGGTAACTTTAGTATCGACCTAACTGAAGCTGAGTAAATTTTAGAGGCCAGTAGCCTTGTTAAAGATTTTAATCCCCCTTCATAAAATCTTTTTCCAACTACTATATCGTGTCCGTCTTCAATTTCGGAAATAAAAAGTGGAATATATTTTTCGGAAACTTCCAAATCCACATCTAAATATCCACAAATGCTACCCCAGGCTACTCTTATGCCATCTTCAACAGATTTTCCACGACCATAGTTTTTAGCATGATAAATTGTCCTTGAATTTTTTATCTTCTTCACTAAAGATTCAACGGATTTTTTCGTATCATCAATACTTTTATCCTCAACAAAGATAATCTCCCAGTTTTTTTTAAGTTGTTTTAGTTGGACAAGTATTTTCTCGACGCTTTTCTCAAAAGTCGGCCCCTCATTAAAACACGGTAAAATAACTGAAACATCAATTTTTTTCATAAGCTTAGTTGTTTATTGTACAGATTCACAGTTTTCAAACCAAGTAAAGCATGATTTATAATTTTTTCCCTTAAACCAAAAATCTAAAGCCTTACCATTGCCAAGCGCAAAATAAGCTTCTTGAGAAGTCGAAATGTAATTGTCATCAAATACGATTGTTGAGTTTTGGGGTAAATTTGCTGCTTCTATTTTACTTATATAATTGAGTGCCAGATTACTTCTTTGAACGACCCAGTTATTTTTATAGATTTCATTGACGTTAACGTAAAACACAAAGAAAAGTATTCCCAAAAAAGTCAATGTTTTGGGAATCGTAAGCTCGGAAACAGAAACTCCTATTAAGATTGCAAAACCAAAAATTGAAATATTCATATAGTGAGGGGAAAGATTTGAAATTAAAACAAATGGAAATAATCCCAACAAAATTATTACAAAGCCGAAAACAAAAATCTTATGTTCTTTTTCAGCTTTTAACCTTTGAAGTAGCCGAAAGCTTGTAAATGATAATAAACCCAGCAATATCATCGAAACCATAACGTCACCCGAAGTTTCGGCAAAACCGGCAATTCTCAAGAGATAATATTTGGTGTTTATTAGCATCTGTGGCCAAATTTTTATCTGATAAGCTTCATAAGTTGCTTGGGGAGTTAAAAATAAAAACTTAACAATGGCGAAAATGCCAGATGTTATTAGAAGTGAAAGCATAAATCCATTCATGATTGTCTCTTTTTTAATTAAATATCTATGGAGTACGAATAAACCAAGCCCTGCTATCATTGCCTCCGAGGAAAATAGTGCCAAAATAAAACAAATTAAAGCAAAAGACCCCCTTTTAAGAAGGTAAAGGAAAAAAGAGAGCAGCAGGAATAAAAAGCCAATTGTTGTTGCCGATCCTGATATCCAGAAGAGTGTTACAAAATGTGCCGGGTGAATTGCATAAATGAATGAAACAACGAAAGCCATTTTTATATTCATGGTTATTTCTTTGACTATCTTAAAAATTAAGAAAGTCACTCCCAGGTGAAATGCAAAAGTGAGAAAATGATATGCATAAAAATTTTTATCTAAAAGATTACCGGCAGTTAAAAAATATAGATTATCCAATGGCCGCCAGTGGGTGACTTGAGGAAATCCAATGGCATTTCCAATATCAACTGTTAAATTATTACGGGAGAACTGGTAAATCATAATAAAATCGTCTTGGGTAAAAAAGATTGAAAAAGAGTTGCGGTAGATTATGAATGTACCTGCAGCCAAAATAAATAAAACATAAAGATTGAGTTTCACTTATTGAATTTTAACATTGAAAAATCAAGTTAGCTCCTGCTAATATGTGACGATGAATAAACCCCTAAAATTACTTTTTATTTCAGCCTTCTTTAACGCCCTTTGTTGGATGATATTAATCCCTATCTGGCAATACCCGGATGAGCAAGCTCATTTTGCGCAAGTCCAGAATGTTGCTGAACTCGGAAAAGTACCGACGGTAGGCAATAATACATCTTATGAGATCGCTTTATCAGAAAAAATTTTGGGCACCGACAGAAATGGATTCGGTAACAATAAATATACTTATCATCCAGAATACAACATCCCATATTCCGAAAACTCGACAGGACTTTTTGAAAAAGATTTCTCAAATTTGCCGCAAGAGTCAAGGACCGATCTCGTTAAAAGAGAAGCAACATTGAATCCGCCTCTATACTATTTATTGGGCTCTTTCGCTTACCGTATCACTTTTGATGGAAGCTTATTTGATCGGATTTTTGCTGTGAGGTTCTTGTCTGCCTTAATTTTTTTGGCAACCATCTTTTTGGCGTTTAACATCGGTAAAATAATTTTCCGAAAGGATAAATTCTTACCAATTATTCTGACATTGCTTATTAGTTTTATGCCGATGCTTGTTTTTTCATCCACCGGCATTTTACCTGATCCATTAACCAATTTATTATTTACTCTAGTTTTATTTTTATCTTTAAAACTAATTAAATCGGGATTTAATAAAAACACTTTAATCTTAACTTGCGTGACCATATTTTTAGGTGTTTTAACCCGACAACAGTTCCTAATTTCCCTGCTTATAGTTTTATTAGCAATTGTATATAACTTGGTAAAAAAACCGCAGTTTATAAAAATAACCCTGATTACACTAGTAATTTTTACAATTTTTATTATTATTTCCAATACACTCGCAGTAGGTCTGCCGATTATCACCAATTTTAGGATTGCTGAATTAAGCTCTCTTGGCATACAGCAATTCACAATTTCATCCTTTGCAAATTATTTTGTCTGGACGCTTAAGCACACATTCGCTGAAGTTTGGCCATGGTATTGGGGAGTTTATAAATGGCTTTCACTTACATTACCGCCTGTTTATTATCAAATAATAAACAGGCTTGTGATTGTAGCGCTATTCGGAGTTTTATTAAAAATAATTGCCGATATTAAAAGTAAAAAATTTAAACAAGAATCAATTTACTTTTACACTTTAATTATAGTATCTGCTATTTATTTTCTTATAATGACTTTATGGGATTATTTTTTCCACATAAAAAATGGTTATTCATTTGGAATTCAGGGACGTTATTTTTTTTCGCTTATAGTTGCGCACCTTGCAATACTGCTAACAGGGTTACAATATATATCAAGAGTAATTCTAAAAAAATATTCTAAATACGCTATTTTCACAACTGCTTTTGTAATGATTATTTTCAATGATTTGACTCTTTATCATGTATCCGGCTCCTACTATGATACTTCAAGCTTACATAATTTTATTATCCAAGCGAGTCAATACAAACCAACACTACTTAAAGGCCCAACCATCTTATTAATTGTAACTGTAAATCTTACCCTGCAATCGTGTTTAGTTTATTACTTGGGGAAATATGTACTCAAAAAGGTTAACTAGAATTACAATAAAGTCGTATTACTACACGTACGGAGCTTTGCTTCTACTCCTCATATTTTCTACCATCCAGTTTCTTTTAATCCTGCGGCACAAGTCACCATATCTTTCAGACAGTTATTTTTACAAACATATGTTTTATCAAATGAAGGGTGATTCTTATAGTCAAGCGAGGGGAAAAATTATCTCTCAGATAAATATAGATCAGTTAGATAAGATCGGCAGAAAAATTTTCAGTGAACAAGAATCTTATCAATATTCTTACTCTTTCTTCACAAAAAGACCTCTTTACCCCTTTTTGGCTAGAATTGTTAACATCTTCTTTAAAAGTGAATATCTAGCATTTATCACGCCTGTCTTTTTTGCCTACATGGGCAGTGTTCTTCTGAGTTTGTATTTTTTAAAAAGTGGCTTACCTTATTTTTTTACGATTTTTTCTTTAGCCTTATTTATTGCGTTTTATCCTTTCCTTGATTGGTCAACTTATTTCTTAACAGACACAATAGGCTTTTTTTTCTGGCTTCTACAGCTACTATTCATCTATAAATTTGTAACCGTAGCTAAATTAAAATATCTTGCTTTATACATACTTTCTTTAATCGTTTCTTTATTCAGTAGAGAACAAAGCACACTTATGTTATTAATGTTGATCTTCCTTTATTTTTTAATAGTGGTTTTAAAATATAAGCAAAGCTTCAAAAGACGCTCAGTTATGCTAATAAAAAGTACACTAGTTGTAATCGTGATTTATTTTGGCATTTCTACAATTCTTAATCAGCGAACTATTCTAGAGTCAATAAATTATTTACAAAATAATTATGCATTTTTTTCAAAAACATATACATTACAAGAAACAACTGCATATTTAATTAAAACCATAATATTTACGCATGTGGTTTTTTTAACTGACTTAATAAAACACCATTGGTGGTTTACTTTTTTTGTTTTAGGGTTGGTAGGTATTGCAAAGGTAATCATATTCCCTAAAAGAAAACAATTTATTAACTTGTTAATGCTTTCATCGGGTTTGGCTTCATACTTTTTCGTTTTTATCTACCCAGTGTTAAGTTATAGATTTTTTTATCCCGTTGTTTTGATGATTGTCTATTTTGCGGCAAAATTAACTTTTGATTTCTTTGAAGAGCGGCAAAAAATAATCAAATAGAAATTTCAATGAAAGCCTTAAAAGAAATAGATGCTGAAAAAGTTATAAAATTTGCAATTTTTGGCATATTGCAGATACTTTATCATTTATTGATAGATCATATTTTTAACATTCCCCAAGCAAGGAAAATATTTTTACAGTTATTAGGAGTGACTATTGACAAAGACTCCATTTTGATGCACGTTCAATTTTTTAATTGGCATCATAAAGGTCCTAAAGGCCTAAAGATTGGTAAAGATTGTTTTATTGGAGATGAGACGTTAATTGATCTTTACGATAATGTTGTCTTAGAAGATCAGGTGACTATCGCGCAGCGAGTGACGATACTTACTCATATAAATGTAGGCTACAAAGATCACCCTCTTCAAAAGTATTTTCCCAAAGAAGTGAAAGGTGTCATTTTTAAGGAAGGTTGTGTAATTGGTGCCGCATCCACAATTCTCCCCGGCATAACTGTGGGCAGGCAATCGTTTGTTGCCGCAGGAAGCGTAGTAACAAAAAACGTACCAGAAAAAACTCTCGTCGCGGGCGTCCCGGCAAAAATCATACGAAAAATAAGCGGAGCTTCTCAACGAGTAAGCAAAGCTTCTCAACGAGTTAAATAATGATACTGCGAGACTATTTAAGAAAAATAATTTTGCCCCTGGAAGAAATTGACGAACAACTGCCCCAAAAGGGCAAAATCATCGACCTTGGCTGCGGTGAAGGAGTTATTGCTAAATTTATCGCCAAAAAAAAAGCAAGGACAGTAATTGGAGTTGACTCCGACAAAAAAAGATTACCCGAAACTAACAGTAAAAATTTAATTTTTAAAGAAGGCGATATCCGCGGAACCCCTTTAAATGGAATAAATTCCGTTGTAATTTCGGATGTTTTACATCATATAAATTTACCAGACCAGAAAAAACTCCTTAAAAAAATATCCCGGCAAATTAAAAAAGGGGGAGTGTTGGTTATTAAAGAAATAGACAGCAGCGAGTATGTAAGAAGCAAACTATCACGGTTATGGGATTTGCTGCTTTATCCCCAAGACAAAATCAACTATTGGCAATTTAAAAACCTCAAAATTTTTTTACAGTCGAGAGGTTTTACGGTTAAAATTTTGCGTCCATGCAGATTATTCCCCGGTTCCACCACACTTTTCATTTGCAAGAAATAAAATATTATGCATAAAATTTTCAAAAAAATAACTACTTATTGGCCAATTGCTTTGCTTCTTTTAGCAACATTCCTACTGAGAATTTATAAAATTGAAGAATTGTTTTATTTTAGTTACGACGAAGAAGTACCCGCACTTGTTGGGAGAAAACTAATCCTGTTTGGTGACCTTTCACTTTTAGGAGGCGTTACACCTTTTGGTTTTCATCTCGCTCCCTACTTTTATTGGTTCCTGGCAATTCTTCTTTATTTCGGAAAGCTTAGTCCCATTATCTGGGGGTATGCAGGTGCTTTTTTTGCAATGCTCACAACACTCATGATGTATGCAGTAGGTGCAAATTTCTTCAATAAAAAAGTTGGATTTTTAGCAGCCGGCCTGTGGACCTTTTCATATGTTGCCAACCTGTCGGACAGGCATTTGTGGGCGCTATACTGGGGACCCCTCGTTTCTTTAGGTACAATTTATTGCCTAAACAAAATTGTTAATGGCAACCATAAATTTACCCTACTGCTTGCGCTTATTTTGTCATTTGCAATTCATGCAGACCCTTCTAATTTAGTTTTTTTTGCTCTTTCTATTATTATCCTGGCATCCAACAAAATACGCTTTAGAAAAAGCACATTTTTGGCGCTTTTGATAGTTTTACTCTCTTTTCTGCCGGTTGTGGTTTTTGACCTTACCCATAATTTTTCAAATATCAAACCTGCGCTGAATTATTTTAAGGCAGCTAAGCACGCGGCTAACAATTCTCAAAACCTTTACAACAATTCTATAATTTTTCCTAAAACTTTTGCACGCCTAATCTACCCCTTTGGCAATGAGGATGTGTCAAAAAATTATTCTTACTGCAAAAACTATATCCTGGAAAGATACAGCCGTATTCCATCCGTTTTTATTGTCTTCACATCTATTTTACTATTTGCCTTCCTAATAACTTCTTTAAAAAAACCTTTAAGGTTCAAACTTGTTTCTATGGTTGTTATTTTATATTTCACAGGAATTCAGCTATTTGGCACAGTTGTTAAATCTGACATTTTTGAACACTACCTTAGTGGATTACTGCCCGTATTCTTACTAATTCTTGCGTATTACTTGTCTAAACTTCCTAAAAAAATATGGCTTGCAGTCCTGGCGATATTTATGGTCTTAAATTTGCAAAAGCTAATTACAGCCAAAAATAGTTTAGGTTTAATTCATAAAAAAGAGGCGATTACATATGCCATGCAGCAAATAGGGCCGCGTGATTTTTCGCTCGATTCCCTCTCCACCTGCTGGAAATATGAGGGATACCGCTACCTGTTTACTGTCTTTGGTCGCGAGCCTGTCAAAAGTTATGTAGACCCGAACCTTTCGCACCTATATGGCCCTACTCTCGTAGCGAAACAGCATCCAAAAACTGTTGTGTCCTTTGTTGCACACGATTTTATGCCGGAAACATTTGATTTCTACCAAAGGTACAATCTTTTAAAAAAACATCAAGTTTCAAACGCCACTTTTGGAAGAATCGAAGTAATAACTGTAGATAATTCTTCTGGCTGGTTTTAGCAAAAAGCACCAAATCTCAAAATCGTTATCAAAATTATCTAAGCGTTTAAAAAGAGTCTGGGGATGAGAGTCGAATCTAGCTAGAAAAACACAAAACTCCAAACTTTAATCCGTGGGGGACGGCATTTTTTCTAGCAGAAAACTATAATTAGAGGAAAAAGCTATTTTGTAACTGCCGCTTTTTATAAGTTCCTTCAGCTTGTTTTTAGCAAGTTCAGGGCTAAGCGTGTAGAAGTTCCAATTATCTTGATTCGGGTGAAGATCAAAAACTATATACTGCGCATCCTCAACAATAGGAAGAACATAAATCTTTTCACGATGTGAAAGATGAGGAACCAGATTATTTTGAGCAGAGACAGATTGATCTTTGGGAATCTTCGATAAAATAAGTTTATTGTCCTTCATCCAAGGCTCATCAGCGTAAAAGTTACTCTTTAACAATGTTAGTACAGGCGCATTTAAATATATGTTAATTATCGTGTTTAAGGTAATTATAACTAAGCCGAACATAAAGAAGAATCTTCTTGCTTTGACTATTTTCGTTAATTTTTCCAAAACAGAAATTGTAGATATTGACATTAAAACGGCAAGCTCTACACTGAAATGATAAAAAAGCGTTGATCTTATCGGATGCTGAATATCTAAAAAACGATATGCAAACTGAAAACCTATTATCGGTAAAAGTTTAAGGTCAAGTAGCGGCAAGAGACCAAAGGATAAAAAAGAGAAAACAATAGTTTTAATTTTCACCAACGGATAAAAAAGATTTCTAGCTATTGATAAAGGATTTAGTAGATAATCCATTGAAGCAGAAAATAAACTATCCCCCGGTGTAACAAAAGAAGAATAATCAACTTTGCCAAAATATGGCATAAAAACTTTTATTGCTAGAAATGACCATAGAAGAGAAACCATAAAAGTGGAAAGTGCCACCTTTATATTTTTTGATGAAAAATAAATATAAGTGGCGAGTACCGAAAGCAAAAATCCTATGTGTTCCCTAACTGACAGACATAAAAAAAGTGCGACAAAATAACTTCGCCAGCGTTTTTTTTCTAAGAAATAAAATAACCAAGCAATAGAAACTGGCAGAAGCGAAACTTCATGAAAATCGTCTATAAATACTGACTGAATTCCGACAAAAGCTATAAACAAAAAAGATGGCAAAATTGATAGTGGGAAGAATAATTTATTTTTCGCAAAAAGCCAAATAGGAAAAATGGTGACAGATACTACAGTCTGAAATATGAAAAGAGCTGATTCATTATCAGTAAAACGTATATTAAGGAGAGAGGAATCATTATCGGTCTAAATCTATCAGCGAGGTCGTAGCGAAAATTGATGGTTGAAAAAGCTGGCTGCAATTTACTGTATAACCATAAAGCTTGATCATAAATAGCAAAATCAACACCTTGCGATTGGAAATGAAAATGGCGAATTAAAGAAAGTATGCTAAATATTGATGACGCGGCCAAAAAAAGACAAGTAACAACCAAAAAATCCTTTTTAAAAAAAGTCGTAAATTTATATGCCACAAGTGCCCTTTTAATTAATGGTTAATATGATCGAGCAATCATTAATTGTCAAAAGTAAATTATAATCCCTACTAAAATGTAAACACACACGAGACCTGTGCTAACGAGTAATTAAGGTTAGAAAAGCGACTCGAAAATCATAGTTTTGAAGTTAATTCGTAAATATATGAGCTATTTGTTGAAAATAAAATAAGCCATCCAACAAGTTGTATACTGCAAATTAGATGAACCAAAAAATAACGGACTTAATTTTTTCTGCAACAGGCAAAGATACCGCAATTGTAACTTTAGGTACTGCAATAAATGTAATTTTAGGTGGCCTGTTTTTCATTATTGTCCCCAGGGTACTGGGTCCTGGTGATTACGGGTTGTTTTCAACTGTAGTTGCAACAGGTATTTTAGCAACTTCTGTTGCAAATTTAGGTATTGATACTGGCATTTTAAGGTTCATAAAAAAAGATTCAAATAGATCCGATAAATATTTGTCGATTGCCCTAAAGTCTTATATATTTTTAGGTATTGTCATTGCCCTTTTAGGGTTTTTAATCTCGCCCCTAATCTCGCAGTTTCTAAAACAGGAACAAATTACCAACCTTTTGCGAATTGCTTTTGCGTCTACAATTATTTTGCTCCTGACAAATCTTTACACAGCAGCCCTTCAGGCAAAGCATGAATTTACTAAAGCATCGGTTGTTAGTATTGCTTCAAATTTACTTCGACTGGTGATCCTGGCTATTTGCGCACTATTTTTAAATGTGGGCCTAATACTTATTACTGCTTTATTTTTTACGGTACCAATAATTTCAGTTATTTTAGGCTCTTTTTTTCTCCCCATAAAACTTACTAAAACCGACAAGACAAACGTTATAGATTTTCACAAGTATAATTTATGGATCGCGCTGTCGCTTATTGTTACTTCAATCCCGTTTGACAACTATTTACTACTGAAACTTTCAGGCCCGGCTCAAGCGGGTATATATGCCGCTCCTTACAAAATTTTAACTTTTGTATACCAATTTTCCAGCAATTTCACCAGAGTTTTGGCGTCACGGTTTTCATCTTTTGATACAAATGCTAAGGCAAAAGAATTTGCACTTAAATCAAGTGCCTTTTTGTTTCTATTCACAATAGGTTTAGTATTGTTGATTTTAATTGCTTCGCCTCTTGTTAATGCTATTTTTGGTCAAGATTTTCAAGGTTCAGCTGTCGTATTCAAATGGTTAACGGCAGGTTTTATTTTTTTCTTTGCATCAACAATTCCCACATCGATTATTCTTTATTATCTTGGCAAATCACAAGTAACCTTTTTCATTTCAACCGTAAAAATTATCATCTTCGTTATGCTTTTGTTTATTTTAATAGGTGCATACCAAGCTGTTGGTGCAGCAATGGCATTCACGCTAGCAGAAATTTTCTCCTTTTTAACTAGCTTATTATATGTTTTGTACAAATTAAGATGAAAAATGCCTTAACAGTCCACTGTGTTGTTAAAAATGAGGAAAAATGGATTTGGTACGCAATAAACTCGATTCTTAACATTGCCCAAAAAGTTTTAGTTTACGACACGGGTTCCGTTGATAGAACCGTGGAAATAATCAAAGCAATTAAAAGCAAAAAAATTATATTCGAAGAAAAAGGTCAAGTGGATGCGAAAGAACTTGTTAAATTAAGAGAAGAGCAGCTTAGAAAGACAAAAACGAAATGGTTTTTAATACTGGATGGCGACGAAATTTGGACCAAAAAGGCAAAAAAAGAGCTAATGTCAAAACTTAAAAATGCGAGATCCAAGGATTGGGCGGTAGTTATAAAAGCCTGGAATTTTGTCGGCGACACTTACCATATCCACCCCGAATCAATCAATTATAATTGGACGTATGCGCCAAAAAGTTGGCAAGGCTGGGCAAATTTACGGGTCGTATCTACTCAAATTCCTAGTTTGGGAATAAAAGGAGAATACCCACTGGAATATTATCACGACAAAACTGGAAAGCCCATTCAAAATTACGGCACAAAACATTTAATCCTTCTTAAAAACAGGTACTTTCACACCACTTACTTGCAAAGGTCATCAAGCAGAAAACAAGATAAAAATGTTCTTAACCGGGCTAACAAATGGAAACTTGAACTAGGATACAGATTGCCAAAAGGCACTAAATACCCTGAAGTTTTTTATCAAAAAAGGCCGAGTATAGTTAGCCCGCCATTTTACAGAAGGTCGACAGTAGAAACACTTGTGTCAGCACCAATTAGTCCGATTAAGAGTTTAAGAAGAAAATTTTTGCGCTTATATACTCCCAAATAATGAATCTTAGAAGGTTTCGTCTTTTAATTTCCATAGTCACATTGCACCTGATTCTACTAGCGCTAACCAGGTTTACTCTTTGGCCCGAAATGGTTGTGTATCCATACCTTATTAATAATGGATACCTTCTTTATCGCGACATTATTAACCCATATCCGCCTCTTCTCAGTCTTTTTTTGGCACACTTTGCAAAATTTTTTGGCTACTTTCCGCCTCCATATCAAATATTAACCTTTGCAATTATTTTGTTAATGGATCTTCTAATTTATTTTATAGCTTTAAAATCTTCGAAAAGCTTCAAATGGGCAGCGCTGCCTCTTTTATTTTTCACTATTGCCTCAATCCCGTTTGGGGCTAATGGCCTTTGGTTCGATCTTGTGCAAACACCGCTTGTGATTTTAGGATTTTATAATTTCTATTTATTTTTAAAAAATAAAAAACAGGCAAATTTTACCTGCTTCGCCTTTTTATTCTTGGTCGCATTTCTTATTAAGCAGCAAGCTGTCTGGCTTTTGCTGTGGTTTATCGCAGTTTTAATCTACCAAAAAACTTATCAGCGAAAAAACTTCTTTAAAAGTTTAATGCCAGCTTTTGCCGTTGTGGCATCTGTTTGTATGTTGTTGGTCGCATATATTGTCAAATTGCAAATATTTGGAGATTTCCTCTTTTGGGTAATATCTTTTCCATTTACCAAAGCATCTAGCATGCCAGGCTATATTTTGCTGCCAACCGTGCGGCAAACCTTAACTGTTACTGCAGTATTTTTTATAAGTTCACCTATCATTCTCAAAAAAAATAATTTCCAGAATTTAGCCTACTTAACGGCAATAGTCCTTGTACTTTTTGCTTACCCGAGATTTGACTATTTTCACCTAATACCATCCTTGGCTCTTCTTGCAATTAGCTTAGGTTATGGCATTTCGGATATTGTTAAAAAAAATCTCTTGACAAAAACTGTCTTGGTTTTTTCTATCTTTTATTTATCTGCCTTTTCACTTCACTATATTAGAAGCAATTGGCAAAAGGAGATCAGATTTTTCGAAAATGATATTATAGTTTCTACCCAAAACCTTACTACGCTTATCTCCAATAATTCACTGGTCTATATTCAAAACGGTCCAGATCAGCTCTTACCATTAGCAGGCAGGTTGCCTCCAAAGCCCTGGGCAGACGAATTTCCTTGGTATCTTGAACAAAAGTCATTGCAAGACGAAATTGTTCTCTCCCTAAAGCGTGAAAAGCCCGAATATATTATTTCTAGGCCATACGAAAAAGGCAACGAATTTGACCTTGGCGCTTATCAACCAGTGCACATTGTTGACTACATAGATTCTAATTATAAAATTATAAACAAATTACCTGGCGATTTATGGCTAAAAGTAAAATATTAAAAAACTATTCTCAAGTCATAACGCTTTTGGCACTATGTTTATTTTTCTTTTTGCCCTTTTTTATTAATCCCAACTTACTAATTCATAAAGATAATGACTTGGGCAGGACATCTGTACTTCACTTCAACTTCATTCGTAATTCTTTTTTAGTCGATAAAAACATTCCGCTTTGGCGCCCAGAACAGTTAATGGGAGAAACATTTATAGGCAATCCAGTATTTTCGGTAATGTATCCATTAAATATTTTATTTTTAATCTTTCCAATTGGGATTGCCTCAGTTCTTTACTATTATTTTCATATATTTGCAGCCGGCGTATTTACTTACATTCTTGGCAGATCATACTCTCTCTCAAAATTACCATCCCTATTGGCGGCTATATTTTATGCCTTTTCAGCAAATACGCTGCTTCATATTTCTGCTGGTCATATTACGCTAATTGCGGCATTATCTTATTTCCCACTCCTTTTTTTGGCTACAAGAAAGTTACTTAAGAACTTTAGCTCTCTTTGGGTTTTAATTGCTGCACTGTCGCTTGTATTTATGTTGCTGCTGTTTGCAACAATTTTATATTATTCAATTATTTTTTCATTTGTTTACATCTTTTACTATCTGTTTACAAATCACAAACAAATATCGACTCTTTTTTTAAAAGAAAAGTTTGCCACTTTTTTTGCTGTATTTTTAATATTTTTAGGATTATCGGCGTTCCAATTATTTCCAGAAATAGAGTTTGGGCCGCTCTCAACCAGGTCTTCTTTAAAACTTGAGGATGTAGCATTGCCACTTTGGAATATTAAAAGGCTTATAACAAGTGCTTTATTCCCTTATCTAAAATTTAACGATCTAGATCATGAATCATTCTTATACTTAGGTTTTGTGCCAACAATACTGTGTATCTTAGGGTTTATCTATCTACCCAAGTTTAAAAAAATTATTTTAGCAATATTTGCCATTTTTACCGTATTATTTATAGCAGGACTGTCAACGCCAGTTTTCCCTCTCGCTTATAAAATCCTTCCTTACTTGGAATATTCGAGAATTACAACTCGGTTGTGGTTCATAGTGGCGCTCATCTCTGCTCTACTTTCCGCGCAAGCCGTAGAAAGATTTAAAAACAATAAAATCGTATATTTGTTAATACTAATATTTTTAACTGAAGTATTTTATATCGGCTACCGTAAAATTTTAAGCGTACCAGATTTATATTTTGGAAATAAAAATATTTATGAGTACATTAAAAATGATCATGATATATTTCGTGTGTACTGCACTACTTATTGTTTCAATCCTCAACAAGCTACAGTAAACGGTTTTCAAGTCCTTCATGGGGAAAGTCCTATTCAAGATAAAAATATAGTTAATTTCTTAGAAAATGCCGGGGGTTATACTTACCAAAATTTTGCTGTTATTTTTCCACCTTACCAGGTCTGGCAGCAAGCAATTAAGCCTCAGCCCAATGCAGATTTACTAGGAAAAGCCAATGTTAAATATATAGCTTCTACGTATCCAATATTGTCGAATCAATTTAAGTATATAGCTGAATTTGAAAACCTATATTTATATATAAATTCTAGTTTTAAAAAAAGGGCTTATTTTAAAAATTCAGATGATGAGGTTTCGATAGAAAAATATTCTCCAAACAAAATAGCAGTTAGTTTCGTGCCATCACTTTTTCCTAGAAATCTAATCCTTTCGGAAAAATTTTATCCGGGCTGGTATGTCCTTATGGACCAAAAAAAATTTAAGGTTAATATTGAACAGCCTCTCGTGAGAAGTGTTATTGTGCCTCCTAACACTACACGGGCTGTATTTGTGTACCAGCCAAAAAGTTTTCAAATTGGCAAAATTATTACGTTTAGCACTATTCTTTTTTTGGCTTTATACTTTTGGTATGTCAGTCTTCGACTTCATCGAATCTGATATATCAGAGAAGCGCTATTGCATTGCAATGCAATGCGACCTGCTGATATAGTCGGAAACGATAACCTATGGCAAATATAGCAGTCCTTAGTTTTTATTCTGGTATCGTAGATAGAGGAGTGGAGGCATTTGTCTACGAAATTTCCAAACGTTTAAAAGTAAAACATCAGCTTTCAATTTTCCAAGCTGGGGAAAAAATTCAGAATCCTCAAATAAAAACCTATCTTATAAAAAGTTTTGCTGATATTCCAAAATCTTCAAAAAGCGTACTTTCGAAATTCTATCTGGATTGGCAATCTATAAAAATTCTAATCTTTAGCCTTCAAGCTATTTCAAAAATAATCTCGGGTAAATATCAAGTAATTATTTTAATGAACGGCGGATGGCAGACTGTTATTTACAGAATAGTTTCGAAATTAACAAATGCAAAAATTATTATTTCCGGGCAAGCAGGCATAGGGTCAGATGATGCCTTCAACCTACTTTTTAGGCCAGACACATTTGTATCACTTACAACTTCTCAGCTAAAATGGGCTCAAAATATTACTCCAGAAGTAAACGCAATTCACATACCAAACGGGGTAAACCTTGCAGTTTTTAATCCAGAGGTTAAGCCGATAAACATTTCTCTTAAAACTCCCATTGTTGTATGTGCATCTGCGTTAGTACCTAATAAAAGAGTAGACCTAACCATTAGAGCTGTTGCCAAAAATAAAAATATGAGCCTTCTGCTTTTAGGCGACGGACAACTGGCAGGAAATTTGGATACGTTAGGAAAAAGGTTACTGTCAAAAAGATATTTACGTGTACTCACGCCCTATGTCGAAATGCCAAAATATTATAGAGCCGGTGATGTTTTTACTTTGGCCTCTAAAAACGAAGCATTCGGAATTTCTTATATCGAGGCCATGGCTTGTAATTTACCAGTTGTTACAACCAACGATGATTCCAGGCAGGAAATAATTGGCAACGCAGGAATTTTGACTGATCCAGTAAACATTAATCAGTATGCACGAGATTTATCAATTGCTGTCAAAACAAATTATAGAAATATTCCCTATGACCAAGCCCTAAAATTCAGCTGGAACAATATTGCTAAAAAATATTCTCGATTGATAAATGAATTAATTAAAAAATGATTCATCAATATCCCCTTCTGATATTAGTGAGAAAGCATATTGCTTTGATTTTAATTTTGACATTTGCAGCCTTCCTGCTTTCTTCAAATATCAATAAACCCTTTATAGGCCACCACGACTGGAATGGTGCATGGTATAGCAATCAAGCTAGGAATTTTATCAAATATGGTTATTTAAAAACTAAATTCGGTGCAGTGATGAATAACGACATAGTAAGTGCCCAAGATTTTAGATTTTTTACTCACTATCCTCCTCTTTTACCCATTTTTATTTCATTAAGTTTCAAAATCTTCGGTATTTCAGAAAGTGCTGCAAGAGTTATCCCTCTTATTTTTACTCTTGGAACAATTCTCTTAATGTATATTATTTCTCTAAAGTTTTTTAACCGAAGAATCGCCATACTTTCTAGTTTATTGACGACGATCTTTCCAATTACAATCTATTTCGGAAAAATGCCGGTACAAGAAGTTATCGTTATAGCCCCAATTCTGTTGTCTGTATTAAGATATTTTATATTTTTCGAAAAACCAAGCAGAAAAAATTTACTAATTCTTTTTTTATCACTCACCTTTAGTCATTTAATAAATTGGCCAGGTTACTATGTTACTCCATTGTTTTTTATTCACTTCTTAATTTTTTCAAAAACAAGTCATAAATTTACACAAGCTACAAGTTTTATTTTATTTAGCGTTTTAATGTTTTTTTTCCATTTAAGTCACACATTTTTATTAACGGGAGAATTATTTGGAGGAGGAATATTAGATGTGGCTTTATATCGTCTGAACCTCAAAGAAAGTTTAGTAGATTTTACTCTACAAAACTTCCTAACTCTTCAAGCAAGGTGGCTTGCGGTATATTTCACAACGTCCGCCCTATTTTTCTCACTAGTTACAGTTATCTGGATTTTTTTAAAAATCAAATCAAAAGCAATTTCTAAAAAAATACAATTATTAATTTTATTAGGAGTCTTTGGATTTACGCACAATGCGGTATTTAGAAATATGGCTTTCATTCATGATTATATGATAATTTACTTACTTCCTTTCGTTGCAATATCGTCAAGTTTTGGGTTTTTTTTACTCTTAGATAAACTAAAAATATATTCAGCAAAACCAATTTTAATGCTAGCTTCATTATTTCTTATCCTTGTTACAGTTGAAAGGCATAAATTCACACTGGCATTGTTGTCTTCCGCCAGAGCTTCGGATATCTATGTGCTTAGTAAGTACATTAATAACAATACAGAAAGCGGCGAAAAAACATTAATTTTATCAAATATCATAAAAGAACATTTCGAAGTGTTCGTATATTTTTATGCAGATAGACAAATTGACTTTGAGACGCCACAGTCAAATGTAGAATTGTCTAAAATCTTGTCATTATATAAATACAAACTAATAGTTGCGGATCCTGCAAGAGATACACCCTCTGTCGTTAATTATTTAAAGGAAAACCGCACCGAAACAAGTGTAGATAAATTTTTAATTTACAAAAATGTCCAATAAATTAATTACAGTAATTATTCCTGTTTACAATGAAGAAGAACATATTAAAAACTGTCTTGAATCACTCAATAATCAGACATACCCAAATCTCGAAATTATCACTGTAGACGACGGTTCAAACGATCAGACTCTTAAGATTGTTCACAATTGTAA
>Ga0209541_10007805_pt1 | contig 17872 bp, 19 predicted proteins | sample RifCSPlowO2_01_FD_184027 | JGI IMG/M metagenome (GOLD analysis project Ga0209541, IMG submission 184027) | Groundwater microbial communities from Rifle, Colorado - Rifle CSP2_plank lowO2_0.1 (SPAdes) (version 2) | ecosystem: Environmental > Aquatic > Deep subsurface > Groundwater | place... | reverse complement strand
GGCTTGGCTTTTTCCGGCAAGATTCCCTATGCAAGCACGTTTGCGGTTTTCAGCGAAAGGGCTTATGAATTTATAAGGAATATTGTCTCAAGAAATAAATTGAATGTAAAGATCGCAGGCTCGCATGCTGGGATTGCAACTGGCGAAGATGGCAAATCAGCACAGGCTATTGAAGACATTGCTGCTTATCGGGCTTTGCCGAACATGATTGTTCTGCAGCCATCAGATGCGGTTGAAGCTGAGAAGATTGTGTTTGCTTTGGCTGATTACAATGGGCCTTCGTACATGAGAATGCACAGAAATGCCGTTCCTGTAATTCATAGCGAAGATTATAAATTTGAGATTGGCAAAGGCGAGATTTTAAGGCAGGGCAAAAACGCTGTTATTTTTGCAACCGGAACAATGGTGCATGAAGCTTTGAAAGCGGCTGACATGTTAAAAAATAAAGGAATTGATGTTTTTGTTGTCAACATCCACACAATAAAGCCGATTGATGAAGAATTAATAATTGATTTGGCTAAAAAAACAGGTTTTGTTGTAACAGCAGAAGACCACAATGTAATTGGCGGCTTGGGCAGCGCAGTTGCAGAAGTTTTAAGCGAGAACTATCCTTGCAGGGTTAAGAGAATCGGGCTAAAGGATTGCTATGCAGAATCCGGAAAGCCTGATGAATTGTATAAAAAATATGGCTTGGACTCTGAGTCTATTGCTGAAGAAATGATGAGCTTTGTTAGTAAGAAGGGAAATATTTTTAATTTATTTTCAATAAAAAAATAAACAATCTTAAAAGTGAATTAAAAAATGCAAATATATATAGATAGTGCTGACATAAATGATATAAAACGAGCTGCAGAGGTTAATTTATGTGATGGAGTTACTACAAACCCAACTTTGGCTGCAAAGGCTGGAAAAGATTACAATCAAGTTCTAAAAGAAATCTGCTCAATAATCAAAGGTCCAGTAAGCGCTGAAACTGTTTCTTTAGATGCAGATGGAATGGTTAAAGAAGGCATTGCTTTTTCTAAAATTGCAAAAAACATTGTTGTAAAAGTTCCTATGACTGTTGAAGGGATGAACGCATGCCAAAAACTGACAAAGCAAGGCATAAGGGTTAATGTCACATTATGCTTTTCCGCTAATCAGGCTTTGCTGGCAGCAAAATCAGGAGCTTATTTTGTAAGCCCTTTTGTCGGGCGCTTGGATGACATCGGGAAAATTGGGATGGATATTGTCAGGGAAATAAAGCAGGTTTATGACAATTACAAGTTCAAAACAAAGATTCTTGTTGCTTCTGTAAGAAACCCAATTCATGTTCTTGACGCAGCGAAGATAGGTGCAGACATTGCAACAATGCCTTATTCTGTTTTCGAGCAGCTGTTCAGGCATTCCCTGACTGATGCCGGCATCAAGAAATTTCTGGAAGATTGGGAAAAAGTGCCGAAGAAGAAATAAGAATTATCTTTTAGGGTTTTTTAATTTTCTATCAAATAAATGATTTTTATCATCTGGAAAACTATTGTAACCTATTAAAAAAAGTCCTATGGAAACTATAAACATCAGTTTGCTTCTAACAACAAACGATATTATCATTAAGAATAACCCTCCAAATAAAAAAAGATAACCTGTCTTTCTTAATGAAGAATCATTTTTTATCATTAATTAATATCATTTAGTAAGGAGTATAAATAATTTATTCAATTTTAATCAAACAAACCTTTTTATACCATTTTCATTCTCATTAAATTATGGCACAGCAATTCAACATTAAAGATGTAAAAAGTCATGAATCAGCTTATGACAGGAAAGTAAATGAATTAGAGGAAGAGCTGTCAACCACTAAATACAACAAAAAAACTCAAGGGCATATTGGTTTAGTAAAGGCAAAACTAGCCAAGATAAAGGAAGAGTACCAAAGAAAAGCTGCTGCAAAAGGCAAGGGAGAAGGCTTTTCTGTAAGAAGGACAGGCGATGCAACTGCAATAATTGTAGGCTTTCCATCTGTTGGAAAATCAACCTTGCTTAATGCAATAACAAATGCAAACAGTCCTGTTGGAGCTTATGCTTTTACAACCTTAACCTGCATTCCTGGATTGTTAGATTACAACCACGCAAAAATCCAAGTGCTTGATGTTCCAGGCATTGTTGAAGGAGCTGCAACTGGAAGGGGAAGGGGAAAAGAAGTTTTGGCTTGCGCTCAAAGTGCTGACTTGGTTATTATTTTGCTTGACGTATTCCATCCAGAGCATTTGGAGGTTGTAAAAAAAGAAATTTACGAAACTGGATTAAGAATAAATCAAAAACCACCGCAAGTTAAAATTGCAAAAAAAATAAGGGGAGGAATTGACATTGGCTTGACTGTTAAATTGACAAAGCTCAATGAAGAAACCATAAAATCCATATTAAAGGAGTTCAGATTTGATAATTCAAGCATTGTAATAAGGGAAGACATAACAGATGACCAGCTGATTGATGCGATAGAGGGCAACAAAAAATATATTCCGGCAATAACTGTTTTGAATATGATAGATATGGTTAATACCAGGGAATTGGAAAGAATAAAGCAAATTATAAAGCCTGATATTTGCATCTCTGCGGAAAATAAAATAAACACAGAAGAGCTGAAAGAATCGATTTTTAAAAAATTGGACTTTATCAGGATTTACTGCAAGGAAATCGGCAAAAAAGCGGACATTGAAGTGCCATTGATAATGAGAAAAGGCAGCACATTAAGGGATGTCTGCTTAAAACTGCATAAAGATTTTATAAGTAAGTTCAGATTTGTAAGAATCTGGGGCAAATCAGCGAGATTCCCAGGCATGGTCTTGAGAAAGCTTGAGCATGTTGTTCAGGATAATGATATTGTTGAGGTGCATTTGAGCTAGGAAAGGTTAATTTTTTTATTTTTAATATAATTGAATTTGCCGTTAATATTAAATATTTCCCGCAACCTTTAAATATAACTTCTGCTTCCCATGACTAATGAAAAAGCTTGAAAATTTAATGGCTAGTATCGGATTTGCTTTCTACAGGTTGTTTTCCAGCTTCAAGTATTTCTTCTTTTACTTTAAGTATTGATTAGCTTCTATATACTAAAGATTGCTAATCTCATTGTCTAAACATGATAAAACTATAAAATCATAAACAAATAAAATGATGAAAACCTCATTAATAAAAAATGGATGTATAGGCGAGGCTTGAGCTAGTGGCAGACTGCGAAAGCCGAGCACAAAATAATGTTGCGAAGCAACGGATTGAAGAATCAATATTGATTCCATAAATAAACTAAACCAAAGGTGATGAGAAAATGATTGTTGTAATGAAAAGGAATGCAAATGAAAACCAGATAAAAAGGGTAGTTGAAAAAATAAAGTCAAATGGGTTGAAGGCGCATATATCAAAAGGCGAATTTGTGACAATTATAGGTATAATAGGCGATGAAAGAAAAGTCCCGGAAGCGCAGATAAGAGCAATGGATGCTGTTGAAAAGCTGATGCCTATATTGTCGCCTTACAAGCTGGCCAGCAGGGACTTCCATCCCCAAAACAGAGTAATTACAGTTGATGGGGTTAAAATAGGCGATAATAATGTTGTTGTCATGGCAGGCCCCTGCTCTGTTGAAAGCAAAGAGCAGATAATTGAGACTGCAAAAGCAGTAAAAAAAGCAGGCGCAAAAATATTAAGGGGAGGTGCTTTCAAGCCAAGAACTTCTCCTTACTCTTTTCAGGGGCTAGGAGAAAAAGGCTTAAAACTATTGAAGCTTGCAAAGGAAGAAACTGGAATGCCGGTAATTACAGAAGTTATGGACACAAGGAATGTACCGTTGATCTGCAAATATTCTGACATACTCCAAATTGGCGCAAGAAACATGCAAAACTATGATTTGTTAAAGGAAGTTGGAAAATGCGAGCATCCTGTCTTGTTAAAAAGAGGCTTGTCAGCAACAATAAACGAATGGCTGATGAGCGCAGAATACATAATGGCTGAAGGAAACCACAATGTTATTTTATGCGAAAGAGGTATAAGAACATTTGAAAATTACACAAGAAACACTCTTGACTTGAACGCAGTGCCTGCAGTAAAAGAATTAACACATTTGCCTGTTATTGTTGACCCGAGCCACGGAACAGGAAAATATACTCTGGTAAGCCCAATGAGCAAGGCAGCAGTAGCAGCAGGTGCAGATGGATTGTTGATTGAAGTACACCCAAACCCGGAAAAATCTTTTAGTGATGCAGACCAAACAATAAGCACAAAAAGATTTGCAAAACTGATGGAAGAGCTCAAATTGATAGCAAATGCAATTGGAAGAAGAATATGAGATTGGTAATTGTAAGGCACGGCGAAACTTTATGGAACAGGAATAATAGGCTGCAGGGACAAACAGACATTTCTATATCAAAAAAAGGTTTGCAGCAATCCAGGATGCTAGCCAAAAGGCTCAGAAACGAAAAGATTGATGTAATTTACACAAGCAAATTGAAAAGGACAGTAAGAACAGCAATAGAAATAAAAAAATTTCATAAAAATGCAAAGCTGATAAAGGAAAAAGATCTGAATGAAATGTCATGGGGCATATGGGAAGGGTTTAAATGGAATTATATAAAAAAGAACTGCAAGGAATTATATGAAAAAAGGGAAAAGGATAAATTCAACTTTAAAATTCCAAAAGGTGAAAGCCCAAAGTTATTAAAAAACAGATTAAAAAATATTCTGAATAAGATAATCAATCATAACAAAAACAATACTGTGCTTATTGTTGGGCATGGCGGGATCAACAGAACAATTTTGGGCATTCTTCTAAGATGGAGCAATAAAAAGATATTGTCTGTAAAGTTTCATAATGCATCAATCACTATATTAAACATTAAAAATAATAAAATCAAGATGCACTTATTCAATTCAAAACATCATTTGTCATAAAATGGAAATCTGCCATGTTGACTTAAAAAAGGAAATAGACAATTCATACGATATTCTGATAGGTGAAGGTTTATTCAAAAATTTAGCTGCGGAATTAAAAAATAAGCCTCTCGCAAATGCTTATGCCATAATAACTGATTCTAATGTTGAAAAAATCCATGGAAAAAAACTGCTGAAAAATTTTCAAAATAATGGCATTCATTCTCATTTAATATCCTTTCCGGCAGGAGAGAAAAGCAAAACAAGGAAAACAAAGGAGAAGATAGAAAATGGGATGCTTGAGCTTGCTCTTGGCAGAGACACTTGCATAATTGCTCTTGGTGGTGGTGTTGTTGGTGATGTAGCTGGATTTGTGGCAGCAACTTACATGAGAGGCATTCCTTACATACAAATTCCAACCACATTATTGGCGATGGTTGACAGCTCAATTGGCGGCAAAGTGGCTGTTGATACAGAGCATGCAAAAAATGCAATTGGCGCTTTCTACCAGCCGAAAAAAGTGATAATTGATATTAATTTCTTAAAAACATTGCCAAGAAGTGATTTAACAAATGGATTAGCTGAAATAATAAAGCACGCCTTGATAAAGGACAAGGATTTTTTCCATTTCATTGAAAAGAATATTGATAAGATATTAAATCGCGATTCTGAGACATTAAAAAGAACAATAAAAAGAAGCTGTGAAATTAAAGCAGAAATTGTAGTGCAGGATGAGAAGGAAAAAGGAATAAGGAAAATTCTGAATTATGGCCACACAATAGGCCATGCGATTGAAACAGCATTAAGTTACGAAATCAGCCACGGGCAAGCAATTGCCATTGGAATGGCTTACGCTGCAAAGCTGTCTGCAAAACTTGGATTTTTGCATGAAGGCTCTGTAATAAGGCAGAACAATCTGCTTGAATATGCTGGTTTTCCTCACAAATTAAGCCGTCATAAATTAAAGCCAAAAAGGTTACTGGAATGCATACAACTTGATAAAAAAATCATAAATGGAAAAATAAATTTTGTTTTATTGAACTCAATTGGCGATGCTTTTATTTCTGATGAAGTTGCTCTAGAGGATATTAAGAATATTATTGAAAGGGGATAAAATGCTGGCAGCAGTTATTAAATCTAAAGATTGCAATGAAGCAATTGAAGATATTAAAAAAGTAAAAGGTGCGGATTTGATTGAGCTGAGACTGGATTATATTAAAAATTTAAAAAATGACGGGATTAGAAGATTAATGATAAAGTGTGAAAAACCAGCCATTACGACGTGCAGAAAAAAATCTGAAGGCGGATTTTTTAGTGGAAATGAGAATGAAAGAATTGATATATTAAAAAGTGCAGTAAAACATGGCGCAGACTACATTGACATGGAATATTCTTCTGATAAAGATTCTATAAGGGATGTGATAAAAAACAAAAAAAATGCTAAAATCATTGTTTCTCATCATGATTTTAAGGGAACCCAGAATAATATCAGAAATTTATACTACAAAATTAAAAAATTCAAGCCTGATTTGATAAAAATTGTAACTCAAGCCAATTCTGTGACAGGCAATTTCAAAATTTTTGAATTGATTAAAACTGCGAATGAAGAAAATCAAAAGATAATTGCTTTCTGCATGGGTTCTTATGGTAAATTCAGCAGGATTTTAAGTTTGATCCTGGGTTCTCAAATAACCTATGCCTCTGTTGGAAAAAGCGAAGAAGCTGCATCAGGCCAGCCAACAATAAAAGAATTGGTTGATTATTATAGAATCAAAAAAATAAACAAAAACACAAAAATTGTCGGTTTGATTGGAAATCCTGTTGAGCATTCATGGTCGCATATAATCCACAATGCCGGGTTTGACAAATTAGACATTAACGCTGTCTATTTGAAGTTTCAAGTTGATAAATTGAGAGAATTCATTGATTATTTCAAAAAATTGAATGCTTTTGGTTTTAGTGTCACTATCCCGCACAAAATTGAAGTAATCAAATATCTGGATGCGATAGACAAAAAAGCAGAAGAAATAGGAGCAGTGAATACAATTGTGATAAAAAACGGAAAACTAATTGGATACAACACAGACTGTGATGGTGCAATTCAAGCATTAAAGAAAAAAATAAGATTAAGAAATAAGAATATTGTATTGCTTGGTGCAGGCGGCTCAACAAGAGCCCTAGCTTACGGGCTAAAAGAAGAGAAGGCAAATATAACCATTTTAAACAGAACCATAGGAAAAGCAAAAAATCTCGCTGAATATTTTGATTGCAATTATGGCTCACTGGAAGATTTGAAAAATCTTGATTATGATATTTTAATTAATGCTACCTCTATCGGCATGTATCCTAAAATCAATGATTCTTTGGTTCAAATAAACTTAATTAAAAAAAATTCTGTTATTTTTGACATTGTTTTTAACCCATTCAAAACAAAATTGCTTAAAGATGCTGAAAAGAAAAATTGCATAGTTATTCCCGGATTTGAAATGCTGATTAATGGCGCTGCTTTGCAGTTCGAGCTTTGGACAGGCAAAAAGGCGCCTGAGCAACTGATGAGGACAAAAGTCGTTGAATATGTCAAAAACCACCAATCAGAGACTGGTGGCATGCTGCTATCACAATAATTATTCAGTGGTTTTTGAGCACACTCAAAATTCCACTCAATTTGGTTTGTGATAGCAAACCACTAGTTAAATAGACTAGTGGAATTTTGATGTTTGAAAAATGCTGGCAATCAAAACTAAAAAATATGTAAATGCTGTGATTGAATCTCCGCCTTCAAAAAGCTACACCCAGAGGGCTTTGATAGTTGCGGCTCTGGCTGATGGAACGTCTACAATAAAAAATCCTTTATTTAGTGATGACACTACTTATATGATATCTGCATTAAAGCAGTTTGGCGTAAATATAAAAAGGAAAGGAAGCGATTTGATTGTCATTGGTTTAAATGGAGAATTAAAAACTCCAAAAAATAAGATTTTTGTTGGAAACGCTGGAACAGCAATGCGGTTTCTTGCATCATTTGCTTGTCTTGCTAATGGAGAGACTGCAATTACAGGCGACAGAAGAATGCTGCAAAGGCCAATAAAAGACTTGCTTGATGCGCTGCATCAAGTAGGAGTTAAAAGTGAAAGCGGCAATGGTTGCCCGCCTGTTAAAATATATGGAGGTTCATTTAATGGCGGCAGTGTAAGGATAAAAGGCGGCATAAGCAGCCAGTACCTTTCATCGATTTTAATGTGCGCCCCATATGCTAAAAAAGAGGTTATAATAAATATTGTTGGTAATCTTACATCAAAACCTTATGTTGATATAACAATAGATGTGATGAAAAACTTTGGAGTTAGTGTTAATAATTTAAATTATAAAAAATTTAAAATAAAAAATAAGACAAAATACAAATCAGCAAACTACAAAATCGAGGGTGATGCTTCAAGCGCAAGTTATTTTTTTGCTGCAGCTGCCATTACAAAAGGAAAAGTAATGGTAAAGAATATAAATCCAGACTCAAAACAAGGTGACATTAAGTTTGTTGACATACTTAAAAAAATGGGGTGTGGTGTCAAAAAGGGCAAGGATTTTATTCAAGTAGAAGGCCATGCGCTTAAAAGCATAGATGTTGATATGAATCAAATGCCAGACATCGTCCCCACTTTGGCTGTAACGAGCTTGTTTGCTGACTCGACAACAATAATAAGAAATGTCTCGAATTTGAGGTTAAAAGAAACAGACAGGTTAAAAGCACTGGCATTTGAGCTGAGAAAAATAGGCGCTAATGTAGAAGAAATGCAGGATGGGCTTAAAATAAAAAGAAAAAGGCTGCAAAAAGCAGTCATTGAAACGTACAATGACCACAGAATGGCTATGAGCTTTGCAGTGGCAGGATTGGCTATCAATGGCGTCAGAATAAAAAATCCTTCATGTGTAAACAAATCATTTCCTGATTTTTGGGAAAAATTCAAGGAGCTGTATAAAAAATGAACATAGCATTAGTCGGATTTAGAGGCACAGGCAAAACGTCTGTCGCTAAATTGCTGGCAAAGAAGCTTGACAAAAATCTTATCTCCACAGATGACGAGATAGAGAAAAAGACAAAAATAAAAATTTCAAAGTTTGTGGAAAAATACGGCTGGGACAAGTTTAGGGACATCGAGTCGGATGTTATAGAAAGCATAAGTGATTTTGACGAATGTGTTTTTGACACTGGTGGCGGCATAGTTATGAGGAATGAAAATATAATTAATCTAAAAAGAAATGCGCTTATCGTGCTTTTGACAGCTGATATAAAAACCATAACAAGCAGGATAAAAAACAGCAACAGGCCTGCTTTGACAAAAAAAGGCAATTTTATTGATGAGGTAAAAGATGTCCTGCAAGAGCGCGAAACAAGGTACAAGAAAGCTGCTGATTATACTATTGACACATCAAGATTGTCGCCAGAAGAATCTTGTGATTTGATAATACATTATGTACAGATGGAGCTCAAGTAGAATGACAAACACATTTGGAACATTATTTAGAATAACTACATGGGGGGAAAGCCATGGAAAGGCAATTGGAGTTGTATTAGATGGCTGTCCTGCTGGATTGGAGATTAGCGAAGATGAAGTGCAAAAAGAGCTTGACAAAAGAGCCCCTGGGCAAAGCGAGGTAATGAGTTCAAGGAAGGAATCTGACAAAGTTGAGATTTTATCAGGTATATTTGAAGGCAAAACAACTGGAGCGCCTATTTCAATGGTTATCTACAATAAAGATACTGACTCTTCAAAATATGAAAAAATAAGGCATTTGCTAAGGCCAGGCCATGCTGATTTCACTTACCAAGTTAAATATGGAATAAGGGACTATAGAGGTGGCGGAAGAAGCTCGGCAAGAGAAACGGCTTGCAGAGTTGCAGCTGGAGCTGTTGCAAAAAAATTGCTGAAAAAAGAGGGCATAGATATTATTGCTTATGTTAAAGAAATTGCAGGAATCAAAGCAAAAAAAATCAGTTATAATGAGATTTACAAAAATAGTGTAAGATGTCCTGACAAGAATGCTGCTAAAAAAATGGAGCAAGCTATACTGAAAGCAAAAAATGAAGGTGATTCTGTTGGTGGCGTATGTGAAATTATAGCTTTGAATGTGCCAGCAGGCTTGGGCAGGCCTATATACAACAAGCTTGAGTCAGATCTTGGCTCAGCAATCCTTGGCATTAATGCTGTCAAGGGAATTGAATTCGGTTCTGGTTTTGAGTTGGCGAGAATGAAAGGCAGCCAGTCTAATGACGAGTTTATTATAAAGAATAATAAGATTTTGACTAAAACAAACAATCATGGAGGCATCCTAGGCGGCATCTCTACAGGAATGCCTATTGTCGTGAGAGCTGTTGTGAAACCTGCTTCGAGCATTTTAAAAAAGCAAAGAACGATAAATTACAAAACTATGAAGCAAGAAATAATTTCAGTTGAAGGGCGACATGATCCTGCAACCATCGTAAGATTCCCAGTAATTGCAGAAGCAATGACCGCTATTGTGCTGGCAGACCACATGCTTATGGCTGGAAAAATAAATCCTGATAACTTGACCAAGTGAGTTCTATGGCAAAAATAACTGTCGGTATAATCGGCGGCACTGGTCAAATGGGGCAGTTCTTCAAGAGATTTTTCGAAAATAATAACTGCAAAGTTTTGATTTCTTCAAGAAGAACGAAACTTAAGCCAGAAGATTGCGCAAGGCAAAGCGATGTTGTTTTGGTTTCAGTTCCAATAGAAGATACTGTTGGTGTTATTAAAAAAATATCTCCTTATATTAATAAGAATTCTTTGCTGATAGACACAACCTCAATAAAAGAAGAACCGGTTGATGCTATGCTTAAGCACGCAAAATGCGAGGTTATTGGAATGCACCCCGTATTTGGACCGAATGTCAGTTCCTTGCGAGATCAAACAATAGTTTTGTGCCCTGCAAGAACAAAAAAGTGGCTTAAATGGATTGTTGATATTTTTGAAAAGAACAATGCAAGGGTAAAAATTACTACACCTCAAAAACATGATGAAATGATGTCAGTAATACAGGGCTTAAACCATTTCAGCACTTTAAGTATTGCTCATTCAATGAAAAAATTAAGGATAAGCATTGAGGAAAGCCTTGCATACACAAGCCCGATATATAAGCTAAGAATGGCAATGGTTGGAAGAATCCTAAACCAAAATCCAAGCTTGTATGCAAATATAGAGATAATGAATGCAAAAAATGTTAAAGCGTTGGAAGCTTATATTGATTCCGCTAAAAAGCTTAAAAAAATAATTGAAGCAAAAAATACGAAGAGGTTTTTAAGATATTTTAATGAGTGCTCTGAATTTTTTGGCCCTTTCAAAAAAGAGGCAGAAGAAATTAGCGATTATCTGATAGAGCAGATGGTGAAAAAAGGCAAATGAAAATCGCGACTTTAGGCCCTGAAGGCACTTTCAGCCACGAGGCTGTCATTAAATATGATAAAAAAGCGAAAATCATCTTTGCGGACACAATAAGGGATGTTTTTGAGGCAGTTGCTGAAGACAAAGCTAATTTAGCAATAGTGCCTATAGAAAATTCTATTGCTGGAACTGTAGGACAAACTTTAGACTATTTGATGGGTTTTATGCTTAAAATAAAAGCAGAGGAAATACTGCCAATAAGCCATAATTTGGTTGGGTTTGGCAAACTAGGCGACATAAAGATTCTCTACTTGCATCCGCAAACCTACGAGCAGTGCGAATTATTCATAAAAAAGAACATGCAAAAAGCAGAAATAATACAAACTTCAAGCAACGGCAAATCGGCAGAAATTATTGCAAAATCAAAAGATAAAACAAAAGCGTCAATAATACCAAAAATTGCTATTGATATTTACAAATTGAAAATTCTAAAAAAAGATGTTCAGGATAATAGATTTAACATTACAAGATTTTTTGTTATTGGAAAAGGAGACAACAAGAAAACTGATAACGACAGGACAAGCATAGCCATTTACCCTCAAATAGATCGACCAGGTTTGCTTTATAATATCCTAGGTCAATTTGCAAAAAGAAAAATAAATCTGACAAAGATTGAGTCGAGGCCTTCAAAGGGCAAGCTTGGCGACTACATATTTTATATAGATTTTGAGGGGCACAAGTCTGAAAAAAATGTTGCAGAAGCTCTAAAAAAAATTGAGGAAACGGCTTTTTTAACAGTGCTTGGCAGCTATCCAAGAAAATATTAGCAAAAATGGACATAAAAAAACTAGTAGAAAGTCTGAATCCTGTTGAAAGGAAGGTTGTAAAGGTTTTAGATAATTTCAGCTCTTTTCATGATATTCTGAAAGTAACCGGTTTGAAAGATGTTGAAGTTATGAGGGCATTACAATGGCTTCAGAACAAAAACATAATCAGGATAAAAGAAGCGCAGAAAGAGCTTGTCGCTCTTGATGAAAATGGGCATAAGTATCTGGAAAATGATTTGCCTGAAAGAAAGTTTCTCGAAGCTTTGGAAAAGCCGTCATCAATTTCTGGCATCGCAGAGCAAGCGGGTCTTAGCAGCGAGGAACTCACAATATCGCTTGGGGTTTTAAAATCCAAAGCTGCTATTGAAATAAAAAAAGGCAAAGATATCATAGTTTCAATTACGGACCATGGCAAGCACTTGCTAAAACATGGGTTTCCAGAAGAACAATTTCTAAAAGAGCATTTCCCTCGCGAGATAAATTCTCTTAATGAAGAGGAAAAATTTGTGCTTGACAATTTGAGAAAAAGGAAGAAAATAGTTAAAGTTGAATTATCAAAGATAATAAACGCAGAACTTACAGAAATAGGCAAAAAACTGGCAAAAGAAAAGCTTGAAGAGGATTTGATAGAAACTGTAACTCCGTCCTTGATAAAATCAGGAGCTTGGAAAGGAAAGAAATTCAGGCGCTTTGATGTCAAGATTAATGTTCCCCAGATATTTGCAGGAAGAAAGCAGCATTACAGAAGATTTCTTGACGAGATAAGGCAAAAATTCGTTGCGCTTGGATTTGAGGAAATGACAGGGCCAATTGTAGAGACTGATTTCTGGGACATGGATGCTTTGTTTATGCCTCAATTTCATGCTGCACGAGATATACACCAGGCATATTATATCAAGGAGCCAAAATATGGAAAGCTTGATGAAAGTTTAGTAAAGAAAGTTAAGGAAGCGCATGAAAATGGCTATGGTACAGGCTCAAAAGGCTGGCGCTATGAGTTTGACTCCAAAAGAACGCATAGGCATATGTTAAGAACTCAAGGGACAGCCTGCTCTGCAAGAATGCTGGCATCCAAAGAGCTCAAAATACCGGGAAAATATTTCTCAATTGCGCGATGCTTTCGGTATGATGTTATAGATGCAACCCATCTCGTAGATTTTTATCAAACAGAGGGAATTATTGTTGAGGAAGGGTTGAATTTCAGGCATTTAAAAGGGATACTTAAAATGTTTGCAGAGGAATTTGCACAAGCTAAAGAGATTAAAATCACTCCTGGTTATTTTCCGTTCACGGAGCCAAGCGCAGAGCTACATGCCAAACATCCTGATTTGGGATGGATTGAACTAGGAGGCTCTGGGATTTTCAGGCCAGAGCTTGTCAAGCCATTAGTGGGAAGAGAAATTCCTGTATTGGCATGGGGAATTGGAATTGACAGGATGGCAATGTTCAATCTGGGAATCAAGGACATCAGGCAGTTATTTTCGCATGACTTGGGGTTTTTGAGAAACGCTAAGGTGATTTGATGAAAAACAAAAACCAATACACAAAAATATGCCCAAAATGCGGCAGCATTGACTTGCCGATAAGAACAGATTTTGTCCAGATGCTTGCGCCGACTCCAGAAAAATGCAAAAAATGCGGCTATATGGGGTTATTTCCAGAGATAGAAATTAATGAAATTGAAGAATTTAGAAGAAGTTTAAAGAAAAGTTAAAATTTATTTGTCAAAAACCACCAGTCTATGACTGGTGGCGTGTTTATTTTGGTAAAACATTCAGTGGTTTTCGTATACATCAAAATTCCATGAAATATTTAGCTATATATAAACCACTTATGAAACATAAGTGGAATTTTGATGTTTAAAATGTTTAATGAAAGTGCCTTATTGGAAAAGGCAAGAAGAACGAAAAACATGAACAAGGATACTTTAATAAAAAATAAAAATTAGCAAAATCAATGCCAACAATAACTTTTTCGTTAAAAGATTTGCAGAATTTAGTAGGCAAAAAGCTGACAATTGAAGAGGTGCAGGAGCTTGCCCATTATGGCAAAGGTGATTTCGAAAGCTATGACAAAGAGACTGATGAAGCAAAGATAGATTTTGGTGACACAAATCTGCCTTATTTATGGAGCGCAGAAGGGTTTGCAAGGCTCATTAAGGGAATTCTTGGAATGCAGAAAGGCGTTCCAGAAATCAAAGTGCACAAAGGCCCCTATCAAGTGGTTGTTGACAAATCCGTAATTAAATATCGTCCGTATATTGCATGCTTTGCGGCAAAAGGGCGTGAAGTTGATGACTACTTGATTAAGCAGATTGTGCAGTTGCAGGAAAAGTTCTGTGAGACTTACGGAAGAAGAAGGCAAAAAGTGTCAATTGGTTTGTATTCTTACAAGAGGCTGGCTTTTCCTGTTCATTACAAAGCAGTTGATCCCTTATCAATAAGCTTTGTGCCTCTTGAATACAAAGCCAAGATGAACTTAAAGGAAATCTTAAGTGAGCACACAAAAGGAAAGGAATATGCTTGGGTTCTTGAGAGTTTTGAAAAATATCCTGTTTTAATTGATGATAAAAATGAGGTCTTAAGCTTTGTGCCGATTATAAACTCAAATTTCACGGGAAAGCTCGAAATCGGGGATGACAGCCTGTTTTTTGAGGCAACCGGCACTGATGAAGACTCTGTTAATCTTGCGGCAAATATTTTTGCATATGCGCTTTATGAAAGGGGTTTCCAAATTTATTCAGCAGAAATAAAATATCCGGATAGGAAAGAGGCTTCGCCTGATTTATCAACCGGCATTATTACTATAAAAAATGAGCAAATAAAACATTTATTTGGATTGGAGCTTAAAGAAAATGAAGTAAAGCATCTTCTTGAAAAAGCCCAGTTTGATTTTAATAATTACAAGGTTGTTGTGCCACCCTACAGGGCAGATATGCTTCATCCCTATGATGTAATTGAAGACATCGGCATAATCTATGGGTTTGATAAAATTGAAGATGCTAAATTAAAAACATTTACAATAGGCTCAACATTAAAAATAAATGAGTTTATTGACAAAGTAAGAGAAATTGTAGTTGGGTTTGGCTATCAGGAAGCAATGAGCCCTATCTTAACAAATAAGGATTTTCTATATAAAAAAATGAACATTGAGGATTTTGGCACAATCGAAATAGAAGATTGCATGTCAGAAACATACTCTGTTGTAAGAAGCTGGATTCTTCCAAACTTGATGGAAGTATTTTCAAAAAACAAGCACGTTGAATTTCCGCAAAAAATATTTGAGGAAGGGCTTGTTAATATAAGAAAAGGAGACGAAATTATTGAATGCAACAGAATTGCAATTGCCAGCTCGCATGATGAAGCAAATTATACGGAAATAAGGCAATTGCTTGATTTAATAATGAAGTTGTTTGGATTACATTACGACATTGAAGAAGCAGAGCATAAGTCATTTATTGACGGCAGAGTTGGAAGGGCAATTGTGAAAGGAAAGAAAGTTGCTTATTTAGGGGAGATAAATCCTCAAGTTATTTCAAACTGGGGTTTGGAAATGCCTGTTGCTGCTTTGGAGTTGAATTTGAGCGAGTTGTTTGAAATTGTTGGGAAGGGTAAAATATAAACTTAAAAGACTACTCTTTATTCTTTCCTGCTTTCTTTGTTATTTTTGATTTCTTCTCAGTTGTTCTTTTCTCTGTTTTTATTTGTTTTTCAGTTTTTCCTTCCTTCTCCTCTTCCATCAGCCCTGTTTTTTCTTCCAAAGTCGCTTCTTTCTTTTCCTCTACCTTTTCTTCCTTTTTCTTTAATTTGAATATGTCCCTGAATTTTCTCTTTTCTTCTTTCTGCACTCTCAACTGCTCTGGAGTCTTTCTCTTCTTTTTTGGCTTTTGTGTTTTTGGCTTTGGTTTTGTTTCTAGAGTTTCTATGCCGATTTCCTTCAGAGATTTGGCAACTTCCCCATGAGAAGCATTTTTTTCTATATTAATAACTTGATTTAATGGCTCTATATGAAGAATATTGACTTTCCTCCTTCTTGTTTCACCATCAATTAAAACATACTTATCATCAAGAATGTCTATTATTAACGCTTTACGACCAGCATCTCTTCCGGCAATTTTAGTTACTAGTCTCCCAATTTCAATCATTTTTTCCTCCAATCACTAGTGAGCTGAACGCGAATTTATGAGCGTTCTCGCTTTCCAACAAGCAATGTCACCATTTGCTCAAGTGATTTCAGTGTCTATTTTTGTTTAATTTTCAGATTATTTATTAATTTTTATTGAATGTAAATTTAATGTTATTTTTTATGTTCTATATCTTTCCTAACGCATTATAAATTTAAAATTTTAAAAAATAAAAATCTATTGTCTAATCTTATTAATTATCTCTGCCCTCATACATCTACTGCACAAAATTCCGCCATAGGGCCTTTCCGGTCTTTTTTTCGTTTTTGCCATGCTTCTCATTTTGAATGGGAGTTCTCTTGCAACGCCTTTTAACACAGCTCCGCAATTGCCGCATCTTGCAGCTTTGGGCTTTCGCTTCTTGTAATGAATGCTTACCCTTCCACCAGGAACTTTTATGAATGCTTTCCTTCGACTTCTTGACCTCAATCTTGGCGCTGGCATATGCCAGTGGAACATATAATTATTTATAAAGGTTAGCATAATTAAGTAATAATAAATCTTAATACTAATACTATTAGTTTAGCGAGGATTAAAAAGATTTAGGTAGAAAAATAAACAGTTAAATTATAAATTTTTATGCTTTTTGTATTTTTCTCATCTGCCTATTCAAATAATATAATAAAGCTCCTAAAGAGACAAGCATTCCTATGAGCGAGATTCTGCTACCCAAATATGCACTAGCAAAACTCACATTAAAATCTTTTAGGTGAGCTGCATAAAGCAGTATGTATAAAAGAGAGTTTATCACAAAAAATCCACCAGCTACATAAACTACCAAAAATAAATTATGTGGTCTTGTTATTTGGAAAAATTTTAATGATATAAAGCAAATAAAAACTGCTAACACTAATTCAATTAAATGTAATGGGATTGCTATTAGTGCTAGCACATCCAAGTCAATGGAATCTTCATGTGCAATAGCCAATTTCATAGTGAGAAGTGCGATAAAAAACATTATTACATATTTAGCTAATTTTTTATTTTTTATCATAGACTTCATTTCACAATCTCACTCCAATTTTGTTTAGATATATCAGGTCTTCAGAATCTAAGCGTTCTTTAATCAGCAACTTTAAGATATCAGGGCCAATAATATCCATCACTTTGTTAAAAAGCTCTCTTATTTTAGATGTGCCCACAGAATTAATCTTGCTATCAATGTTTATAGTGCTGTTGCTAATTTTTATAAGGTTAAGAAATGAAAAATCCTTAATAAGCCTATTTTTCATATTTTTGAATACAACCAATCCATAGCTTTTGGAGCTATTTTTAGTAATAACTACTAAAATGCTTTTAAAAAAATCTTTTACGACCTCTTGTGTTGTCTTCATAAATGTGTTTTAATGCAAATTTACTTCTTTTTCTTGATAATAGTATCTATTCTTTTTTTTAAATCTTTAATGTCAAATGGTTTTTCTATATAATCTGCAGAAGCAAGTCTTCCCATGCCTTTGCTTATTGTATCCGTCTTTGCAGTCAAAAAAACAATGGGTATTTTCTCAGTTTTTTTGTCTAATTTTGCCGGGCAAATTAAACTATCTTTCATCTCTTCAGCTTCTTCA
>Ga0209541_10007803_pt1 | contig 17874 bp, 19 predicted proteins | sample RifCSPlowO2_01_FD_184027 | JGI IMG/M metagenome (GOLD analysis project Ga0209541, IMG submission 184027) | Groundwater microbial communities from Rifle, Colorado - Rifle CSP2_plank lowO2_0.1 (SPAdes) (version 2) | ecosystem: Environmental > Aquatic > Deep subsurface > Groundwater | place... | reverse complement strand
GTGTTGAGCCCGCAGGCGATCACAAGAAATGTGAAGAATATCACATTTCTGTGCTGAAATGAAGTCCTTGCTTCATTTCCTGCACCAGTGGTGGGCGGTTTTCTTTGACAAATTATGGATTAGTGATAGTTAAGCAGGCTAATATGAAACCCTCGTAATTTTGATGAATATCAAAATTACTTGTTTTCCTGCTTCAAGCAACCTATCAGTATTATATGCAATTATTCTGCTCATGGCTTCTACTTTTTGTGTTTTGACAACTTTTGATTTGATGCTGAAACCAAATTTTCTTTTGAGAATGCTGAATGCCGTCTCAACTTTGTTTCGTTGGAGATATTTTCCATATTCAAAAACGTCAATCGTCTGCTTTCTGTACCGCCCTTTCCTTCTATGTTTTGGTACATTTAATCTTTTTTGCAAGATTAAAGGATATGCGCCAAGCTCTTCAAAGACAAGTTTGAAGAGCTTTTCTGAATCGTATCCTCTGTCTCCATAAAACGCTTCTGATTCATACTGTTTAGCCAGTTAAGCAACAAACTTTATATAGCTAACAATTTATTTTTTCTTTGACACGGTTGTGGTCTGTCCTCACTGCGGTTCGGGAGACCCCAGCTCGTTTCGCTGACGCTCATACGGCTGTGGTCAAGTGGTACTTAGCATACATTAATTATACTAAGCGCAAAATGACATGAGCTTCCCAAGCTTATAGTCCGGGTTCGATAGGAATAGTCCCGAAGGTCTCGGCAGCCGTAGTTTTTATTTATATTAGTATGAGAAGTAAACTATGACTATTCCCCCCATACTTGAAGATTATGTAGTAGCCAGTGGAAAGAGAGAACCATTTCCTGGACCAGAGTATAATTATGCTAGGGATTGTAAAGATAGTTCAAGTGTTTTATATTCTTTAATTCAATATTTAAAACAAAATAAGCTTAGAATTATTTTAGCAACACTAGCTATCTCCCTCTCTACTTTTCAGATGGTAGATTATACCAAAACTACTGTCAGGCTTGATGCTATTCAAAATTCGCCAGAATATTGTCAATTAGTGCAAACAGAATATAATGCCATAACCAGATGGCCAACTTTATTAGTAATCGGGAGGCATATGGCGTTACAGGAACACCTATGCAAAACCAAACCACCCCAGCAGATAAAGATTAAGCCGCTATTCTAAAAGTAATTATTACTTTTTTGATCCAATACCTTTTTATACCCCACAATTATCCTTATAACAGAGGTGATTTTGATGGGATGTTGTAGTCATGGAATGTGTGGAAGATGTGCTGGAATTTGGAAGCTAGTAACTGCTTTATTGCTGTTATTAAATGCGTATATCTGGCCACAATGGATGGGAATAGATGGATGGGTTAAATGGGTAGCCGTTTTAATGGTTTTAGGAGCAGTTTTGAAGTTAGTGAAACCAGTATGCCCTCATTGCGCAGGAATGTACGAAGAACCAGCAAAGAAGAAGAGATAAATTCTTCTATTTTTTTTATTTTTTCTTAATTTTTTTGAATGTTGAATACTTTGTAATAAGTTTAGTTGTGTTTCCCTGTATTTTTTAAGATATTTTGGAAAATGTTTTGATTTAACTAAAAGAGATAATACTTCTTCAATAGGTATTAATTTTTCTCCTTTCCAAGTGTCCTCTTTTTGTTTTACTTTCTTAAACTCTAATATGTCACCGTTGAAGAAAAACATTTCATCCCCTTGGAATAATTTGTATCTTCCTTTCTGCTTCTTTGTTATGGTCCATTTTGGTCCCCAAGTAAATATTATATGTGCCAGTAGTTTTACTGGCTTACTAATAATTGCACCGGTTTCTTCGAAAGTCTCTCTGATAACAGCTCTAGATGGAGTTTCATTTTTATGAATCCCTCCCCCTGGAAAAATAAGAGTACCATTATTATCAAGCTTAATTAAAATTCGTCCTTTTTTTATCTATGAAATATCCTTCAGTATTTTGGTGGAAAGGCAATTTTTTTCGAATGTAAAAACTCATATTTTAAACTGAAATAAGATTAAATATAAATAACTTGACGTTATTTTTATAAAGATACTCTTTTATAGGATAATTAAGCCAGCATCGCATAATCCGGTATTGCGTCAGTCTCGAAACTTGATAATCAAAAGCAAAGATAACTGATCCCTCTGGGATTCCCGGTTCAAATCCGGGTGCTGGCGGTTTTATAAAAAGACATGAAAATAAGAAAAGGTAACTTCTAAAAATTAATGGTATATCTAAAACTAATTATCCACCATTTCTATCTCAATATTAAGTCCTTCAGGAATCTGTACTCTCATTACCAAACGCAGAGTTCTTTCATCTGCACTTAAGTCAATCAAGCGCTTATGAATGCGCATCTCATATCTTTCCCAAGAAGCTTTTCCTTGACCAGAAGGTGATTTACGGGTGGTCACTTTCAACTTTTTAGTGGGAAGGGGAATTGGGCCGCGTAGGTCAACGCCAGTCTTTGAGGCAATGTCTTTAATATCACTGCAGATCTGGTTGATCTTTTCTATATCAATGCTTGCTAGTTTTATTCTTGCGCGCTGTGCCATTTACAGTTAATCCGCACGATTATTTTTCATTAACCGTGCCCTTCCTCTTCTTCACTTATAATTGTTTCTTCACTAAGTCTACACACATACCAGCACCAACGGTGGAACCGGAGTCTCGAATAGCGAATCGGGACATCTGTGGAATTACAGTATTTTTTTCAATAACTAAAGGTTGAACTGGTCTTAGTTTAACGATAGCTGCATCTCCATTTCGTAAGATGTCTTTATTTTCTTGAATCTCCGCACCAGTTGCGGGGTTAATTTTTTTGATAATCTCAATGAATTGACAGGCAACTTGAGCAGTGTGGATGTGGAAAACTGGGGTGTAACCAACAGTTACAACAGTGGGGTGATTCATAACCACGATCTGAGCATTAAATTCAGTTGCGACAGAAGGAACATTATCAGATCTACCTAACACATCTCCTCGAGCAATATCTGTCTTAGCAATACCTCTCACGTTGAATCCTACATTGTCACCGGGTTCTGCTTGGGTAACAGCTTCGTGATGCATTTCGATAGTCTTAACTTCACCACTCACTCCTTTACCCTCTCTACCTGGAACGACGGTAACTTTATCTCCCACTTTCATAATTCCCGTTTCGATTCTTCCTACGGGAACTACTCCTATACCGGTAATGTTATATACATCCTGGATAGGTAAGCGTAAAGGTAAGTCTGTTGGTTTTTTAGGTGCAGCAAATTTGTTAATTGCATCCAATAAAGTATCTCCAGTCCACCAAGGCATCTTATCAGATTTCTTGTTGATGTTTTCTCCTGGGAAAGAAGCTAAAGGAATAAAGCGTAAAAGATCAACTTTCCATCCTGCTTGAGCAGCATGTTTCTTAACATCTTCAACTACCTCTTTATATCGTGCTTCGGAGAAACTTACTCCCGAAATGTCCATCTTATTAACTGCAACTAATAGTTCTTGTACACCAAAGATTTTTGACAATCTCAAATGTTCAATAGTCTGAGCATTAACTCCGTCGTTAGCAGCTACTACTAACACTGCGCAGTCTGCTTGAGAGGCTCCAGTAATCATATTCTTGATAAAGTCCTTGTGACCTGGTGCATCTATAATAGTAAAGTAATATTTGTCGGTGTCAAATCTCTTGTGAGACAAGTCAATGGTAACTCCTCTTTCCTGTTCTTCTTTTAAGTTATCCATAACAAAAGCAAATTCAAAACCAGCTTTACCTAATTGCTGAGCTTTCTCTTTAAGCTTCCTCATAGCCTGTTCATCGATGTTTCCAGTGTTGTACAATAATCGTCCAACAGTCGTAGATTTACCGTGGTCTACGTGACCAATGAATACCAAGTTGATGTGTTCTTTTGCGCGTGCCATATTTGTTCCTCCGTTTTTGTATAAGAGTATTATTTTGCTTAAAACATACTTTATGGGTTTATTTATAAAGATTTCGGAAATAGTTTAGCTATTTCTGAACTAAAATTAGGAAATATACCTATCATCAACATTCTATCACTTGATTTATGAAGCTATTTCTCGCAAATTTATATAAACCTATTCACTCTTCTTTCTTATATGGCTCTATTATCTCGAATCAAACAGCTCTGTTCCCTATATAATATAGTCCCCTCTCCATTAAAAGATCAGCACTTTCTGATTGATGATAACATATTTCAAAAAATAATCAAATCAGGAAATTTAGATCATAAAGATATAGTGGTAGAAATTGGTACAGGGATAGGAATTCTCACTCAGGAACTAGCAAAAAAAGCAGGGAAGGTAATTGCTATTGAATTGGATTATTCCCTAAATAAAATTCTTCGGGAAACATTGCCAGAGAATGTAAAAATTATTTTCAGCAATGCTTTGGAGGTTTTACCTGCACAAAACGATTTCAATAAAATAATCGCTAATATTCCTTATCAAATATGTGAGCCTTTATTCCATTATTTATGTACGGCGAAAAATGTGCAGTTGTCAGTGTTAATGGTTCCACTCTCTTTTGCCAAAATTGTTCAAGAGCATCCCATTTTCTCTGCATTTTTGGATGTGAAAATAATAGTTGAAGTTCCTGCTGCTGCTTTCTTTCCTCCACCTAAAGTAATTTCTGCACTAATATTAGTGACTCTTAAACAAAAAATGAATGATTCTGAATTTATTCGTCAGAAATTATATTTACAAAGAGATAAAAAGTTGAAGAACGGATTGAGGGATACTATTATTGATTATTCTGGATGGAAGAAGGCTAGTAAGAAAAATAATAAAAATGATTCGAAAAAATTGACTAAAAAAGAAGCAGATAAAATTATCGATGGGTTGAACTTGTCTTTCATTTTATTAGAAAAAAATATTGCTAAATTACCTTTGGAAGAATATGGTGAGATTTCAGAATTGATAATTAGAGTGAAATTATGAACTCAAAAGATTTGATTGGTTTAGTACAAGACATTGTTATGCAGGCTTGTGAACTTAAAAATAAACATACTAATCAAGTAAATGCTCCGGTTAATTATACTTGTATTTTCTCTCAATCTGAATTAGAATATAACGCTCTTATTTCTGAGACTAAAAAGATGGGTGCGGTCATTAAAGAAACTGCTACTGGTCCGCTATTTCGTATTCAACCAATAACTACTGTTTCAGGAAAATTGAAATTGTTAAAAATAAGATCTCCAGATAAAACTCGGCTGGAAAGAGGTGATGCTGATTTTACTGTATCAAATTATTCTGAATTTAAGAAAAAATATCTACCCAAGAAGGGATTTAAATTAATCTCTCGAGATAATTGGGAAATGATTGAGTTGATGGATTCAGAATCTGACGTACGGGTGTATTTTTCTCATCCACCGTTGGATGTGCAGTTGGGGATTAGGTAAGTGAACTTAAATATTTCGGTATGGATTAAACTAGGTGTGGGTTAATTTGGATCTTTATAACTGTTTAGGAAGCTATTATTTTCCATGACATTTATCTAATAATTCCTCAACGACACCATCACAAAGATAAGTATAATAATACTGATCAAAATGAATAACTGAATCGTGAGAATGGATAACATCACTAAACTTTTCTTTAATTAAAATCAAGAAGTCGCGCAAATCTTTAGCGTTAGTAAAAAACATCATGAGAGACAAATCCCAAGTGCCAATTTGTTCCATAAGTGCATAAAATCTCTCGTCTTCATAAATGTAGTTTAAAAACTTCTGCTTTCGTTGTTGAGAAATTGTCCGTAACTTTAACATGATTGTGGTGTATTGGTAATCTAACAAATGATAATTCAAACGAAGAATAAAACCTTTAATGAGTCCTGCTTTAATCATTTTCTTAATCCTATAATCTACTGCATCACGAGATAGTTTTAATTTTCTTCCCAATTCCGTCAAAGACAGACGAGAATCTTCATCTAAATTCTTCAACAACATAATATCTTTTTCATCTATTTTATACTGCTCTTTCTTCTTACCGTTTAACTCTTTATCATATGGAAACCTGATCTTACCTTTGTAAAACTGTTTCCTTTTCAAATCACGAATATAACGAGGGCTTTTATGAACAAAGTTTTTCACAATCGTACCCATATAATCGTTTAGAAACTCTTTAATCGGCGAAATGATACTCTCCAAAATAGTATCATATTTTTCTTCGTGAAGAGTCTCAAACATCAGAATTAATTCCCATTTTCCCCCTGTTTCTATTACCCAATTAACATATTTATTTTTTAGAAAATCATCAATAATCATCTTCATTTTTTCTTGAGAAAGTGCATGAAATTGAAGATAGGCAACGTAACGATGAACTCCTAAGATCTTCGGATCAACAATGGTGAAGACATCTGTTATTATTTTATTTTTTCTAAGATTATTGTAGCGGTAATTAATCACCTCGGTGCTGGTATTCAGAAGCTTTGCAATCTGAGAGAGGGGAGTTCTGCTATTGAGAGTAAGAACATTAATGATCTCCCTATCCTTCTTATCTAATTTTAGCTCTTGTTTGTGTTCAGGGGCTTTAACTTCTGCTGGTTTTCTCATTTATTTACTATAATACGCACTTTATTTAAATATTTTACGCTATTTTCATGAATTTGTATGGTTAATTTTATATATTAACAATACTACTACCAAGATATGACACCAAACCTTGCACCAGCTTTTGATGAGGCTTTAGAAAAAGCAGAACGTGAACTAGAACAGATATGCTTAGATGAAATACATGATTTAGGGATTTCTAAAACCCATGCAGATCTGTTAGGGAGCCATACCGTGGTTACCTATCCACCATTGGATTCTTTGCGAGAAGTTGATGGTAATCTTTTATTCAAAGAATTACGCTTTCAGCCTGAAGTCGATACTTATATGCACATTCCTTTCTGTGAGTACCCATGTAAATTCTGTCCTTATACTACTTTGAGTATCAGTGGTAGAGATGGCGAACAAATGCCAGGTTATATGGATGTTCTCAAAATTGAAATAGCCACATGGGGCAGAAAATTACGAGAACAAAACACCAAAGTGAGATCACTTTATGTGGGTGGTGGAACTCCCTTTGCTATTCTAGCTGAACAATTAGAAGATATTATGACCTTTGTCAGAACTACCTTGCCATTTGCCGAAAATCCTGAAATCTGCGTAGAAACTTCTCCCCATGCAACTCTACAAGACGATGCTCAAAGAAAGCTGGAGATACTCAGAAAATATGGAACAACCAGAATGAGTATAGGTATCCAATCATTTGATATGGAGAGTTTGAAAGATATGGCTCGTACTTTTAGGGGACATACTCAAAATGATGAAGAAAGAGCAGTAAAATTTTTACTTGAATCAAGAATTCCTAATATTAACATTGATATGATACAAGATTTGCCATTACAGTCAAAAGATTATTTAGAACGATTAAAAGATGATTTATTTAAAGTTGTAGAATTAAAACCCCAACATGTTACATGGTATAATCTCCGATTGCGACCAGAAACAGCATATGCAAGACACGATGTAAAACTTGTTACCGAAAAACAAAGCCTTCATACAAGATTAACTATCTGGAATTTTATGGAAGCGGTCGGTTATGTAGTGTTAGAAGGAGATAGATTTGCACTTGCTCAATCTTATGAAGATAAATTCAGGCAAACAAGAGGATCAGTTGATACTGACTTGTTAGGGATGGGAGTTTCCGCATATTCTCATCTTCATCCTGGATTTTTCCACAATCCCAGAGAAATAGGCTCAACTGTAAGAGCAGACTCTCAACGAGCAGTACAAAAATACATTCAAAAAGTGATGGAAAATGGTCATGCCATAACCTACGGCTTCCCTCTCACTGATGATGAACTATTAGCAGGAAAATTTGCTTTAGGATTAAAGAGAGGAGTTCCTTTGGAAGAGATACACGAATTTTTATCAGTCTCCCCAGAATGTGGACCATACAATAATATGATTCTTCGTCCTTCAACAAAATTAATCGAATCAGGACTTCTTGAAGTAACAGACGGGAAAGTTAGGTTTACAAGAATAGGAAGATTATTTGAAAACGAAATTTGCGCGACCTTTTATTCCCCACGAGTCAGATACTTGGCACATGAAAGACGAGGAACAATAACGGAAGAGATCAGACAAAATTATCAAAATTATAGAGTGGCGCAGGAATTAAATCTTACTAGGTCAGAACAACCAAGTATTTTGTCTATGGGTGTTCTGTAGATCCCCCTATTTTTTCTCTTCAATTTCTTTCTTTTTCTTCTCATTTAAATGCAGATAATTTTCATCCGACACGATAGATTTGCCTATCTTTTTTTCTAGTTCTTTTCTTGTATTTTTAGCTATATCTCCCCCCTCTTTAGCAGTGTGTTTCAATTCTGGAAATCCCTGGGCATCTTTGGCAACAGTAATATCAGTAGTAGCTTTTTCACCAACCATAGTAAGAATGAGTTCCCAATCGGTCATGTGGTCGCGTAGATTTTGGTTTGAATGTTTCAATTTTTTAAACTCTTTGTATTCGCCAACAGTTTTACCAAATGTTGCTTTACTGATCTCATTTGTTAGAATGGCAAAATCTTTCTCTCCTTCAGCACCTCTATTTTGCCATTCTTCGGTTAAATCCTGTCGGATAGCAATACCTCTTAACCTTTTGTCAATCCAATCTTTAGGGTAACCTTTGAGTTCATAGTATTCTTTGACTCTATCTTGGGCAAGTTCAGGATTCTCGATCTCTTGGATACGCTCATAACCTACTTTAGCTAACCAGAGTTTGAATGGTTCTGCTTTCTTAGATGGGATGGATTGAATGATCCTGAACATATTTTTAGTATTGGCACAATCTGTTTCGTAATTCTTGCCATCAGCAGCAGGTAATTTCAGTTGTATCCAAATTGGGGACAACTCAAGTTCTACAAATTCTCTATCTTTAACCTTTCCCCAGTATTGTCTTGGAGTAGGGCTGTCTGTTAAGGCTTGGATTATATCTACCACTGAGAAAAACCATTCATCATTATGCCAAATTCTGCGTATATCTTTTCCCTGAAATACAATTAGGGAGTGGGTAGGGACATTTTCCATATAAGTTTTATTAATGTGTTTGAGGCTATATAAACCTTATCCGGACTTGCAAGAAAAGTGAAGAATATCACTTTTCTGCACAGAAATCAAATCGTCGTTTGATTTCTTGTGTCCAGTGCGGGAGTGGGTTGTGAATTAATTAAAACTCCCAATATTCTGAATATTTACTGCTTCGCCATTTTCCATAATTCTTCAAAATATCTTTTCTGGTTCTTAGCCATTTCCTCATTTTCAATTATCACTGCGAATGGTTCTTTAGTCCAAGATTGTTGAACAACTTTATTACCATAAATAATCGTTGCTGTTGGGGATTCTAAAGTTATTGGCATAAATTTATATTTGACATATTTCAATGATTCTGTTCTTCCTATGATTTTTTCTCTTGCTTCTTTAGTATTGTTATATATGATTTTCATAACTACCCTTCTCTTTATCCTCTCTTTATGCCATTCTTCCATAAATGCCGGAATTACTTCAAATGAGGATCGTGAACTGCCGTAGGACAAAAATTCATTAACTCCAGAACGTAAAATATCATTCATCACTGCTTTCATCCCTTCTTTTCCTTCGTAGACTTCTACTTTTGGTCTTTTAACTCCTTTCATCTTTTGTAGATGTTTTAACGTTGGAAGTGCTTTCTTAACTGCTTCTTCTTTTTCATGTAATATTCGTAATAATTCTTCTGGATCACTGGCTCGAAAGAATTTTTTGTTGTCTCTAATAGAATAAGATATCAAACCCAGATCAATTAAGCGTTCTAAAATATCATAAACTAAAGTTCTGGGTAGGTTGCTTTTTATGGCAATTTCGCTGGCGACGGAGTCGTCTAGTTCTAAGCAAGCCAAGTACACTTTAGCTTCTTTTTCTGAAAGTCCGAATTGAATTAAATTTTCTGTTATTGACATTTGTTGTAAATAATTTACAGCAAGTATTTAAATATTTTGGTCTGGTTACGAGCAAGTGATTAAAATGAGAAAAATAAACTCTGAAAAACAAAGGGCTCGTGGAATAGCAGTAGAAGCACCTTTCACGGTAGTGCGCCATCTCTATCTTGGCGAAACGGCAAAAAGATTCCCACCTCCGCTCAAGATAAGGGATTTAGTGATGGGAAAAGTTTGTGATATGGGTTTAGAAAATCGTTGTAATGCGTATATCTTATCTGAAGTAGTCAAAGATAATGTCTATTATAGAGATTCACGGAGAGATGTGTTGGGAATAGCAGGTGATAATTGTAGTCAAACTCGAAATAAAATATCTGATAACAAAGAGGCATACGTATTTACTCCCCATGAGGTATGGGAAACATATGCGGTTCAATTGTATACCATTGAGGATTAAAATGAAAATTAAACGTATACCCTATCAGCAAGCGAAAGATGAAAGAGTCAATTATTGGACTGCTATGACCGGTAGGAGATTCCATAAAGAAGTAGATAACACTGCACATGCACGTTTGTTAGAATTAAGAGAAAGTGGAGGACTTGGTTCATTACTGTGGTGTTATGATCAAAATGGACGGGAGGGTGAACAGTATAAATGGCACACCGTTGATAGACTTAAAACCACTTATGTCATTGCCCAACAGCTTTTATCTCCAGAAGAAGCAAGAAAAATATTGAAACTCGCAGAGGATAGTGAAGTAAAGCTAACAAGAGATTGGGTCAAAGAATTTAGAATGAATATCAAAAATGGTTTATATGAGGTCATCAATGCCAGAACAGGTAATCTTGGATTAAGAACAGATCAACTTGACCCTCAAACAGGATTTGGTTCTGAGAGTTATTTTGGTGCATATAGAATAGCTGCTAATGGTGATGATAGACATGGATTAGAGGGATTAACTATGACTGAAATAGAGTACAAAGATGAAGATGGCAGACATATCCTTAACTATGTTTCTGCTTCTGAGGAATGGACTCCTAAAGAGAGAACGTTAAGAGGATTTGTAGAAAGAATGCAATCTATCCCCTGTGTAACATTCATGCTCGGCCTTCCTCGAAATTAAAACAATAGTTTGCCCCCTATATCTAAACGGTTTTTCGCCTTTCTAAACCCTGCCCTACAGAGAAATAAAAAACTGACTCTTCCTCCTCCCGTCTATTAATCCACCATAACTTTTATAAATTAAACTCCAAAACAACTATTCTACTACTTATTTTCCATGATATCTGTATTGACTGAACCATATAAACAGGACCATCTTAAAGCTATTTTACATCCCCTTATTAATCAATGGTTTTTTTCTAAATTCAAAGAATTTTCTCTGCCTCAATTATACGGAGTGATGGAGATTCATATGCGCAGGAATGTTCTTATCTCCGCTCCTACCGGTGCTACTAAAACTCTCACTGGTTTTCTGGCCGTGCTTAATGAATTAGTAGATTCGTCATTAAAAGGAATTTTGGAAGATAAAGTATATTGTGTGTACATCTCCCCCCTCAAAGCATTAAATTACGACATCCAATACAATTTAATCAATCCTTTAGAACAGATGGAAACTCTATCTGGGAAAAAATTAGGCATTCGAGTAGGAGTAAGAACGGGCGATACAACTGCTACTGAAAAATCGAAGATGCTCAAACACAGCCCCCATATTCTCATTACCACTCCTGAATCTTTGGCTATTATGATTAATTCTCCCAAATTTAGTGAGAAATTGAAAAATGTTCAATGGATGATCGTGGATGAAATTCATGCTTTAGCTGAAAATAAACGTGGCGTTCATCTGGGATTAACTATGGAGAGATTGCAAAGAATGTCTCCAGGATTAACTCGAATAGGACTTTCTGCTACTATCGCTCCTCTAGAACAGATAGCCGAATATTTAGTTGGATATACTGGAGATAAACTTCGTGATTGTAATGTTGTTGATGTGCAATTTATCAAAGAAATGGATTTGCAAGTTCTCAGTCCGGTAAAAAGTTTAGTTGATACTGATTACTTGCTTAAACATACTAAAATGTATGAATTAATACACGAATTAATCCAACAACATAAAACTACTCTTATCTTTACCAATACCCGAAGCGCAACAGAAAGAGTAGTGCATAATCTAAAAGAATTTTATCCTCAAGATTATCATGATACGAAAGATTATCCCATTATTGCAGCTCATCATGGCAGCTTGAGCAAAGAAAATAGATTCAAAACGGAGCAAGATCTACGAGAAGGAAAATTGAAAGTAGTAGTGTGTTCCACTTCTTTAGAATTAGGAATTGATATAGGATTTGTTGATTTAGTTATTTGTTTGGGATCTCCCAAATCAGTAGCCAGATTCTTGCAAAGAGCAGGAAGAGCCGGACATCAATTACATTCTACAGTAAAAGCCAGAATTATTGTCATGGATCGGGATGATTTAGTGGAATGCGCTATTCTCTTAAAATCAGCCGTAGAAAAAAAGATTGATCGTGTTCACATACCCCTCAATGCTTTAGATGTCTTAGCCCAGCATATCTATGGAATAGCCATTTATGAAATAATTAACATTTACGAACTATTCCAATTAATCAAGAATTGTTATTGTTATCATACTCTTACTTGGGACAATTTCTTTGAAGTGATTAAATACCTCTCCGGAGAATATGTGAGTTTGGAAGAACGTCATGTGTATGCTCGAATTTGGTATGATAAAGAAACGGGAAAAATAGGTAAGAAAGGAAAAATGGCTCGTATTATTTATATGACTAATATTGGCACTATTCCGGAAGAATCTTTCATAACCGTAAAAATAGGAGAGCAAATAGTAGGAATGATTGATGAAGGATTCTTAGAACGCCTCCGTCCTGGAGATGTATTTGTATTAGGTGGAAATGTGTACATGTTCAAATTCTCTCGTGGGATGGTGGCGCAAGTAAGTACTTCCGTAAATCGTCCTCCAACAGTCCCTAGTTGGTTCAGTGAGATGCTGCCTTTATCCTTTGATCTGGCTATGGAAATTAACCGTTTCCGTAAGTTGATGGAAGAGAAATTCAAAGCTGGAAAGAGTCAGGATGAAATTCTTAAATGGATCCATGAATTTTTGTACGTTGATGAAAAAGCCGCTAGTAGTATCTATCAATATTTTGACGAACAATATCAATTCAGTTTAATTCCTTCAGACAAAAGGATTGTAGTGGAAAAATATGTTGATCGAGGCAGAACTTATATAATTTTCAACGCGTTGTTTGGAAGACGAGTCAATGATTGTCTCTCTCGTGCTTTAGCTTTTGTTATCGGTCGATCTCAACATCGAGATGTTGAAATAGGAATAAATGATAATGGATTCTATTTGGCTGCGGATAAACCATTCAATGCCCTACGTGCTTTTGAATTAATGAAAGAAGAAAATTTCAAAATAATCTTAGAACAAGCGGTAGAGAGAAGTGAAACATTAAGTAGGAGATTTCGTCATTGTGCCGCTCGGAGTTTAATGATTCTTCGGGTGTATATGGGGCGTAAGAAGCAAGCGGGCAGGATGCAAGTTGGTAGTAAAATATTGTATAATGCAGTCAAAAGGATCAGCAACGATTTTCCTATTTTGAAAGAAGCGCGAAGAGAAGTTATGGAAGATGTGATGGATTTTGAACATGCTCAGCAGATAATATCTAGCGGGATTGCCATAACTGAAGTAGATACCAAAACCCCCAGCCCTTTTGCTTTTGGACTCATTATTTCCGGATATAGCGATGTGATTAGGGTAGAAGATAAACATGAATTTTTGAAGAGAATGCATGAGCAAGTTTTAGTTAAAATAGCTCTGAAAAAAGGTAAAAAGATATTGAAAGAAAAAGAGCAAGAGGCAGAATTCTCCTACAATTCATTCTGGGACGATGTACAGAAAAAAAATCAGGATTCCAAAGATGCATATAAAGAAAAACTGAAAATACAAGTTTGGAATTTAAAATATGTTCCGGTGTTTGCTAAAGAAGAATTGGTCAAGTTGGTAGAATTTGGAAGTATGAGCGAAAGAGTCTGGCAAGAGATTAAAAAATACCGTAAAGAAATTGAGACAGATTGGCCCGACGAGTTAAAGAATTATGTATTGGGGAAGATGAATGATGTCTAATTCATTAATCCCTAATTAGTGGTAAATGTAGAAAGATTTATAAATATAGTTCTCATATTTTGAAATATGGTCTTAAATACTGCTGAAATGGTATACCCCACTAGACAAGGTACGGGGATTATAGTAAAAGGAAAAGTGAATATTGATAAGAGCGTAATATTTGATGAATTATGCTCAAATTTATGGGATTTTTTTGATGGTGATGGTTTAGTTGTTGTTCATCCAGATTATGATTTTAATCAAAAAAGTTATTTGCTTCCTGTATATGATCCGGAAAAATTAAGATCTCATGACATGGTTACTCGAAATGCTTCCGGTATAATTATTAACTTAGAAACGCGTGTTATTCCTTCACCACCGGTTGGCAAAGTATCTTTACGATCCTTACCTCCAAGAATACATCAAAGCTATGTTAAACATTGGGATTTTGCCCATGCTCCTTCCGAAAAAAAGTATGAAATGTTTCTGGCTTATTTCAATATGAAAGCAACAGCCACTGAAAGTGCCGATGTGTATAGTGATAGATTACGTCGTGAATTCTATGATAAGTTAAGACCTTGGATTTAATGCTGAAGTAAACCGCAATCTTTATATCTCTTATCATTTTTATACTTATCATGACTTTAGGAATATTAAAAGCTAACGCTCTACGTATACCCATTGAAGTCGTTTTGAAAGATGGTCATCACGAATTAGGTTATTTCTATGAGCATAAAACTTACACTTCTGGAATGGTGTATCATGATACTGATTTGAAAAAAGTAATTAGGCAGCATAACCAAGATCCCATAACCTTGGAAATAGTGGGAATAGATAATTGGGCCGATTGGTTTGCTACTAATATCTCTCAAAATAAAGTGGTAGTTGTTCCTGTTGCTCATACTTTCAATTTATCCGGGGATGCCGGGTTGAATAAAGAGATTATTACTACTAATTATAACAGGTATAGGGTGTTTAGGAAATAGAGATTAGTCAAGATGAACGCAGTGTATCACCTCTATTTCTAGTTGCTGCTATTCTGTTGTGAGGGGTATTTTATGGAGTAGTTTATCCTTGCGTAATCGTTCATAAAATCCCCGTTTATTGAGTGCTATTTCTCCTCTAGTTTCTCCTGCATGATGTGTCCGATAGTAAGCCAGAGCATCTTCACCATAGGGTGAAAGTTTCTGGTGAACTTTCTTTTGATCTGTTAAAGGAACTTCATTTAGGAGTCCTTCCTTCCTCAGTCTTTCATATAATCCTGGGCAAGAGGTTGCCAAAACTTTTCTGGTAATCCCCGAATAGTTTTGATGATAATATCCCAAAGGATCTTTACCGTAAGGAGATCTTGATTCTAGGAGAACTTCTCGATGATCTTTTTTTGGTATTTGGTCTAATAACCCCTTAACTCGTAGGCGTTCATAAAGTCCAGGATGTTCTCTCGCCACTCTACTTCTACTATATCCTGCACAATGCTGTTGATAATATTGCCACGTGTCTCTTCCATATGGAGAATTCTCAAATCCTGCTTCACTTAATTTTTTGTTTAAAGTATCTCTATTTGCTTTTGGTAGATATTGAGTTAGTTTATGTCTCTGTAAACGTCGGGCTAAAGCAGGATCTACTTGTTCCACTTCCCAGGATGTTTTTCCGGGAAATCGAGCATTATATTCTTTTAAAGGATCAGAAAATCTACTTGTTTTTTGTTTATTTTTTCTTTCTACTTCTAGTTCTTTGGGCTGGTGAGATTTTTTTGGTTTATTTTTTGGAACAATATCCAACCATCTTCTCATTCCTAAAACCTGATATAATATCCTATCTCGATGATATAATTCCGTCTGAGTAATCCCCTCATAATGATCCTTATAATACTCTCTAGGATCAACTGTTTTATCTTCTCGATCGGTCCATTGTACTACTTTTTCTTCTAAATCATTCATCGTAACAGAACCTCAACCTATACTTTACATACTCTCTAAAATATTTTTTCTAAATTAATTTTCCTATGAATATATTATGTTTATCCCGACATATTTTTATTTTAATCTTCTTATCTTTCTTAAACTCACAATCGGGAACGGAAATATTTCTATTTGCGGCTACTGCAATAATGGATTTAGGAAAACGATCAACTGCTTTAATGGTGGCAGTAATAACATCTCCTTCCTGGAATGGTTTGGGCAATTCTTTGGTTTTTCTCACTTTGAAATCTTCTTTATTTACTACCAATTTGATTTCATACTTTTTCTCTAATTTTTCTAGGAGAGTATAGAAATCATCCCAGGACATTTCTGGAGCTGGATTTCTTCCAGTTTTATATCGAAGAAAATTTTGAATACCTAATAGGGGCTGGTTAGGAATAGTTTTTACAAATTGAATTATTTTTTCCAATTCCTCTTCATTGAATCGGAGAGTAAATACTGGAGCAACAATCGGTCTCTTCTGCATTTTTTCTGAAGCGTACGCAATAATTTCCAGTACATGTTTAATATTATAATTTTTTGTCCCGGCTATCTTTTTAGCTTTGTCTTCATCGATAGCATCTAAAGATAAATTGAATTGTAACTTGGTATTCTTAGCTAAGCAATCAATTTTTTCTTTGCTCAATAAAGTACCGTTTGTATCGATAGATATAGTTTGGACCAATTCCATCTTTTGAATATCTTCGATGAGATTTTCCATGTCTGCATACAAAAATGGTTCTCCTTGTACTCCAATGTGAATTTCAACTGGCTCATCGACAAAATCGATAAGTTTTTGTAACTCTTCAACCATATATTCTTTTTCTATTACAAAATCATTTTTCTTAGATGATAATCCCTCGCCAATAGAGCAGTAAACGCAATCCAAATTACAAGCATTATTGGTTTTTATTTCGATAATAGATGAATTACGATACACGATGCCAAAGGCAACATTACCAATAAGGGGGATGTCAGAGTTTCTGTGGATATACGTGGCTTTATTTCCGGTTAGATTTGTTTTCAAGTTATCCATGTACTTATCTAGTAAATAGGAAAATTTCAATTCTGTTCTTTCTTTATTTTTTTCTTTATCCTTATCTTTATAGGCTAATTTCTGTTCTTTGAATTCAATACTATTGGGGTCAGGAATATTGATTGGGCCTAATTGTTCTTCGATTTCCAAGAGGGGTATTGTAGTTGAAAAGAGCTTGAGCAGGGTTACTTTAAGATACTCTCCTTTTAAAGCAAAAGAAAGGGTTTCGAAATGAAGTATGGTCATGTAGGATTAATTTAATCTACTTTATTTATAAACTTTGTGAGAAGTGTTATTGGGCGGTGGTAAATGGGGGAAGATTTATAAGTGAATGATCTTGGGAAATAAGTTATGAACAAATATCTTGTTGCGGGAATTGTTGCACTTCCTACTTATGTAGCTGGTTTAGTTGGATTAGAAGCATTTTCACTATTTAATTCATATCCTGTAACCACTCAAGGAGAACTGGAAGAGTTAGTAGTTGCTGAAAAAGCAAGGCTTGAGTGCCAGGCTCCTATTAAACCGATTTTAAGCTTTCAAGGAACGGCAAGATTTTTAGCAAAAGATGCTCATGGTGAATATACCCTTCTTGTGGGGGAGCTAGGGGCAAATAATCAAAGTATAGGCATGAAGTTTATCATATTTGTAACGGTCATGTGGATGGCGAACCTTCTTTTTTCAAGTATTTTTTTTGGAATGAACTCACAACTGCGCTCTATGAAGCATTTGGCATACGTTTTTAAGCCTAATTTTTAACCTATCTTCTCTAC
>Ga0209541_10007802_pt1 | contig 17874 bp, 18 predicted proteins | sample RifCSPlowO2_01_FD_184027 | JGI IMG/M metagenome (GOLD analysis project Ga0209541, IMG submission 184027) | Groundwater microbial communities from Rifle, Colorado - Rifle CSP2_plank lowO2_0.1 (SPAdes) (version 2) | ecosystem: Environmental > Aquatic > Deep subsurface > Groundwater | place... | reverse complement strand
AACAGGCGGAGTTTTAGCCAGATATTCTAGAGCACCCACAGGCTTGCAATTAACTTTAGTAAACGAATTTTTGGATGAAAATGGAGAACCTTCACAACAAAAAGGAACAGAATTAATGGACAGAGTATTAAATGCATTTGGTGATGATTCTGTTGGCGAATTGGAAGGAACCCATGTTGGAATTGAAGACATTTCTCAATTAGCAACAAAATGGATAGAAGATAGAAGAATAGGTGGATCACCAATTGAACAGTCTACAAGATATGTAAAATACGATCAAAAAGATGAAGAAGGAAGATGGAGATATTTAAGACCTCAAGAAATTATTGAAGCGGGATTGTTAGACCAATTTGAAAGGGTTAATAACAAGGCTTTTGAAGTTTATAGTGAAGGTGTAAAAAGATTAATTGAATATTTCAAGGTAGAATTTCCGAAAAGCAAACATACAATAGAAGTTGATCGCAATGGCAATAAAATTAAAGCTGGCGAAAATGAATTAACTAATGATGATGAAAGAAGAAATTTTAATATTTCATATAATTTTGTTGTCAGATGTGCTGCATTGGATGTAGGAAGATGCGTATTGCCCTCTTCTACATTAACACATATTGGTATTTTTGGTAATGGAAGATTTTTTACTGGCCTTATAAATTATTTAAAAAGTAATGAATTAATTGAGGCTAATGAACGAGGATTTGAATTAGAAAAGGAATTAAATAAAATCATTCCAACATTTATAAAAAAGAATAAAAAAAATCCAAAATTAGCAGAAATAAATACTGCAATGAAAAATGTTGCTAATGGATTATTTAAAGATATAACGCCTGAAACTAGAAAAGTTACTTTATTAGAAAGAACAAATTATTTGACTGAAGTTGTTTCTTCTGTACTATTCCCGTATACAAATTTGTCATTACAACAAATAACTAATAAAGTAGGAGAGCTGTCTACAGAAAAAAAATCAGAAATCCTTAATATTTACATAGGAAAAAGAGATTCAAGAAGAGATAGGACTGGAAGAGGATTAGAAGCAGGTTATCCTTTAATTTTTGACTTAGTGGGTGGATTTGCAGAATATAGAGATCTAGAAAGACACAGAATGTTGACCCAGCAAAGACAAGATTTGACAACAGAATTGGGATTTATATTGCCTCCTGAAATGGAAATGATTGGTTTAGAAAATGAAGTAAATGAAGTTGTTGGCATGATGGATAATCTAAATAGTGATATAAAACATTCTGGCTTAGAATATGCTTCTCAATATGCAACTTTATTTAATCACAGGATGAGATTTATGTTGGGAATGAATTTAAGAGAGTTCCAACACCTTTCAGAACTAAGGACTCAACCTGCAGGCCATTTTAGTTATAGAAGCATGGTTATGGAAATGTCCAGAAGTGTTAATACTAAATATCCTTGGGCTTCTCCTGTTTTATCTTATGTTGATTATTCAGATCCAGGAAACAGAATTTCCAGAGCTGGTGAACAATCAAAAATTGCAGGAAAGAATATTGCAAAGAATGTGGATGTTAGTGCAGATTTAGATTAATGACTCATGAATAAAAAATTAAAAAAGGTGAAAAATGTCAAGAAGTGGTAAGTTAATTGTATTTGATGGCGGAGATGCTGTAGGAAAAAAGACACAATCAGATAAATTAGCTAAACGTTTAATTGATGAAAAATTTTCACTTGTAACTTATTCTTTTCCACAATATGAAAAATATTTTGGAAAGATGGTTAAGCAATATTTGAATGGAGATTTTGGAAAAGCAACAGATATTCATCCAAAACTAGCTTCATTATTATATGCCCTAGATAGACAACAAGCAGCAATTCAAATTAAAGATTATTTAGCAAATGGCGGAAATGTTTTATGCAATAGGTATATAGAATCAAATATGGGTTTTCAGACTGCAAAGTTGGATAATGAATCAGATAAAAAAAATTTTTTAGAGTGGTTATGTGAAACAGAATATAATCAATTAGGAGTACCACAATCAGATCTAGTTATTTATTTATATTTACCAATAGAAGCTTCTGAAAGACTATTAGATAACAGGGGAGAAGCAAAAGACGGACATGAAGCTGATAGAGACTTTCAAAGAAAGGTGGTTGATTCTTATATTTCATTAGCAAAAAAATACGATCATTGGAGATTAGTAAATTGTTCTGCATCTAATGGGGGGGTAAGAACAGTTGATGACATTCATGAAGAAGTTTATAGCTTAGTAAAACCACATTTATAATATCTTCTTTTTCCTTTTCTATTTGATAAATTATAATATTTTCTAAATTCACATAAAGCACCTTCAATATTTGTTATTGATAAAAATGGATAATTTGAATATGGAGATTTGTAAGCTATTCCATTCCATGGTAATTCTTGAGTTATTTTAGGAAGAATTTCTTTTTGAATATTGTATAACCAATATAATTTTTCAATTAATTCTAATTGGTTTTCATTTTTTAATAGTCTTTAAGAATAGATTATAGACATTTAATCATTTATTATTTCTGACAGCTTTGCAATTATTTCTCTTTTAGCTTTACTTTTTAATTCATCTTTTTGATATGGTCCAAATTTTTCATCTGGCTGACGCATAATAATTGATATTCCATTTTTCTCAAGTAAAGGCATAAAAGAAAAACTTATTTTTCCAAGATATAACTGATAACTTTCTTGCTTGACTCTTGCAGAAACACTATGGTCTTCAAAATTTAATTTTAATTCCTTGGCTATTTCCTGAAACATATTTTCTACATCATCAGCCGTTGTTTGAAGAGAATCCTATCACTTTATTTAATGTATATAACTAAAATAAATATAATTATTTATAAACTGCTTTAATTTTTAGAGTTTTAGTATATTTTAGATTATATTTTTTTACATTCAATAACATTATTTTTAATTTCAAATTTTACATCTAAAAATTTTTCTATAATATTAATATTTGTTCTCATGTGATCTGTGATATTAGAAACATGTATTGTACCACTTCCACTAATTGCTAAATACAATAAAAGTTGGTCTGCTGTAAAATGATCTGTATCTGCTTTTGAATTTATTTCTTCTAATAGTTTTAATGCACATTCTTTGCCAACGTTTTCTGCTGTTAAAGCTCTTTCTCCCAATATAGACATTCCAATTTTTTTATAATTTGCATGAATATAACAACCAGTACTAGAAGTTTCTACATACCATGCATGACTAATTGATTTATAATCTCTTGGAAAATTTGATACAAACCCATCAATCATCCTTTTTGCAACTTTTCTATCTGATAAATCATTTGAAGCTACAGCAAAAACATTAACAACTTTGTCCTGTGGTTTTATTATTTTAAATTCTAATTTTTTACATGGATTTATTGTTAATTTTATTTTTCCATTGCCTTTTGGATAAAATCCTTCTCTTTCAATTTCTAAATTGACAATTGCTCCAAAATTATTTAAATGGTATAAAAATACTTCTTTAACATCCAATACTGGCGGTGCTAAAGGGTTCGCTGTACCACCTACAATATCAACAGTTGAAATTTGATTAGCGAATAATAATGGCGGCAAGATTGTTTGTGCAACTAAAGTTGTAGATCCTGCTGTGCCTATATCAAATTTGTAATTTCCTGAAACAATTTCAGAAGGTATAAATTCTAATTCTTTTGAATGTAAAAAATTTCCTATGACTTTTGCATTACATATTTTTGAAATTGAGTTTACTGCAGTTAAATGCTGATTTTGCAATCCTGGCTTTTCTCTTTTTCCCCGAATATTTATCATCTTAAATGGTTTTCTTGTTAATGCTGAGAGAGAAAGAGAACTCCGTAATAATTGGCCTCCGCCTTCAGATCCGTCAATTTCTATCATAAAATAACAACCCCTAATTTTGGAATTAATAATTTACATTCTTCAGCCAATAATCTTCTATGGCATTTTTTCGGAGTTGATTCAATGCACAATAAAGTTATATCCTTTCTTAATGCTTCCCTTGCTAATGTTCTAACTTCAGGAACCATATAATTTTTTCTAATATATTCTAAGTATTTTTCAGAAAATTGTTCCCAATTAATCTCTTGTCTGTAATATGCACCAATTAATTTTAAAGGCGGGGCAAAAATAGTTTGATGAGAATTAAATAAATCATGAGTTATTTCTTGATCTGGAGTAATTCCATCATTTAAAGTATGTCTGCTCATGATAGAAATACGATAACCATCTTCTGGCAATATTTTTTCTTTAATGCATTTTGTATACAAGCTCATTTTAGTTCATATATCTCTCTATCAAACATTTTAATACAATAATTTAATATTTTATAAAATTAATGGTTATCAAAAACAATATAAACAAGTAAATAAATAATTAGAAGATGTGGCCATTTTCTCGAAAACCGATAGTAAAGCCAATTAATGAAACTAGTTTAGTTCCTTTATCAAATGGTGTTAGATCTTTTATAGATGCAATTAATAAATCCAAACAGAAAATTGCAGAATTTAATAGATTAAAAGAAAAGGTTGAAATGGATATAACACAAAATGGATTTGCTAATGAAAAAGATCTGGATAGATTAAGGATGATATTAAATGAGATTATAGCACTATTAAGTGATACACTAGATAAAAGATTAGATGCTAAATTAGAAAATATTGAAGAACTAGTTGATGATGTACAAAGAAGTATAGAAGCTATTAGGAAATATAAAGGAAAACCTAAAATGAAAGCTGCCTAGTACATTACATTTTTTCTTAAGTTCAATAATTTGCAAGTGAGGTCAATTTTAAATTAAAGAAAATATCTATTGCTTAATTTCTTTATAACAATTCTTTGGAAGCTCAGTTATAAAAATTGATTCATCAAGACCATTGTATCCGCCCCAATGTGTAAATTCTTCCAATGGAATTGTTAGATATAAATTTTCTTTAGCCCTACTGCAAGCTACATAAAAAAGTCTTCTTTCTTCTTCTATATTATCATTTTGGTATGCGATTGGCATTGGGAATCTATTTTCTGCAAGGCTTATAACAAATACATTTTTCCATTCAAGACCTTTAGCCTGATGAATTGTTGATAATGTTAATAAATTTTTATTTGAATTTTCATGAGATTCTGAATTTGTTAAATCTGCGTCTAAGGTTATATCATGCAAAAATGAACTTACACTTTTATATTTTTCAGCTAAATCCATATATTGTTTTACATCAAAAACCCTATCTTTAAAATTTGGATATTTTATCTGTAAATGCGATTTATAAAAATTCTTGAAAAAACTATCAATTAAATCTGAAGGATTCTTCTTGTCTGAGGACAATTTTATAATATTAATGAAATTATTCCATCCAACAGCAGGCTTTTGTGTAAGACTTAAGTTAAGGTTCGACCTAGTAATCTGGTTGATTGGATTATCGAATTTATTTAATCTATCCCAAATCTTTGACGCTGTATTATCGCCTATCCCTTCGAATAATACAAGAATTCTCTTCCATGAAAGCTCGTCTTTGGAATTAGCAAATATTTTAAGAAATGATGTAATATCTTTTATATGCGCCTGTTCAAAAAATTTTAATCCTCCTACTTTTTTAAAATTAATATTGTTTTTCATAAGCTCAAGTTCTATATTAGCTGAATGGTAATCTGCTCTAAATAATATTGATGTATCTCCATATTCATTCCTATTAATTTCTTTTATCTTTTCAATAATATATTTTGCTTCATCTTCTAAGTTTTCACATTTTACTATTGTCGGCTTATCTTTATTTTTATTTTCTGTTGAAAGTGTTTTTTTAAACTGCAGATTATTATTTTTAATGCTATTATTTATTAAATTCAATATTTCTGGAGTGCTTCTGTAATTTTTAATAAGCTGAAATTCTTTACAACCTTGATAATTCTTTGGAAATTCTAAAATATTCTTTATTTCTGCGGCTCTAAAAGAATAAATACTCTGGCAATCATCACCAACAACCATAATATTATTTTTATCGCTTAATTTTTTAATTATATCAAACTGCAGTTTATTTGTATCCTGAAATTCATCAACAAGTATATTTGTAAACTGCCTTGAATAATGTCTTTTTATATTTTCATTATCAAGAAGTTTGTTCCAGTAAAATAATAAATCATCAAAATCCATTATATTCTGCTTTTTCTTTTTTGATTCATATGCAGAACATATTTCTATAATCTGATTTTTAAATAGCCATAATTGTTTATATTTTGAATCTATACAAGAACTTAAATCTATAAGAGAATTTTTAGAATAACTATTAATTGAAAAAATTACTGAAGGACTTGGAAATGCTTTTTTATTTTTAATATTTAGATTATTAATAATATCTTTTATTATATTTCTGGAATCTTCATTGTCTATAATTGTAAAATTATGTGAAAAACCTATAACTTCGGGATGTCTTCTTAATATAATATTTCCTACATGATGAAATGTTCCAGCAAAAATTCCATTTGGATAATTACCAAGCAATTCAGTTGTTCTCTGAATCATATTTTTAGCTGCTTTGTTTGTAAATGTTAATAATAAAATATTTTCAGGCTTAACTCCCTTATCTATTAAATATGAAATCCTGTAAACTAAAACTCTTGTTTTTCCTGAACCTGGACCAGCCAATACAAGTGAATGATTATTATTACTAAATACTACTTCCAATTGTTCTTTATTAAGCTCTTTTTCATAATTAATTTGCATAAATTGCTAGATAAACTGGACTATAAATAATTTTCTATAATCTTTCTAATAATTCTCTTTTCTTTTTAGAATAATCTTTCTCATTTATATTAATATACTTAAAATCCTTAAAATTTTTAATTATCTCTTTTAATCTTCCTCTATATCCTTCTAATTTAAAATTCTTTAAGAATTTTCTGTAATTCTCAAAATCTATGTTACTATAGCATAATAATGTAATTATATCTATCCTGTCTTTTTGACCTTTTACACTTGATGCCCTGTTAAATTCTGCTCCTTGCTTTAAAATTAATAATATTTCAGACTTGACAACTTCAAAACTTTCTATTTTTGTAGTTTCTTTTGACAATGCTTCTATTGGAAGAGCTAATTTAGAATAAAATGGAACATAAATATCAATGTCTATATCATTTATTTTTATTTCATACTTCTTAAGATCATCATTTTTAATTAGATTATATTTTTGTTTTAATATTTCAAGATCAGAAAAATTTGGTATGATTACATCTATGTCTTTTGATTTATGTTGTTTAGTAAATAAATAAGCAGCCCATCCGCCTATCAAAATAAACCTGAATTTTTCACTCTTTAGATTTTGCAATATTTTCCAGCTACTTTCTGTCAAAAGACTATTCCAAAATTCCATGCAATTTAGCCTCCAATGATTTAATGAATTCTTTTGAATACCATTCCTTTATATTCCACAAATCTACAAAAAGATTTGCAATTGTTATTTCCTTCATGATAATATCTTTTTTTAAAACAAATAAATTCGGGATTCCATTGTTTTTAGGAAATCTTTCTTTAATTGATTCATCGCCATAAACATATATTTCAGAATAATCAGCTGGAACATCATTGAATTTTATCTTGTAGCCTGAATAAGCAGTAAAAATAATATTATCAGGCATTGTCTTTTCTATTTCTCTAACTGGTTTTTCTATTCTTGTTGAATATATAATATCTTTTTTTAAATTTCTAATATTAGCCCAATGGTATAATATTTTTTTTATATCTAGAATCCGCAAATTTCTTAAATTAATCTGAATTGCGCCCATGTTTACCAAAGGCTTTATTGCATTGTTTACTGTGCTTAATGAGATACTTAATTTTTTAGATAGTTCTAATTGTGTCAATTTATTATTTTTCTTCTCTATTGCATTAAACAATAGTTCCCTGTATACTAATTCTGACTTTTTCATGTTTCTATTATAGAGTAAGTTTATTTATAAATGTTTCGAATTATTTAGAAAGTATTAAATTTTACTATATTTTTGCTAAATTCCACATAATATCGAAGTATTGTTTAAAACTCTCCATTACCTCATTTCCGGTTATGCGAATAACTAAAGGTTCTGCTGTTAAAGTGATAATACATGTCTTATTTTTATATAACATAATCTCTGTTGGTGTTGTTTGTTTAAGGAATTTCACATTATACTTTTTAGAATATTTAGAAAAAAATTCAGATAATACTTATAAATATTAAAAACAATATTATGAAATGAGTTCTATAATTTACAATACATCAAAAGTTGATCAATTTTATAGGATAACTATACCATTACAGTTAATTAAATATTTAAATTGTAAACCTGAAACTTATATAAAACTTAAATTATCAAAGAATAATACTTCTGATTATTTATATTTAATAATTCCAAACAAACAGCCAAGTAGAAAATATTTGCAAATAAGAAGAAAGTTTTTAAATCATTTAAAATGTAATTCTTATATTAAAAAAAAGTTTAATAGACTTTCAAATATTTATGATAATATTACAATTACAGAATTTGCTAAAATTAGTCAAATAAAACATAGAACATCTTATATGTATTTATTTAGAAATGAAAAATTAGGATTTGTTAGTTCCTATAATGTAAACAAATCAACTTTTTATAAACTGAATGATAAAGGTAGAAAATTTTTATTTTTAATTAACAAGTATAACATTATCCTTTAACATTCCCTATAGGAATAAGTTTAGTCACAGGTTTAGAAATTCCAGCTTTAGCTAAAGCGTCAATCACATCATTAATCTCTTTGTATGCCTGCCCAGCTTCTTCAGCCAATCCAGAATAAGAACCTGTCTTAACATAAATACCTCTTGATTCCATATCTTTCTGTAGTTGATCGCCTCTAAATTCTTTTTTTGCCTGATGTCTTGACATTGTTCTTCCAGAACCATGTGCTGTGCTTGAAAATGTTTCATTATCTGCTTTTTCTGTTCCAACCAAAAGATAAGAACCTGTTTCCATTGATCCACCAATAATAACTGGAGAACCAATATCTCTATACAGCTTAGAAATTTCTGGATTACCTGAGCCTTGGCATAAAGTTGCACCTTTTCTATGAACAATTAATTTTTTCTTTTTCCCATCAATTGTAAATTCTTGTAATCTTGCTAAATTATGTGCAACATCATAGATACAATGCATATCCATTGCTTCAGATTTTTGTTTGAAAACTTTTTCAAATGATTCACGAATTCTATGCATTATTACTTGCCTATTAGAAAATGCCATATTTGCTGCACAAGCCATTGCTTTATAGTAATCCTGACCTTCATTACTTGAAAACGGTGCGCATGATAATTCTGGATCATTCACTTTGATATTCTCTTTTCTCATTACATTTTCAAAAATTTTAAGATAATCAGTTGCTACTTGATGACCAAATCCGCGACTTCCACAATGGAACATAACTACAATTTGATCTGGGAATATTCCAAATTTTTTAGCTAATTTTTCATCTATAATATTTTCTTTTTTAACATGCTGAATTTCTAAATAATGATTTCCTGATCCTAAAGTTCCTAATTGATCAATTCCTCTTGATCTTGCTTTGTCAGAAACTTTTGAAGAATCCGCCCATTCAATTTTTCCTGAACTTTCTATTCTATCCAGATCTTCTTTCCAGCCATAACCATTATCGATACACCATTTAACACCATTTTCCATTACTTCATTAAATTGCTGATTATTAACTTTAACAAATCCTTTACAGCCAACACCTGAAGGAACTGCATCAAATAGAGTGTTCACTATTTCTTTTATCTTAGGCTGAACATCTTTAATTGTTAAATTTGTCGTGATGAGTCTCATACCACAATTCGAAATTACAAAATTATTTGCTATAAAATTATGATCTTCATGATTAATTGTAAAATCATAAACATCAATTGGATAATTTAATTTTTCAATACTTTCAATTTCATCCCAAACAAAATCTCCACCTTCTTTTAATCCATATTTTATTATAAAACTATTAAAATCAGGAAAACCTCTTGAAATTCTTGTATGCTTACTATTATTGTATAATCTCCCTTTTACTTGTGCTTGACTGATATTGTTTTCTTTAGCATATTCTAAAATTTTAGATTCTGAAACACCATTATTTTTTAATATTAGAGCATTTTCTATTATTACATCTATCTTGTTCAATGTAAATAACTTAGTATTAAGATATTGCAAAGATAATAAAGATAATCTTTTCTTTTTTTCACAATATTCAAAACCTATTTTGCCCCATAGATTTATTAAGTTTTTAATCTCTGATGAAATCTTTAAAGATAATTTAAATGTTTTATCACCTTGCTTGTTAATTACCCCTTTTTGCAAATAAACTTTATTGCACTCAACACCAAAATCTGAAAGAATATTTTTTATATCAGATAAAAATTCTTTTAAACTTGGTAATAATTCATTAATCTTATTCTGACTTAAACTTGGTTCCTTAAAATTGAAATTCTCACCCTTACTTTGTTGTGGTTTACTTAATTCTGCACCAAATAATCCTGCCAAGTATAATCTTTTAATCCATAGTGGAGAGATTTTTATCCATTTGGGAACAAAAATCTTTGCATAAGATTTATCCCCTTTAGGAACGCCCAGAGCGTATAATAAAACACTGAAGGCTTGGGAATTAATTCTCATCTGTGTAGACTTTCCGTTAATATTTCTTTTTTCACCATCAAACTCTGTTATTTTACTATTATATTCCTTAGTCTTTATAGAAGATGAACTATACCCTAAAAATTCTATATCTGACTTAATTTTTAATAGATCACTTTCACTACCAATCACTACAGTAAACCATATATTTTGTTCACGATATTTATTATAATAATAACTTAAATGCCCATCCCCTTGAATAAAACCTACTAATTTTATTATTATAGGCAATTTATCAGAACTAAACTTTAATGGAAGTAAATTTTTAGACTTTAATTCCTTAATAATATCTACTCTACCAGGAACTAATTTATTTATATCTTCTTCATTTAAAATTATTGTATCATCAGCTTTTTCATATTCTACACCTTCAAAAGGATTAATAGCTAGTCTGTGTTTATCTTTATTTATCTCTTCAATTTTAATCATGCCATCATTACTATAAAATGGATGATCGCCGCTAGCTATAATTTCACTTCCACTTTTTGTCTTAATCTTAAAAGTATTATTTTCTGATTCTTTTTTCAAAAATAAAATAGGTTTTGTTGTTATCTCTTTATTATGTTTAAATAAAATAGATTTTGTGATTAGATGTTGATTATTCAAATAATCTTGTATCTTAATGTAATAACCATATTCAGTCATAATTTTAGAATTCCCATGAATGCAGTTAATATCAAATCCAATTCCCCCAGGAGATATAACTCCATTTTCAGCATCCATTGCAGCTACCCCGCCTATTGGAAATCCATATCCCCAATGGCCGTCAGGCATGCATAATGCAGCCTTTTGGATTCCTGGCAGACATGCTACGTTAGATATTTGATCAAATACTCCAGGATCCATTGATTCTAATAATTTTTTAGTTGCAATAATCCTTGCTGGCACGTTCATACCTTGTTTGAAGCTAGTTGGAACTTCCCAAACTGCTTCTTCTATTTGTTTTGTATCTTTTGGGATATTTGACATTGAAATTAAAGATAAAATTAAGTTTTTATAAGCCTTGCTGTTATTGATTTATTATTCATTGTATGCGATTCTCTTCAAACAACGGCTGATGATGTAGAAAATATTTTTTTAACAAAAATATATCGAAGAGCCAGACCATGAAAATAACATCGTAAAAATCTATCAACCGAAGATTAAAGAGAATCATTGTATGCAAAAGTTTATATCTAATTGTTTGTATTTTATAATGAAATGATATTTAATATCAAATCTTTTAATAATAAAAATTTAGAGAAATCATTTAATAATTCCATGAATGAACTCGACAAATTTTTTAAATTAGGATGGAATACAAATAAGCCAAACATAATACTTGTTGAAGACAGAAAGACAATTGACAAACTTCTGCAAAGAAAAACACAAAGATGGATTGTTGGATGGTCTAGAGGAAATGATATTTATTTATTAAATTATAAAAATTATAATAAAGAGAGCAGCAACATATATTCAGAAAAGGAATATTTTAAATTATTAAAACATGAATTAGCACATTGTTTTTCTAATATAATATCTAATTATGCTTCAAAACCTGCTTGGCTTTTGGAAGGCATTTCTATTTATTTATCTGACCAAAATAAATCAAGAAAAAGACCAAAAGAATTATCAAATTTTATTGAATTTTATGAATGCAATTATGATGCAAATATTTATGATGAATCTGGATTTGCTGTTGAATTTCTTGTTAAAAATCATGGAATAGATAAGATAATATTATTATTGAAAAGACTGAAAGAAGCCAAAAACAAAGAAGAATTCAAAATTCTTTTCAGGGAAATTTACGGTTTTAAATTGATTTATGATAATTTTAGATAGTTAAATATTTAAGATTCCTATTATACATAATATTTATGCATCTTAAGTTTATAATAAACAAGTATTATGACAAGAAATTTGTAAGTGATAAGAAGACACTTGATTATATTGAAAGAGAATATAAAAATTCTATTGAACAGCTTGAAAAAAGCAGGAAAGAATACCAAGAATCATGGGATTCTATAAATAATAAATTTTCCAATTATGTTGAGAAAGTTACAGGATATAAGTGGTTCTATAAAGAATATGATTGTGTTGTTTCTGTGGTTCATAGAGGATTATCGAACTGGGGCAATGCTCCAATAATAGTAAGAATGTGGAAATTAAACCCAATAAAAATGAGAAGAATAACAGCACATGAGTTAATTTTATCACATTATTTTGAAATTTACAAAAGACATTATAAAAAAGAAGGGTTAAGTGATGGACAGGTATGGGCTCTTGCAGAAATTGCTGCATTTGCACTGACTTCATTAACTTATGATGTAAAAAAATTCTGGCCTGGAGATACAGAATATTATACAAACCACAATTACCCACACATAGTTAAATTACAAAACCAGCTTAAAGAACCATTTATAAACAGGAGAAATTTTTATGAGTATATAATGAAAGGGATTGAATTAGTAAAGGAATATCCTGATATGTGGCCTGGGCCTTGAAAATGTAAATACCAGATTCTTACAAACAATTCTTTAATAGTTTATGGGAAGAAACAAAAAATTAATTAAATTTTAATAATAATTCTAAAATTACTAAATAGTAAATATCTAATTTTTTGGTGATTGATACATTTTAGATATTAATAAATTTATAAATATTGAAATATTATTTTCTTATTTTTTCATAAACGCCCATTAAACTTGCTTCTGCCAATATATGATTTTTCATAGTATCTTCTATATCTTCTGCTGTATGCTTTTCTTTGAAATCCAGAACAATATCCAATGCATATAATTTAAAGAAATATCTGTGCAATTTATCTGGTGGACATGGGCCTTCATAGTTTAATTTTTCGCCAGTATTCAAACCAAGAATGCCTGTGGGATTTGTGCCTTCACGAACTACCATTGTATCTGGCGGTATATCAAAAACAACCCAATGATGCCAAATTCCGTCTGCTCTTATTGGTTTAGGAACATCAGGATCATGCATTATTAAAACTAAACTCGCTGCTTCTTTAGGAACGTCAGTAAATTCTAATGGTGGAGAAATATTTGCACCATCACAAGTATAATTAACTGGTATTTTTCTACCTTCTGTAAATGTAGGACTTGTTATTCTCATAGAAATATTAAGAAATTTTAATTTATAATAATTGAGTATATATCTTTTATTTATTTATAAATTATGTCTAGGCTCTAAAATTGCAACTCTTTTATCTAAAATATTTATTCTAGGCTCAAATTCTTTAAAGCCTTTATTATTTTCACTTTCTAATTTATTTAATCTATCTTTTATATCGCGAATCATTTGAAAAAATGCGCCAGCACCAAAAACTGCGCTAAAATATGGCAGCAATTCTATTAATTGCGGCGTATTGATAATTCCCAAAACCTTTAATATTAACCATATGAATATTGACAACAATGAAAGCCAGAATATGATTGAATAAATTTTAGTGTAATCTTTCATAGGATGTAAATGCAAATTAAAGTTTATAAGTCTTTCTTGGAAGATTTTCATAATTTTAGAAATTCTAAATATCAACAATAACTCTTGCAATCCATTTGTTATTTTTTTGCTCTACAAAAAATTCATGTTTTGTTATTGCTTTTGCATCATCATTTAATTCATGTTTTTCCCTATCAATTTTTTCGCCATCACATTTTGCCAATAATTCATATTTCTTGTTTTTATGTATTATAATAATTTCGAATTTATTGAATAATAATCCTTCTGTATCTTTAATGAATAATAACTCTGATAAAAAATCATACAAAAGATCTTCAATATGTTCTGATTCCAAGGTAATCTGGTGTTCTTCTTCTCTAGAGATTGTAGATAGATTTACCATTATTTCTTCTGTTGCTAAAGCAGAATTCTCAAATAATTCTTCTAATGATTTTCCATGGGCTTCAAACATTGTGTCTGCTGTATGCGGTAAAAATTTATACTTCATCTTCAACATTTCTCCTTTCAACTATAATATTAATCTGTGCTGTTGCATTTTTTGTATCTTCTTTTATTGCTATATTTCTCTCAGTTATTAATTTAACAACATCCTTTACTTCATATTTTGGGTTATATTTATCACCATAAGCAACTGCCGTTAACAAATATTCTTCATTTATTGATTCTATTTTTAAATCTTTAATTTCTTTTAATAAAAATAATTCATTATTAGCTAAATCAAACAATTTCTTTAAATACAAATATAATAAAGATTTTAAGTCTTTAGACCTCATCATTAAGGTTTTTCTCAAATTTTCATTGATTTTTTCTGTATCTGTCACTATTGAAAACATATTTATTGCTATTTTCGAAAATGCGGCTTCTATTGAACTAGCTTCTGCTTTTAACTCTATTTCTTCAACTTTTGTTTTAGCCATAAATTTAGAAATTTAAGAATCTTTAAATAATATATTATACCACTTTTAAGTAATTAATAGAGAAAGATTTAAAAATTATTCTATTATATTCTTATTTATGGGTATATTTAGAAAATTAGGGAAATTTACAGCATATAGTGTATTAGCTGGCGGACTATTAGGTGGAAGCTTAACAGGAGTTTTAGTTCTTGATTATAAAAATGGGATAATAAGCAAAAATATTGGGGAATATCTTGACTCCAGAAAGGATTTACATTCCAACCAGACAGGTTATTGGAAAAGAATAAATGAATTTGAAGATTTAAAAGCAAAATTAAATGAGGAAGACCTTGAAAAGAAGGTTAAAAATGGAAGATTCCCTGATCTAGATTTTCTTGATAAATGGTCTGTTACTGAAAATAATGAAATATCCATCTTAGGAGATGATGGAAAAGAATTTTTGAAAAAACCTGCTTCCAGAGTAAAAGTTGAATGTGAAGATATTCCTGAAGTTGTAAAAAAAGCCTTGGTGTTAAGGGAAGATCAGCAATTCTATGAACATAGCGGAATAAACTGGAGATCTAAACCAAGATCAACTTTTAATTATGTTAAGAACTTGTTTACTAGAAAAAGTGGGAGATTAAGTGGCGGATCTGGAATTACAGAACAAGCTGCAAAATTAGCAATTAGCGGCGGGGAAATTGTAATAAGGAGTGGATTAAGCGGGAAGTTGAGAAAGGCTGAAGAATTATTATTGGCTACAGAATTAGATTTAAGAGGCAAAGATGAAGTATTATGTTTTTATGCAAACAATATAGCTTTAGGAGACAGAAATTATGGAATAGGCGCTGCTGCATTAGATTATTTTGATAAAGATGCTAGAGAATTAACTTTTAATGAAGCTTTATTTTTATCTGTTTTAATAAATAATCCCGGAGTTAATCCTAAAAGTAAATCTGGATTTGAAAAACAAATTAAAAAACACAGGAATTTTTTAAATGAATTATATAAATCTGGAAAATTAAGCAGAAATGAATTTGATGAATATACAAAGGAAGGAGCAATCCAAATAAAACCTGGAAAAAAAGAACATTTAATTTCAGATTATTTAACATCTGCTGATGCAGTAATAAAACAATTAAAAGATATTTATAATTTAGATATTTTTGATTTAATCCATACACATGATCCTAATTTTAGTATTAAAGTTGAAACTACATTACTTGAAGAAGATTCTAAAATTCTAAAACAAGCAGTCCATAATAGATTGAAAGATTATAAAGACAAAGCAGTACAAGTGGGAGCTGTTGTTTTAGATAAGAACAGGAATGTTGTTGCAATAATAGGGAATAAGAATACTGATGCAATCTGGGCAGACAATTACGCTATTGATAAATCCATGAGAAATATTGGATTAGGCTCTATTGTAAAACCATTTTTTTATGGAATTGCGTATGAAGAGGGAATAATCAGAAAAGATGACCTTTTTGATGATACTGATACAGAAGGAATTATAGACCCGCCTAAAAACTGGAGTGATAAATATCATGGAATAATTACAGCATCAGAATCACTTGCATATTCAGATAATGTAAATTCACGTAAAATTTATGATATTATTCTTAAATCCCGCCAAAAAAGTTTTAAAATGATTTTAGATTATTTAAAAGATTTGGGTTTTGACATTACTGAATATAAAAATTCACCTGGAGATGGAAGTTTAATTTTAGGTTCAAAAGGAGGATTAACTCCATTAGAATTAGCTGCTTCTTTTATGTCATTTAAAGATGGAAAATATGTTGAACCCAGATTAATTAAGGGTTTAGTCTTTAATGATGAAAGGTATTATTATGAAAGTGATGAAGGAAAGACCATATGGGGCAAAGAAACAAGAACAGATATAAAAGAAAGTTTGATGGCTGCTGCTGAAGGAATTAAAGGAATGCCAAAAGGAGTGTATCTGAAAACTGGTACTACTACTAATTTTAATAGTGTTGGGGCTGCAGGATTTTTTAGTGGTGAAAGATTACACAGGGGTTTTGCAATTAAAGTTTTGAGAACTGATGGAAGTGATAAAAGTTTGGGTGAAAATCAGTATGCTGCTGTTGTTGTAGCACCAATAATTAGAGAATATGCCAAAGCAAGATTAGGATATGTTTTACCTGTAGAAATTGATGGACAGAGGAAAGAGGTTTGTGAATTAGAAATTTCTCAATTGGAAACTACAATCTTACAGGAAAACAATCCAGAAACTTTGTACAGGCTTGAAAAAAGATTTAATGATTGCAACGAAGAATTGGAATATGGTGAAGAATGGGCCAAAAATATTTATGGTGCAGCTTTAGTAAATCATAGACTTAATGATTTATATTTAGAAGGAGATAATAGAATTCTTCAAGATGAAACTTATAATGCTGCATTTGATTATTATCAAAAGATTATAGAAAATGATGACAGTGAATCAAATGTTTTTAAATCTGCTAAAAATAAATTAGAAGAACTGGAATCTGCCAATAATTAGAAAGTTTTATAATTCTTATATCTTGGCTTATTTTTATGGGCTCGTAGCTTAGCTTGGTTGAGCAGCTGACTCTTAAATTTTAGAGATATCAGCAGGTCGTGGGTTCAAATCCCACCGAGCCCGTTATTAATCTATGAACCATAAATAGCATTTTAAAACATTGTAGAATTTTAAAATTGGATTTAGAATAATAAAGCTTTTAAATATGCTTAATTTACGTCCTTCATGGAGCAAAAAATTATTGAACAAACATACACAGGATTATTATATCATTTATATCATGCAATGTGCATAAGGGCAACAGAACCAATAACAATACAAGGAATGATGTTTGATTGTGTAGAAGATGGT
>Ga0209541_10007801_pt1 | contig 17874 bp, 25 predicted proteins | sample RifCSPlowO2_01_FD_184027 | JGI IMG/M metagenome (GOLD analysis project Ga0209541, IMG submission 184027) | Groundwater microbial communities from Rifle, Colorado - Rifle CSP2_plank lowO2_0.1 (SPAdes) (version 2) | ecosystem: Environmental > Aquatic > Deep subsurface > Groundwater | place... | reverse complement strand
GTTTTATTTTATGTTTATAAAAAAACCAAAAGGAAGAAGGAAGAGTTTGAGGGTTATATCGAAAGAATCAAGAGGTGAGGATTTGTGTTCTATGAAATATATTTTCTAGAACCTATATATATATATATCCTAAGTTAGAGAATTGTCTTATGGAAAAGAGGTGGCTTGGCGGCGTTGGTTTGAGTTTGCTTTTAGTTTTGCTTGTTTTTGGTGTTGGTTATTCATCTGGAAATTCCCCAACCGGTTATCAGTTTTTTGATATCTTTAAAAAACCTAAGGCAGTTTTACCTGCTGGTGCTGAAGAGAGTCCTGCTTCTGGTGATTCTCGTTGCTGTACTTTAACTTATTTTGGTCTTGATAATCGTGGAAGTGCTATTGTTGAAGTCAATGGCAGAAATGTGCATATTCCTGAAGGTGTGGGTGGAAGAGTCAGTGGATGTAATGTTGAGTTTCATGGAGCCAGCAGTAATGGATTAAATGCACAGTTCACACTGGAAGATGTGGAGCATTATACAATAGATCCAGTTGATCAATTTTCTTCTAGTGGCTGTAGAGTTGCAGCTCCGTCTTGCTGTACAATGCTTTTCACTGGTGTAAATCGCGGACAGGCTCTTGTCGAAGTTAATGGTCAGGCTGTTTCACTCAGAAGCGGCCAGAGGCGGGATGTTGCGGGCTGCAATGTTGAGCTTGTCAGCAAGGTAAGTAGAGATGGAGTGAATACAATATTTAGATTACAGGGCGATGAGATAACTTTGGATCCAGGAATTGCACATTCAGAAGGTAGCTGCGATCCATGTAATACACTTTAACTATTTTCTTTTTTTAGTTCCATGACTTTATTTGAAAGGTTTTTACTATAAGATTGTAATGATGCAGCTTTGCCAGCATTTCATTTATTCCCATAGAGAATTCCCTTATTGGCAGCGTTATTTTGCCAGCGTCAAGAATTTCAAGCGAAGAGGGCAGATAATTATTGAGGTATAGGATACAATTTTCATATAAGGATTTTTAGGTTTTTTTGGGCGATAAGTATATAAAGTTCTAATGTTAGATTATATTATGAAAACTTTTACTGCTGTTTTGCATAGAGAAGAAGATATGTATGTAGCTGAATGTCCTGAAGTAGGGACAGCCAGCCAGGGTAAAACAATTGAAGAAGCTGTTTCTAATTTAAGGGAATCTACTAAATTGTACCTTGAAGAATTTCCATTGGAAGGATCAGAAAAATCAATTATGACAACATTTGAGGTTGATGTTCATGTCACAACTAAGAAAAGTATCAGGGCATGAAGCTGTTAAAATTCTTTGTAATAAGTTTGGATTTCAGATAAGTGGTAGGACTGGAAGTCATGTTAGACTTTCAAAACAAACTCATGAAGGAAAAGTTGGAACTGTTGTACCTATACACAAAGAAATAAAAATAGGAACTTTAAAATCTATATTAAAACTAGCTAAAATATCTGAGGATGAATTTACTAAATACTTGTAATCCCAGAAAAATTTTGCCTGGTTAAAATTTATTTAGAAGTATTTTCTTTTTTTAGTTCCATGACTTTATTTTTTGTTTAACTTTCTAATCCTATATCTACCGACTTCTAAAACTGTTATTGTGTTAACTAATTCTTCAATATTAATTTCTTTCAAAAATTTTTCTAGGCCTTCTATTATTTTGTTTGCTGTAAAATGGTTTGGAAGTTTTAAGATTATTAATCCATAATGTGAATTTTCAGGATAAATAATTATACTACCGAATTCTAGGTCCCTTGTGACTAAAATCGCTTTTTGCTTTTTTGCGTATTCTGCAATTTTTTTATCTGATTTGCCTATAAGTTTTGATTTTCTGCAATGTTCCACTTCAAATCCTAATTTTATAAATAAGTCTATTGCCGACAGCGGCATATTTTAATCTAGAAAGAATCTCATTTTTAGGCAGGTATACTGTAAACTTCTTCTCCATATACAAAGGAGGATACATAATTTATGACTGCAAGTATATCTTGTCTTTCGATATTGTACTCTTTTTCTATTTCTTCATAACTCATTCCACTTTTAAGCATCCCAAGAATTTCTTCTACAGTTATTCTAGTCCCCTTTATAATTGGTTTTTCATGTCTAATTTTTTCATCGATAATAATTTTTACCATGGTAGAACTTAAGTTAATAACTATATAAATCTAGCGAAATTATTATACAATCCAATTGACCACAACTATTTATTATTTTCTTTTAATTTTAGTTAAAATTTATTTAGAAGTATTTTCTTTTTTTAGTTCCATGACTTTATTTGAAAGGTTATTTACAACGAGGTTGTAGTGGTGCAGCTTTGCCAGCATTTCATTTATCCCCATAGAAAATTCCCTTATTGGCAGCGTTATTTTATCAGCGTCAAGAATTTCAAGCGAAGAGGGCAGATAATTATAACAGAAGTTCAGCAGCCTGCTGAAATCATTTATTTTCATTTCTGTTTCTGCAAATGAGGCAAAGAAATTTTCTTTTATTTTTTCTGTTTTTTGTATTTCACTTTTAATGATTTTTATTCCTTCCTCATTCTTTAGTTTTTCAACAACTTTTTCTATTGTTGTTTTTACATGGTCTTCAGGATAGCCAAGAACTTCTATTGTTGCTCTAACGGTGAAGACCATTGTTCTGTTGTTTCCTTCAATGTTTTTTCTGTGTTTTTGCTTGAAAATAACCCTATTATTGTAATTGCAAGCATTACAGCCATTCCGATATATGAAGCGATATCCTTTGCTTTTTCGTTTTTTGACTCATAAATTATGCTTCCTGCCATTTGGTTTATGGTAGAATTTATAATGCTTTCGTCTTCTGAGCTTAGTTCTGCTATTGTTTTGTTATCTTCATGTGTGTCTACAATGCCTAATTCTTCTTCTATAGTGCATGTATTAATTATTGATATTGTTTCTGTAATACTTTTATTTAGTGCTTCTATGGTAAAGTTATAATCTTTTTCTTCTATTGCGCAGTCTTTTGGTATTATCAAGGTTAAATTAAATGCTGATTCATTGTACTGGCCAAAGAGATTGTATGTACTTATGTTTGTTATGTTTTTAATATAATAATTTATTGTTATGTTTGTAAGATTTCCTGTATATGCTGAGGCTGTGGCTGTCAAGTTACTGCCTGTTTCTATTTTCTTGTTTCTTTTTATGTGCAGTTTTTCTAATTTGAAATATGGCTCAGGTTTTTTTTCAACCTCTATAAATATATTTAATTCACTGCTGGTTTTATTGTTTATGTTTGTGCAATCAATTGATCTTAGGCTATTTTTTATTGTAATGTTCTGGCTTTCCTTTAATCTTGGGGTAAACTGCTTTTTATTCAGATTATTTGTTTCAATTTTGTCTTTTATTATATTTTCATTCTGGTCTTCTATCCAATATTCTATAAGAAAGCTGTATTCTCTGCTTGTTAGATTGTTATAAATATCTATTTTTTCTTTATTTTTTGAACTATTAGTGTTTGTTTTTAAATCAACCGCTATGTCGCACATGCCTTCTGGGAGCGTGCTGTTTTCTTCTGTTATATTCTGGATGGTTGTGTTTTCTGCGCTGCATGGTATTTCGTGGGAGTATGCTGAGACTGATGTTAAGATTAATGCCAATATTATAATAAAATATTTCATAGGTTTTTTAATTAGTGTTTAAAGTTTATATTCTTTGACTGAAATTTTTTGGAAGAATCTACAAGTTTTATGGAAATTCTATTTTAATTGTCTGATAAACCTTTTTATTCCGCTTCTTTTCCATTCAGGAGAATCAGTTTTTAACCTGTGATTTATTTCGTATCTTAATGCATTTAGTTCTTTATGTACTGCTTTTGCTATATCCCAGTCTCCGCCTTTTTCTGTTTCCTTATTCTTTACTATAAACGGCCTTGTAGGAGCATCAAGCTGAAGACTTATCATAAATCTTTTTCTTGTTTGTTTTTTTACAACTTTTATTTTTACCAAAAGATCAGCTTCATTTTTTAACAGTCTTGTTATTTTAGGATGCTCTTTTTCAATTATTTTTGTCAGAATTACCTGTTCTTCCTGATCCAGATCCTTAAGTCCTATATATCTTACTGCCATTGTTATAAATTTATTAGTTTACTAAATTTTAAACCTTTCTCTTCTGCTAATTTTAGGCTAACTGACAAATTTGTTTTTGTTTTTGTTAAATTTTCAGGTTTTAGAAAATACCATCCCTTTACGTTAAATCTTATTGCTATCCATGGTTCTGCACCAAAGTTTTTTGAGAATTTAATCAAATCTTCTATTTGTTCTGAATAAAGGTGTTTATACTTTCCCTTAACTGATTTGCACTCAATTGCCAAATGTCTTTTTCCATTTCCTGCTATTACATCTGTATTCGGGTCTGATGTTAGTCCTGAACCTGCAACCCTTATTGCGGCCCAGTTATTATCTTTAAGAATCTGCACAAGCTCTCTTTCAGTTCTTGAGCCTTTTCCTTTTGCTCCCATTGTATTTTATTTAGTGCCCTCTATATTAAAATCTTTCTGCAATAAAAAAGAAAAAGCCAGAGATTTATAAGTCTCTTGGCTGAATAGTACTTCTTTTGTTTTCTTTGGATCTTCTGCAAGCTTCTTTAATCAGAGATTCTACTTTGCTACTTAAAGCTTCAGCGAAATCTCCTGCAACATTCATTCCCTTTGCTACGTCTTTTATCTTGCTTCTTACTACTAATAGTTCGCTCATTTTTTTACCTCCTGTTTTTTGATACTATGCGTTTTAAGGCTTAAAAGCCCTGTTTTCAGTAGAATTAGCTTAATGGTGGTATATAAATCTTTCTTTGTTTCTTAAATGTGAAGAAATTTTTTGTGCGATTAAATGTTTTTATTTTCTTCTATGGGTTTCATGAATGGAAAAGGGATTACATCTCTTATGGAGTGCTGGTTTGTTAAAAACATTATGAGCCTGTCAATACCTATACCAACTCCGCCGCATGGAGGCATACCATAGTGCATTGCTTCAACAAAATCCTTGTCTTTTGGATGAGCTTCTTCTTTTCCTTCTTTTCTTTTTTCTTCCTGAATGCTGAATCTTTTTTCCTGCTCAACAGGATCATTTAATTCAGAATATGCGTTTGCAATCTCTGTGCCATTTACAAATGCCTCAAACCTCTCAACCAAATTTTTGTTTTTTCTGTGAACTTTTGTTAATGGACATATTGTAATTGGATAATCTGTTATGAATGTCGGCTGTATTAAATGCTTTTCCACAAGCTCTTCGAAAATACTGTTTATCATTTCATCTTTTGAGCCCATTTCTAAACCTAGTTCTCTTACTTTTTTCTTTAATTCTATTTCTGACATTTTTTCTACGTCAAGATGTGCATATTTTTTTATTGCCTCAAACATGGTCATTCTTTTCCATGGCGCTTTAAAGTCTATTTCTATGTTGCCGTATTTTATTTTTGCAGCGCCATTGACTTTTTTACATATTGATGATATCATGTTTTCAACTCTTTGCATTACTTTATTGTAGTCTGCGTAGGATTCATAGCATTCCATCATTGTAAACTCGGGATTATGCGTCCTGTCAACACCTTCATTCCTGAAATTTTTACCAATAAAAAATACTTTTTCCATACCACCTATAATGAGCCTTTTTAAGTAAAGTTCAGGCGATATCTGAAGGTATACATTCATGTTAAGCGCATTGAGTTTTGTGGTGAACGGCTTTGCTTCTGCGCCTCCGTAGACTGGCTGGAGCGTTGGGGTGTCAACCTCTATGAAGCTATCTTCTTTCAGAAAGTTTCTTATTTCATCTATTATTACTGCTCTTTTTTTAAAAACTTCTGAAACTTCTGGGTTTGAAATTAAATCAAGGTATCTCTGCCTGTACCTTATTTCTGGATCTTTCAGACCGTGCCATTTTTCAGGAAGAGGATGCAGTGCCTTTGAGAGCAGTTCAAGTTCTTTTATTCGTACAGAAACTTCTCCTGTTTTTGTTTTAAATACAGTGCCTTTTATTCCTATTATATCTCCTATATCCAATAATTTGAAGAGAGCGTAGTTTTTATTTCCTGTTTCATCTTCTCTTATGTAAAACTGCATCTTTCCAGTTGAATCCTGAATGTGACCAAATGAGGCTTTTCCCATCTGCCTTAATGCAGTTATCCTGCCTGCCATCAAAACTTTATCATTTGTTTTTTCTTCTGTTTTTAATTTTGAATATTTTAGAAGAATCTCATCTGAGTGGTGCTTCTGCTCAAATGAATAGGGGTAGGGATTTATGCCCATTGACCTTATTGTTTCCAGCTTTCTTTTTCTTTCCTCTATCAACCTATGTTCTGGCTGAACCATTATTTTGAACTGTTTTTAGATGTATAAAAGCTTTTTTGATGCTAAATTTTACTAGGCGAAATAATTTTGGATATACACATACGGTTCTAAACCGTAAGGTATATATATGATCTTCAATAGAATTTCTTAATGTCAAAAAGATGGTTAGCCTCTGCAGGAGTGGTTCTGATAGGTGTATTTGCTGTATTTATGATTGGATATTATTCTGCTAATTCTGTTACAGGTTTTGGATTGTTTGATAAGGTTTCATTTAAAGTTAATGGAGTTCAGGTTGGAAAACAGATACAAGACTTTGCTGAGAGTATTTCTACAACAGACATTTATGTACTGTCGCCGCAGGAAAAAATATCCTTTTCTTTAAATGGCATTTCTTTGCTTAAAAATAAAATTACTTATTTTCGTACAGCGTTAATTGTGTTTTCAGACACTGACAACGAATTAAAAAAATTATCTGAAGCAGAATCTATTCTCGACAATTATAAAACTCTACTTGAAGATAATACACAAAATGCTGCTGAAAGAGTTCGGGTAATACAGGTTTTGGCTCATGATACAAGGGTTGATTTTTTATTAGGAGATGTTGAAAGTAAGGTTAATTCTCTCCGTTATTTTAATCAATTTGTAGGTAATCTTAAACAATTACAGATACTAATGGAAGAAGATATGGGTTATCCTTCAGGTCTCTTGAAGGAAGTTTCTACACTTAATGTTGAAATTAAATCTTTGAATGAAAAATTGCAGCAATCTATTAAAAGTGGTTCTTTTAACGAAGCTGTTGGATATTTGCAAGGCTATTATACTATACAAAGAAGGTCCTCTATGTTCAACCTCGCTAAAAATCTTCTTAAATATAGAGTTGATAATAAGGAGGTTACTCTATTTGCGGATAAAGTAATGCAAGAATTAATATATTTAAATGTGGTCGTTCCCTTCTCACAAGAACAAACTTCGACCAATAAAATAACAGGAAGTCTGGTTTATGGGGAAGAACGGTCTGAACCATATCTCCCTCCAGATGGAGATATTAATGTTCTATTCTTGAATGTCCGTTGGGCAAATTGGCAAGATTTAGTTCCACAATATTATTATTATAGTGAAATTGATCGACTAATCCGTGAAGATCTAGTTTTACCGGAAATTATTGACTATACTGAATTTTTTTTGTGGGAAGTTTCGGATAGAGTTCTATCCCCAAATATCGTTCTAGTAAATCTTACTAATATAAGAGGAGAAATATTGGATGTTGATATGCCAACAGATAGAAGACAGGCTGCAGCTTTGGCTATGAGTCTTTATGATTTTTATTATGAAAGTCTTCATGCGCCTGAAAGCCAATTTTATTCAGTAGCAGTTTATCCCGGGCAATATACTCTAGGGGGAGCGGCAAGAGGGGGTGTTATTGAATTCAACGGCGGCCGATGGTCACCTGCAATAACTCTTAGAGGCGCACAATTTCTCATTCATGAACTTGGGCATCATTGGAATAGCCCCCATGATAATGCTTTAATCTGCAGACTAAATGGTATTATAAGGAATTATTCTCTATCTGCGAGTTGTGAGGAAGAGGAATATGGGAATGAGTTTAGCAGAATGGGAGGCGGTGATGGTTCGTTTTTAATTAGTTTTAAGGAATCTAAGGATTGGGTATGGATATCAGAAGTTAGATCTTCAGGGGCATATGATATTATGACTTCAGAAAGAGCATTTCGTATTTCACGTCTTCCAGCAGGGATTAAGATACCTCTCCTCAATACTAATCCGCCTTGGGATTATGTATATCTTGAGTATATTAGGCCCGAGGGAGTACCATATCGTATTTATGGAGAAATAGGAATACTGCCGCCTTGGGGAGGGTTAATTGTTACTTTAGTGGACAGTGGACGAGGAACCGTGCCTAAATCCGTGCTTATAGACACAACGCCAGGGAGTGCAACTTCTTTACGAGAAGATGCGTTTGATGCTTTTATTCAACAGGGAGAAGAATGGTGTAACCAAGATTTAGGTATTTGTATCCAATGGGAAGAAACAGATGACCACACTGCAATTGTTAATGTTAATCTTCTTAGACCAATACCATCTGGATATTTAAAATTAGAATCAGAAGAAGAAGTTGTTGAAGGAGGATATGAACCTGAATGTATTTTTGATTATGATTGTGAGGAAGGACTCGTATGCAGAAGAAATATATGTACTGTTGTACCTCAACCTACAAATCTTAGGATACAATTTTATCCTATCTCTATAGACTTGGTATGTACAAACCAGATATCTATTTCTGGTGAAGTAATTAGTGATGGAGATTTTCCCTATGAGGGGTATTACGATATTGTTGTTTATGGAGAGAATGTTGTTGAGGCGATTGGAGATAACATTGTTTACCAAGAACGTGTGAGAGAAACCTTGGGCCCAGGTGAATCCCGTGATTTTACAGTAAATTTTTCTGCTTTGGCAGAAAATGTTGGAATACGAACTCTACGTGCTGAGATTATCCCGCATGGAGAGGATGCCCTTTCTGCTGACAATTTTGTACATATAATATTGCCTTGTCAAATATGCTTGAACGATCTAATTCCCATCGTAGAAAGAAATTTAGGTGATTCTAATCTCAATAATATACCTGATACTTGTGAAACTGATTCTGATGATGATGGTATTTTGGATGCTTTTGATAATTGCCCTTTAGTGCCTAATCTGAATCAGGCAGATACTGATGCGGACAATATTGGTGATGTTTGTGATAATATTTTAGACATACCTTTCCAGCAATGTTTTAACATTTGCTTGCTTGGAGGATTTTGTATTGATGGAATTTGTCAAAGAGCAGATAGTTGGTGTTTATATCTTGATAGTGAAGGCAATACATATCCTGCTGGTACTGGTTATTACGATTATGCTTCTGATTTAATAAATTCTCTGAATAATCCTCGAGGTGTGTTAGCCCCTAATTCACGTTTTTATTATAATGGGTGTGCTACTATCTCTGACGGGAGAGAAGCGAGAGCGAATTATCGCTGCGGAGTAGATGGTATTAGTGGTGTGAATATTACAACTCATCGCTATAATTTTGTTTGTGATGAGAGTTGTAATCAGGAAACTGGTTTTTGTAATTAAAATTTTTATACACAAAAATCAAATTATTGAATAGTGGGAATTGTTTATAACCAAAGATTATGAAGTTTATGTCGATGGGAGATTAATCAATACATATTCTTTATAACAATTAAAAAATGAAAAAAATATTAAAACAAGAAACAAAGACTTTTTTGATGCTTAATTTCAGGCTGTATTATTTATGTATGAATTTTATTATATAAAACGGATTTTTCATGTGAATTGTTTTTATTTCTTTATCTGCTTTGAAATTATGGCTTTCTGCATATTTTTGAATATCTTCGGGTATTGGTGTGAGTATAGTTATTGAGCCTGTTTTTTTAAGTATATATTCTGCCTGGTAGAACAGTTCTTTGTAGATTTTTTCAAGATTTTTTAGAGGGAAATTTAGTGTTGGATATGGCGGGAAAGTTATTATTTTATCTACGGAGTTTTTTTTAAATTTTGTGTCAAGCCATTCGATATCCATCCTGCCAAAGTTTATATTTTTGTAGATGCCTGCTATTTTTGAATTTATTTCTGCTGATTTTATATTATTAAGCGAGGAATCTGTGCAGTATACTTTCAGTTTTTTGTTTTTTTGCCTGTATGTATTTTGGATTTCAAGAGATTTTTTATTCGGCAGGATTTTCAGAAAAAACATTGCTGCTTCTATTGGTATTTCGCCTGACCTGCAAAATGGATCTAAAATTGCATCCTTTTCCTTTATATCAGATATTCTCAGCATTGAGTATGCGATACACGGATTTATCGGATTTGGAATTAATCTTATCCTGTAATCCCTCTTTGTAAGCCTTATTTTTGTATGGTCGATGCCTACAAAACATATATTTTTTATTATATCCAGAATTATTGTTGTTTTTGGGTTTTTTAAATCAACTTTAAGATTTTTATTTTTTGAGATGATGACTTCGCCTGCTAATTTTTCAATATCAATTGAATTGAAATCGTGCTCTCCTGATCTTTCGCATCTTACAACAAAAGGCGGCTTAATTTTTGGAAATTTTATACTTTTTATTTTTTCTTCAAGATTTTTTATATCTGAGAATTCAAGTTTTTCTATTAATTCGTATACTTTTACTGAGCTTCTTGTGTTATGCATAAAATTTTTCAGCACTTTTAGGTTTTTTACCTTAAATTTTACTCTTCCTGCCAGTATTTTTTCTGAACTAATTTTTAGTGTTTCTTTTATCTCGAGTTGCGTTATTTCTTCAAGTCCTTCTACACATTCTGCTATTGTATTCATCTTATTATGAAATTGCTGAATTTTTCTTTTGATTTTATTTCTTTTTATCTTATTTTTCTATAATCTCTTTAGCTTGGTATAATATCTTCTTTGCAAGTGTTGATAGTTTGTTGTACTCTGTATTTCCTAGTGAAATTTTGGGACTATACTGATATTTTTCCCTTATATTTATTGCTGTGCCTTCTTGGCTTTCATTATTTAATGAACTTATTTCTTTTAGATCATTTATATCAAAATTTACTTTCTTTTCTTCTATCAAGTTTTCAATTAATGCAAATGTGCATTCTTGATTTCTACTTTCATATCCAAATTTTATCAAAACTGCCAAGAAGCAGTGATATATTGTGTAAAATAATGTACTTGAACACCAGTCAGTGTATCCTCCATCATGTAAATATAAAGTGGCCTGTAGATTATGTTCCGCTTTGGTTATATATTCTTTTGCTATTTTTATATCTGGTTTTACTTCTAAAAGCCCTCTATGCTTTTTTCCTTCTTTGAGTTCTTTTTGTGCTTTGTCTAAGCACCATTTAATTTTATTCTTTGCGTGACTCATTGTAAACCTCCAAAAAATTTTGTTCACCATACACAATTATTCCCTTTATAGCGCTTAATAGTGGGTTATCTCTTTTTTTTATATTTATAACAATGTCTTCGAATCCTTGATATAACGGGTGGATCATTTTTACATTTATTTTATTTATTTGTTCGACTTCTTCTTGAAGTCTTTTAAACTTTTTTTTATCTGTAACGAAAACAACATCAATATCACTTGGATTTTCTTTTATTAAGACCGAACCGAATAATATGACTATGTCCGCATTTTTGATTTTTTTAAGTTCGTTTATCCATACTTTAACTTTTGGTTTGGCGTATATTTTCTCTCTTGCCAAAATTAATGATACATGATTGCGAGCATAATTATCTTGGGTATTTATTTTGTAAATCACAGCTTTGCCTATCTTTTTTGATTTTAATATATTTTCTTTTTCAAGACACTTTAGTATCTTTAAAGCCCCTGTAGGAGTTATTCCTATAGCTTTGGCTAAGTTATTCCCATTATAATCTATTTCTGGGCTTTTAACTAAGGTAAGTATTACATTCATTTCTGCTTTGGTTATCTCACGCATATGAATTCACAGTTTGTATATATGAACTGGTAGTTTATATAGTTTTCTGTAGCTATCTAAATTGACATGTAAATAAGACTTACATGCTAACTATTTTCAATCTCTTCCTTATCATCCCTTATTATGAAATTGCTGAATTTTTCTTTTGATTTTATTTCTTCTATCTCTATATTTTTTATTTTGGCTTCTAACGGTCCTGTTTTGCATTGTTCTACAAGCTTTTTTATATCTTCCTTTTTTCCACCAGCAAGAACTTCAACGTTGCCTTCCTTTGTATTTCTAACATATCCTTTTATGTTTAAGGCTTCTGCATTTTTTCTTATAAAATCCCTAAAAAATACCCCCTGAACAATGCCTGAGATTATTATTCTTGCCTGCATTTTCAAGATTGTACCGGCTTAATTGTTTAAAAAAGAAAAAAAAAGGTAAAAAAATTTACCTTGTTCCTGCAAGTGCAAGTATTGCTTTAAGGGAAGCAACCAATGCAGCAGGCAATACAAATACAGCTATGTGGTTCAGGATACTTTCCAACCATGCAAAGCCGCCTACTACGCCTCCTAATGTGGCGCTAAATACTGGCGCAGCTACCAGGAATGCCAAACAAGCAACAAGAAATGCAACTATTTCTTTATCTGTCACGTTCAGCAAACCAACTATAAGGCCTAGTATTAACAGCAAGCCGATTACCCATACCTGGCCTGCTGTGGCTGTAAGTGCTCCCAAAATAAGCGCTATTACTGCACCTATAATGAATGCCCAGCCACCAACCCTTTCAGATGTTGAGCTTTGTTTTGCCATTTTTTACCTCCTTTCTGTTTTTAGAGTCTTATGCTTTGAATTGGTTTTAAAGGTATTTAAGGGTTATGGGAATGCGGGAATTACTATTTAGTGGTTATTTTAGAAAGATTTTTAATTATTTTGGAGACTTAGATATTATGGAAGTTTTTGACTTAGAGGGTCTGCTTAAGAAAGAAAATTTTAGAATTTTGTTTGTTAATGGAGATTTCAGATTATTTTATGGAAGAGATGTTGATCGCATTAGATCTGAGGGTTATGCTGTATTTGAGATCAATGTCTCACAATATGAAAGTTTTGATGGATTTATAACAAAATTTTTTGAGATTAATCCAAATTATGTGGTTTTTAATTTTAGGAGTTTTGAGAAAGGCAGCCATCTTGCTTTGGAATTATCATATGTATTGAAGAAGGAAAAGGTATCGCCTGTTATTGAGGTATCTTCTTCTTGGGATTATGATATACAATCTAAAAGAGCAAGCTTGATGCTGGCTAGAAGATATTGGGAATATGAGTTTCCAGAATTTGCGAAGAGAATTGCGTCTGCACGTCCTTACAGGCAATTTGGCCAGATTTTCAGGATTCTTAACCATAATTTGAATAATCTTTGGGTGAGCCATACTATAGCTACAGGAGATGAAAAGTTATTTGATTTGATAATTTTTATGTATGGTCTTGCTGTCGGCCAGGGAAACCAGAGGGAATTAGTTGCAAGGCTGGAAGGAATTTATTCATTAATTTACGGAGAAGATTTGAAAGATGCGGGCTATCATTCTGACGGTTCAGCGAATGAATTTACAGGCAATTAAACTTTTATTCCAATATAAATGCTGTCTTTTGTTTCAAGGATTTTTATTCTTATTCTTTCTCCCGGGTTTGAGCAGCAATTTAAGACTGTTACTGTCCTATTATTTGCAACTGCTATGACTTCATTTTTTATCCAGCCGGGCATTACAACATATCCTGTTGTCACTTCTCCTCTTTTTAGTGTTAGGGGTATTTTTGGCGATTTGTAGATTTTAAAATCTGACGGGCCGAGCTTTAATTTATAGTTGTGTTTTTTTTCTAATTCTTCCAGGTATTTGTAGAATTTATACCAGTTCTGTGCCTTTGCTTTCTTTTCTTTTCTTGAGTATTTGTATATTTCATACTTTTGTATTGATATTCTGCAGTTTAATTCTTTTGCAAACCCTATAAGAGAGCCTATCTGATTGTCGTTGATTCCTGGGAGATATACTGGCGTTAAATTTAATCCTATCTTTGAGTTATTTATTAATCTGCAGTTTTCTATGGTTTTTTTTAGATTATAATTTTGTGCTCCAAAAAGAGTTTTTGACTGCTCTTTTTCTAGTGAGTGAATTGAAAAATTTATTCTGTTGAGTCCTGCTTCTTCAAGAGATTTAATTAATTTTTCATTGAGGAGAGTGCCGTTTGACTGCATTGTTACTATCTCTATCTGCGGAAGATTTTTACATTCTCTTACCAATTCTGCTATTTTTGGATATGCAGTCGGCTCGCCTACAGAATCTATATTGATTTGGTTTACCTGGTTGTTCTTTAATTTTATTACTTCTTTTATCCATTCCACTAAGTAGCTTAATTCAACTTCGTAATTGTATGGATGAATATTGTATGAGTTTGCTGCTGTTGAACAGAATGTGCATTTCATGTTGCATGCTGTTGATGCCCTTACCTGCAGTAATGATGATCCCCTGTCTATTACGCCAATATGGATCATGCCTATTAATGGGATGTTTGATAATCTATCTATTTTTATCAATCCTTTGAACTTTGGCTGTTCTTTTAAAATTTGGAGCTGCGACATGAACTCCATAATGCAGAAAAGGTTATAAGGCTTATTTTTATCACTTATTTAGTATTTATACATTTTTTATTATTAAATATTAATCAACTTTTCTTGAAATGCTGGTAGGGCGGGAACAGGTAAGTTATATAAACCAGTATATACTTTAGTATACAATAAAAAATGGAAACAATAACAATGCCTAGAGAAGAGTTTGAGCAGATGACTCAAGAATTAAAAGTTTTAAGAAATACCAGTATTTATCAGAGACTTTTGGAATTTGAACAGAATATAATACAAGGAAAGAAATATACACGAAGGGATTTAGGATTTTAATATTTTTTTCTTAATTTTTTCTATAGTGTTTTGTTGTTTTTCCTCACTTGTTTTCATCTCGTATTCAAAAACATATATCTCATCATTGTGAATGTTGTGCTTAAAATATAGCTTTATAGGAGGATGTTTGTTAACCATAAGAAAAGCACGTTATATTTGTATTTAAATGTTGATAGTTTATATCTTTATTTTTAATAAACAGTACTCTCGTTTCTTTTGAAATGAGGATAAATTTCAGGTTCCATAAAAACTTTAGTAGTTTTAACTGCTAATCCTCTTTGTTCTTGCATAATCTCTTCCGAAGTTAATATTGTGTCACCAACAGCTATTAATTCATCTTTCAAAGTCATTATTGCTGTCATATCTCCTTTTTTTATTTTAGAATGCAATTTTGTTATACCTGGAATACTTAGGTTGGCTCCGTGACATATTGTATCTACAGCAGAATCTGTTATCCATATTTTTGGAAGATGCTGAACTGCGAATTCTACAGGTTTTAATATTTTTTCTAATTCTTTTTCATTCCCTTCTTGGTACAGTGTGTATGCATCTTTTATATCCTGCAGAGAATACCATTCTTTTTCGCTGAATGGTCCTGCCTTTGTTCTTACTAGCTCTGACATATGTGCGTTTGTTTCAAGTGCTTTTCCCCAGTCAAAACACAATTTTCTGATGTAAGTTCCTGCCTGGCATCCAACTTTAAATAAAACATCCTGGTTTTTTATCTCCAAGATTTCCAAATAATAAATCTCTCTTTCTCTCAGCTGCCTTTTCACTGCTGATTTTAATGGAGGCAGCTGCGTTATTTTTCCTATGAACTCTTTTGATGATTTGTGTATTTTTGACTGAGGTATTGGTTTATGGATGTGCATTAAACAGATATATTCTTTTCCTGCTTTCAGCAATGCTTCCATTATTTTTGTTGCTTTGCCTATAGAAACCGGAAGAACTCCGCTTACATTTGGGTCCAGCGTCCCACCATGTCCAACTTTTTCTGCCTTCAGAATTTTTTTTATGTAGTCTGCTGCCTGATGGGAGGAAGGGCCTGCCACTTTGTTGAAACATAAAACTGAATTTTCTAGTAATTCTTTAATTGTTCTTTCTTCTGGTCTTTTTCCATAGTTTTCACTTGAAGCAGATTCTTTTTTTACTAAAATTTTTCTCTGTATTTCTTCGAACGGCAGTTTTGACATGCTGATTTTATTGTTGCGCAAGCTTTAAAGAATTATGGTTTTGGTTCTTAACCAGATGATACTTTTTTATATTTTTCTTCGCCTATGGCCGGTCTTCTGTAACCTACTATTCTTCTGTTTTGTATCACAGGTACATAACCTGGAGAGAATTTAATTGGTTCTTTCCATTCACCATAAATGCTGGCAATTTGAGAATCTATTTCTTTCCTGTGTGTCTGGTAGTATTTTCTTGCATCTCTCACTCCATTAATCGATATCTCCCTACTCCTGGCTACTTTTTCTTCATCCCAACCACTGTTAATTCTGAACATAATGTCTGCAACTCTCTGCATGCTATGCCGAAGCCTTGTAATCCCTTTTTTGTCTTTGTAGATTTTATCACTTATCTCCATGAAGTATATTAAGGCATAAAAATATTTAAGCTTTGTTATTTTTAATATATCCTAAATATATACATTGTAACGTTAAAGGGAGCTAACTATTAGAAAAGGCTGTGATAAATACCTCTTCAACCCTAATTATTCAAAAACTCCTTCTGGCATTTTATATCCTGTTGTTTCTTCTAAAGTTAAAAATACATCTGAAATCTTGGAAACATCTGAAAATTTTTTTCTATATTCATTAATAAAATCTCGAAGTTCATCTGAATTTTGGACTAAAACTCCAATATCATAATCCCAACTCCCCCCAAAATATTTGTAATAAAAAACAACTTTCTCATGATTCATAAAAAACTTTTTTATCTGATTATCAATCTCTTCTTCATATTTGTGGAGTTTTATTTGTATTGCAAACCATTCATAACCTAATTTTTTCCAATCCAAAGAGATTGTATGTCCGATTATAATTTTATTTTTTACCAATGCTTTAATTCTGTTGTTTACTCCATTAGGGGTGAGATTTGTTTGATGAGAAATGTCTACTAGTGTTTTCCTGGAATCCTGATTTAATAAAGAAAGAATTTTATGGTCAATTTTATCAAGTTCAATAATGTCTTTACTTTCTGATTGAATATGTGAAATACTAGCCTTTCCAATTAGCTTTGGTGCAAAATAATTGCTTTCACTCAATCTTAAAACTTCATAATTATCAATAAAGTTCCAAAAATTTTGGAGAAAATCTCCCAATATCTTTTCAAGATTAGAATTCTTTTCATAAATGATTATGTCAAAAACCAGACTCCATTTACCCGCAGAAGTTCCTATCCAACTCATAAAATGGTTATTTTTAAGATATTCGATAATCTGTCTTTCAGTTTCATCTCCCAATTTTACTAATTCTATAAAAATAACGTAGTGTGAAAGACCTAAATTTCTTTCACTCAAGATAGTATTAAATTCTTTTATTAATCCTAGTTTGACCAGTCGATTTATCCTATAATTAACGTTTTCTCTTCTAAGTCTAACTTTTTTTGCAATAGTGGTTACTTGCTCTCTTGAGTTCTCTATTAACTCTTCCAAAATCTTCCTATCAAAAACATCCAATTTTATCATTTTATACATATAATAACTATTAGTATATAAATATTTCTTTTTTGTAAAATTAGACCATAAGATATTTTATATAAAATAATTGACTTTTACAAGTAACTAAATTCGGAGGAAAATGAAATGCCCCTGTGTGGATTTAATCAGGAGATGTTGAAAGGACTTGAAAACTTTCATCTTGGTTTAGTAGAAACGTCTACGCCAAACGAGAAGTTTTCTGAGCTTAAGATAGAATCTGAAGAAAGATAATTTTCTTCTTTTCTTTCTTGGAAGTAGATAATGGTAGTTGGAACTAGATAAAATGCAAATGTATAAAACACAAATATTTAAACTAAACGAGAGAATGTTGAAAGGACTGAAAGGATTTCATAAAGGTCTAGTGGAGCATGGGATTATTTTGCGTTCAAAAATTAAAAATCAAACTTTCCAAATGATAATACAAAAA
>Ga0209541_10007800_pt1 | contig 17874 bp, 14 predicted proteins | sample RifCSPlowO2_01_FD_184027 | JGI IMG/M metagenome (GOLD analysis project Ga0209541, IMG submission 184027) | Groundwater microbial communities from Rifle, Colorado - Rifle CSP2_plank lowO2_0.1 (SPAdes) (version 2) | ecosystem: Environmental > Aquatic > Deep subsurface > Groundwater | place... | reverse complement strand
ATATTCCCTCAATCTTGCGGCGAGCTCCCGGGATAATCGCCCAATAAGCTCAAGTCGAGTTCCCCGCCCTTCCAGCGCCTGGCTAAAGTAGTGTTCAAAACCCACCTTTATCTCTTGCCATGTATCGGGTTTTGGTTTGCTTACCCATCCTCCCTGCATTTTTTTAATGGCTCTTTTAAGAGTGGCGTTCAATTCCTCCATGTGGCGTAATGTATATTTGACCATAGCGCTATCCAATCAGTCCAACCTATTTAAATTTGTTGGATGTCTTCCCGGTTCCGGAAAATAAATTTATAGAAAAATCTCCATATCTAATTCTTCCCATCATTCAACGAGCATATCCCGGCCTGCTCCGTAAGTAGAGATGCTCGGCGCCGCCCCGCCCATGATGCTTGAAGTGACCTTGGGTGAAGTAGAACTCGTGAATAAGGTCTCTGATAAACTCTTGGTGCGGTTTCTGTCCCATTCTTGTAATCTGCTCCCGGGCCGGACCCACACTCTCTCGTATCCCCACGACAAGACGCTCCTCGAGCACTTTGATGATGGGGACAAAATCCACACTTCCAATTATGACGTTCGTAAACTGGGCATGTCTTGTAAGGAAGGTTTCTATCGCTCTTTTGTATGTGTCAGTTCGGGTGTCAAACCTTTCACCTAAGGGGCAATGAAAAATGCCGTTTTCCATTAGTCCAAAATATTTACCAAGAACTTCCGCTAACCTTCTCGCCTCATCGATTCTTGTATGTCTCGGGTCTAAATGAGGGAGCGATTGGGCTAATTGGTATTCTGCAAATCCAAGTACCGTTCCGGCGCTTCTATCTCGGGCATCCTTTGATCGTGCCCAATGTTCATAGTTGAACATGAAGACTTCAACGAAGACTCGCTTTGCCTCAGCCACTTCCCTGCTTTCGGGAACTCTGTCATAATCGTATCGAGAACCAGGCATCCAAACATTACTGCAAGCCACATAGGCTGCTTTCAAATACCTTCTTTCGTGATGATCGAACATCTTGGCTTTCTTTTTGGAGAAGGGTATTTAATAATTGCGTAAAATTCTGCCTCGCTTTCACATAAACCTTTATAAATCTCCCGGCGTTTGAGACAGCCATGAAAGTCGGCGTCATCGGGTCGGGGGACTGGGGAAGGAATCATCTTCGGATCTACTCTGAACTAGACTGCGAACTTGTCGGGCTGGCGGACATCAACCCAGAGCGGAAGAAGCTGGCGGAGCAGTATCAGATTGCGTTCTTCACCGATTACCGGGAGATGCTGAAGAAGGTGGACGCTGTCTCTGTCGTTGTCCCTACGGATTTGCATTACCAGGTTGTGAAAGATTGCTTGAACGCGGGCGTGCATGTCCTTGTTGAGAAGCCGATCACGAATGACGCCGCTTCTGCGAAGGAACTCATAGATCTGGCGAAGAAGAAGAAGCTTGTCCTGGCTGTCGGTTATCTTTTTAGGTTTAACGCGGCTGTCAAGAAGGTGAAGGAGGAGCTGAAGGGCCTGGGCGAGATACAGTACATCACCGGGCGCTATATCCATTCGAATAAGCCGCCAAGAAAGGATTCCGGAGTGATTTTCAACTTTGGGGTTCATCTCGTAGACATTCTCAATTTTATTTTGACAGACAGGCCGAAGAAAGTCTACTGCCAGTCCACGCATTCCCTGTCAAAGGAGCGCGAGGACGCCGCCCTAATCTTGCTTGATTACGGGAGGTATTTCGCTGCGCTGGAAATGAGCTGGCTGCACCCTCTGAAAAAAAGGGACTTCTGGATTGTCGGCAGCAGGGCGAAAATCTATGCCGATCTTTTCGAGCAGATTGTCATCAAGTATCCGATTGACGTCGGGCTGAGCAAGACGACGATTGAGCCGGAAATCAACCTCGAAGTGAACAAGAACGAGCCGCTGCAGGCCGAACTGTCCGCATTTTTGAAAGCAGTCAAGAAGGGCGGGAATGGCATCTTCGAGGGGAGTGAGGAGCTGTTTACGACGAGGATCTGCGAGCTTGCCTGGAAATCCAGCAAGGAGCACAAGGAGATGCTGGTATGAAGCTCGGAAAAAACTGCGTTGTGGAAGAGGGGGTTTCTGCCGATGTGCAGCCGAAGTCTGGCAAGCTGAAGGAAACTGTCGTTGGCGATCATGCGCACATCCGGTCGCATACTGTCATCTATGCCGGGAATGTGATTGGCAGAAACTTTCAAACCGGGCATGGCGCTCTCATCAGGGAAGAGAATGTGATTGGCGATGATGTCAGCATCGGATCGCACAGCGTTGTCGAGCATCATGTGAAGATCGGCAATGGGGTGCGGATCCACTCACAAGCTTTCGTCCCGGAGTTCAGCGTCCTGAAGGACGGGTGCTGGATCGGGCCCAACGCTGTCTTAACAAACGCTCTCTATCCCAAATCTAAAGATGCCAAGAAGAACCTGAAAGGGGTTGTTGTGGAGGAGAACGCGAAGATCGGCGCGAATGCGACAATTCTTCCCGGGGTCGTTATTGGAAAAAATGCTTTAGTTGGGGCAGGAAGCGTCGTTGTCAAGGACGTTCCCCCGGATACTGTTGCTGTTGGCACTCCGGCGCGGGTCATCAAGAAGATTTCGGAGATTAAGGAATATGGATAAGATCCCCCTAGTTGACCTGCAGGCGCAATACCGCTCCATCAAGAAGGAGATTGACGCTGCCATCCAGCATATTCTGGATACAAATCAATTTATTGGCGGAGCGCCGCTTGCTGATTTTGAAAGAAATTTCGCGAAATTCTGCGGCAAGCCGTATGCAGTAGGTACAAGTTCTGGGACATCAGCATTGTACACCGTGCTTAAAGCCCTGGACATCCGCGAGGGAGATGAGGTGATCACGGTTCCGAACACGTTCATCGCGACAAGCGAAGTCGTCAATGAGTGCGGGGCGGCAGTGAAGTTCGTCGACGTCGAGGAAGGCAGCTTTCTCATGGATCCCGAGCTGCTGAAGAAGGCGATTACGCCGAAAACAAAAGCGGTGATTCCCGTGCATCTCTACGGGCAGAGCTGCGACATGAAGGCGATTTCTGAGATTTGTGGAGATAAAGTGGCGATCATCGAGGACGCTTGCCAAGCGCATGGAGCGAAACAGCATGGAAAGCGGGTCCCGGTGACAGACATCGGCTGCTTCAGCTTCTATCCTGGGAAAAATCTTGGGGCGTATGGCGATGCGGGAGCGATTGTCTGCGAAGATGAAGCGTTCGCGCTCACGTGCGCGCAGTTCATCGACCATGGCAGGAAGAAGGGGGAAAAATACGTGCATCACGCTCTCGGCTCCAACTACCGCATGGACACGCTGCAGGCTGCGATTCTCGACGTGAAACTGAGGCATCTGGATTCCTGGACGCAAGCGAGAAGGAAGGTCGCTTCCTGGTATAATGAACTTCTTGACGGAAAAGTTATTACGCCGGTCGAGAAAAAGGGGAACGAGCATGTCTACCATCTCTATGTCATCCAGTCCAGGGACCGCCACGGCCTGCTCGAGCACCTCCACAAGCAGGGCATCATGGCCGGAGCGCATTATCCCGTGGCTCTGCACCTCCAGCCGAGCTACGCGTATCTCGGGCTGAAGAAGGGCAGTTTTCCCATTAGCGAGCAGTTCTGCGAGAGCTGCGTGTCCCTTCCCGTATACCCTGAGATGACCAAGGAACAGGTTGCGTTTGTCGCTGAGCAGGTGATGGCCTTTGAGAGCGCTCGTCCTTAGCCCTTCATATCCCCGAAGCGAGGCCGACACCCGGGTGGCTTTCATCCGGGCCTTTGTCAAGGAGCTGGCGAAGGAGATTGAAGTCGAGGTCGTTACCAGCTCTGCTCCGGACAACGGGCCTTTAGAGCAGAAGATGGATAAGGCCAACATTTTCCGCTTCAATTATTTTTTCCCGCGGCAACTCCAGAAATTATCGTATACCTCTTCTGGCGGGATGCTGGAGAGCTTCAGGAGGAGCTTCCTCGCGAAAATCCAGGCACCAATCTTTCTGCTCTCCTTCTTTTTAAAGGCCAGGAAACATGCGAAAAGTTGCGACGTGATCCACGCGCAATGGCTTCTCGCCGGGTTTGTCGGAGTCTTTTTGAAGAAGCTCTACAAGAAGCCGCTGATTTGCGAAGTCAGGGGGGCGGATTTGCGGAGCATGCCTGCCTGGTTCATCCGGTATACCCTGAAGCACGTCGACCATGTGATCTCCTGGACTCCGGAGATGACTGATCTGCTCTACAAGCACGACCGGAGCCGAAACATCCACGACATCAAGGGCATGATCGATTTCGAGAAGCTGGAGAGCAAGAAAGGAGCCGAGGCTTTCAGGAAGGAAGTGAATCCCAAGAGGAAATTCCTCGTGACGTTTCTCGGCAGGATGGTGCACATGAAGAATCCTTTGGGATTCATACGGACTGTCCCTTCTGTCATTGCAAAGGACAAAGATGTGCAGTTTATCATGGCGGGAGATGGGGATTTGATGCCGGATGCGCAGCGGCTTGTAGAGAAATTAGGGGTGCAAGATTCGGTGAAGATTCTCGGGCCGAGGAGCGATGTGAACGCCATCCTTCGGAACACGGATGTCTTTGTGGGGCTGAGCCCGATCTGCCACACGTTTTCAGCCACGATCATGGAGGCGATGCATCTCGGCGTGCCGTGCATCCTCGATACTCCGCCGTATACAGAGGGCTATTTCACGCACCAGAAATACGCATACTTGGTGCCGCAGAACGACCCGGAGAAGCTGGCTCAAGCGATTCTCCTACTGAAGAAAGACACGAAATTGCGCGATACCCTATCAAAGAATGGGCCTCTCTTCGTCAAGAAGCTCGGGTTTGAGAAGAAAGAGATCATCAGGAAGACAATCGCATTATACAAGAAAGCCATCACTGAAGGCGGTTGATGTCTAGGACCGGGTTCTTGATGTCCCCTTCGATATATATCCTATGCCAGAGTTCAAAGCACGTCGCTGCCCAGAGATAATTGTAGTGCAGTAAGAGCTTTTCGCTTGATTTATGCGCGAGGATCTTTTCTATGAAGTCTTTCTTGAGAAAGCCCGCTTTTACGACGCTACCTTTCGGAAGGAGATCAGCAGCCAAGCCTTTCAAATCTTTCTTGTATAAAGACAACGTGCTCGGGATGAAACCCCACTTCTTCTTTTCAAGGATTTGCTTCGGCAGGAGATCTCTCATCGCTTTCCTTAAGATCATCTTGCCCTGACCCCCTATCTTGTAGCGTGTGGGGATGGCAAAACACACGTCCAAAAGTTCCGCGTCGAGGAAAGGCGCCCTCGCCTCCAAGGAATGGGCCATTGACGTGGCATCGTCCACGCTGAGGAGATCGTCCGGCATCTTGCTCGCGAACTCGCACATCATCATGTTCTCTACGGCTGTATGCTTCTTGTCGCTGAAATATTTAGTAAAGAGATTCTTTATTTCAGATGTTGGCTTGAGTTTTGCTCCATACATCTTTTTGAGATAGGCGCCCGAAGAGAAGAGCTTGTTCTCGTGGGCATTCAGCGTGTAGAGTTCCGCAGTGTCTTTCGCTGCCAGTTTTCCCAAATCCTTTAATTTGTGTTGCGTTTCGAGATTAGGTGAGGAGATTATGATGGCCGCTTCCTTTTTCGCTTCTCTTCTTTGCGATGCTGTGGCACGCTTTCTCTCTTCGATCGCCTTTTCTAGCCACTGATACCGATAGATGTAGCCGCCCAAGACTTCATCGCCTCCTGAGCCGCCCACGACGACCTTTGTGTGCTTCGCCACTGCCTTGTTGACGAAGTAGGGCCACATATTCCTTTTCGGGGAGTCAATCGCCCAGATCATCCTCGGAAGCTCCTTGACCAAATCTGTTTCGATGACAAGCTCATGATGGTCGGTGCCGAACTTTTCAGCAACCATCCTTGCATCCTTGAACTCGTCCGTCGGCTGGTTGAAGCCCATGCAAAATGTCTTCATCTCCTTGAGATGCGGCGACATCAACGCGACGACCGTGCTCGTGTCGAGGCCTCCTGACAAAAAAGCGCCTACCGGCACGTCGGCGATGGCATAGCGCTCCATCGCGTGCTCCAAGGAAGCTCTTAATCTTTTGGTGTGATACGCTTCCGGCTTTTCAACGATATTCAATTGCGGCTTCCAATATCTCTTGATGCTGGATTTCCCCTTGCTCCAGGTTAGAGTATGGCCTGGCAACAGCTTCTTTATCGCCTTGAACATGGTCCTGTCCTCGGCGATGTATCTCAGGTTGAGGAGCTGATGGAGAGCGATCGTGTCAATCTCCCTCTTGATTCTTTCGTACTGCAAAATGGCTTTGACTTCTGAAGCGAACAAAAGAACATTTCCAAGCGCAGCATAAAACAAGGGCTTCACTCCCGCTCTGTCGCGCGCGAGGAAGAGCTGTTTTTTTGTGTCATCCCAGATTGCGAAGGCGAATTCGCCGTTGAGATGGCCGACGCATTGATCGCCCCACTCCTCGTAGGCATGGACAATCGTTTCCGTGTCTGAACTTGTGGAGAAGCGGTGGCCTTTTTCCCGCAATTCCTTTGTGAGCTCACGATAATTGTAGATCTCGCCGTTGAAGATGACTGCCTTGTCTCCCTGCTCATTGAAGATCGGCTGCTTTCCTGTGCTAAGGTCGATGATGCTCAGCCTCCTATGGCCGAGCAGGACCCCTTTAGAACCATATGTGCCTGCGTCATCCGGTCCGCGGTGGGAGAGGCAGGACATCATTCTCTGCAGAAGCGCCTTGTCTTCCATCCCAGCCATGCCGCAGATGCCGCACATCTTAGCGCCTCTCCGCGAAGCTCCATCCGATATGGATGAGCGCGAGCGCATAGGCCAGGATGAGGACATAGAGGAACGCTCCGAGGACAACCTTTTCTGGAATATTAAGCAATTGGAAGAGGGCGATGGCAGACCCTTCCTTCAGCCCGATGCCGTTAAAGGTTATGGGGATGAAGGAGATCATGGAGGCTGTTGTGGTGACGAACATCACTTGCAGATAAGAGATCGGCACTTGGAAGAAGGTGAAAATGAGGTAGAGAATCCAGCCGGAAAGGAGCCATTTCATCAGGGAAAGCAGGAGGGCAATGAGCAACCGTTCTTTTTCCTTCGAGAGGACAGCCATCGTGGCTGAGAAGCCGCCGAAGGAGTCTGTGAGCTTCTTCCAGATGAATTTCTTTATGAAATTCCTTCCTTTTTCCGTGAATAGGAAGAGATACACTATGAGCGTCCCTAAAAGAAGAAGAATCATGAAGAAGAGGAAATATTGGTTTAGATACAGCCAGACACCGATGAGCGCGAAGGCGGCGAGGATGACGAAGCCGGCGAGCTTGTCGATGAGGACGATCGGGCCTGACGCGCCCAGAGGCACTCCACGCTTCTTGAGAAAATACACGAGTGAGAACTCGCCGATCTTCCCCGGCACGAACTGGCCGTAGGAGAATCCGAGGGAATAGTCTTTGAACAAGTGCCACAGTTTAAGTTTATGGCCCAACGGCTTGAGGAGGACCGAGACTTTTATCGCTCCGGAAAGGTTGATGACAACATATATCGCAAGGGTGAGGAAGGCATAAGCAAGAGGAAGGTCTGAAAGCGTGGAAGCTACCTGCTTCACATCGAATTTGACGAGCAGGAAGGCGAGGATTCCCAGGCCAAACGCGAGTTTCAGCGCGATCAGGAGCTTCTTGTTCATATCGCTTCACCCAAAGCTTCGGCGACTTTCTCGTGGCCTTTCTCGTTGATGTGGCCGTCGTGCGGGAAATAATCGCCGGCGGTGAAGGCTGCTCTCATGTCGATGGCCTGGAAGCCATGCTTTTCGGCGAGGGATGCGACGACATTTCCCATCTTCTCCTGGCTATAGCCTTCCTTGTCCAGGCCCATCACAGAGAGGAGCTTATCAAACTTTTCTTGATCTACTTCATAGTCATTCGGGATGATGAGGACGATGACCTTGAAGCCGTTCTCCTTTGACAGCGCCTCCAAGTCCTGGAACGCGGAGTCTATGACCTCAAATCTCCCATTGATCTCTTCTGAATAATCTTCTAATGAGAATGAAAGGCGGTAGAGCTGCTCCTTTTTGTCGAATGTGTATTTGAAGACGCCGATGAGATTCCTTGTCCTCAAATAGGCGAACGAGAGGAATCTTGAGTTCTCAATCATCCAGGCCTGAAGCTTTCTCATGGCGCCGAAATTTGAGGCGGTGTCAGCGTAGACCAGCCGGCCGTCCTTCACCGCCATTTTTCTCAGCCCCAACGAGTCCTGGACATCGTTGCCGTTGAAGAACTGCAGGACAACAACATCCGGGTCGAGGCCCAGCTGTTCCCTCGCCATCCGCACTTCCTGGACTGTGCCGTAGCCGCCCACCCCTAGATTGAAGGCTTGGATATTTTCATTCTCGATTTTGCTTGCGAAGGTCTCGTCGTTTTCCACTCCTGTGCCAAACGCGTAGGAGTCTCCGACGATGACAATCCTTTTTTTGGCGTCAAGAACCTCCTCTTCGTCTCGGAATCCTTTGGAATTGGTCGTAACTTTGTAGATAAAATCCGTGTCTTGAATCGTGAAATCCTGGTTTGGAGCTAAGCTGTAACCAAGTGTCGGATGCTCGACATACGCGCTCTTCGGGAACGCCGGGCCAAAGGGGAAAAGAATCCTGAAAACGGCTTCCAGGATGATGAGAACAATCAGTAGAGAAACGGCTGACGCGGCGAGATTCCCCCAGAGCTTCTTCATGGGCAGATTGCCGTGGAGGGAGTTATAAATCTTATGCGATTGAAGAATCACTTCCTCAACATATCAGCGAGGAAGCCAAATAAGAGGATCTGCACTCCCGTAAGGAGGAAGAGGGCGGAGAGGATCACCCTCGGGATGCCGCCGACGCCTCCCGTTTGCAGGAAGGTGGCGATGATCCAGATGCCGAGCGCAATGCCGATGAGCATGAAGAGGCCACCGATGAGGCCGAAGAATCGCAGGGGAGCGTAATCGCGGTTGATGCGGAGGATGTTCACCCACGCTTTTATCGCATACTCGAAAGGGTTGCTGATGAGGCGGCTTTTGTCGTGCCGCCTGGCGAAGCGCACCGGCACTTCCAGGATCCTGAAGTGCTCCCGGGCGGTGCGGATGACCTGCTCCTGCGTGTAGGTGTGCGTCGAGGTGAGCGGAAGGGAGGCGATCTCTCTCGTGAACGCCCGGAATCCGGTCTGGGCGTCAGTAACCTTTTGGTGGATTATCGTTGAGATGACGCGGGAGAAGGCCTTGTTTCCCCATCGATTGAGGAAGGGCATATGCTCTATCTTTCCGAGGAAGCGGGAGCCGAGCACCAAGTCTGCCTTTTCCTCCAGAAGCGGGTTGAGAAGATTGGGGAGGTCAGCGGAATCGTACTGGCCGTCGGCGTCTGTGTGCAGGATGAGGTCAGCGCCCCTGTCCAGGGCTTCCTTCATCTCGGTGCGGAAGCTTTCAGCCAGGCCAAGGTTGCGGTGGTGGCTGATGACGCTGGCGCCGTGCTTCCTCGCGATCGTGGCTGTGCCATCAGTTGAGCCGTCATCGACAACCACAATCTCCGAAGAAAGCTTGAATTTCCGGACAGCGCTGGAGATGCCATCCAGCACCTTTCCAAGTGTTTTTTCCTCATTGAAGGCCGGGACTGTCACGACGAGCTTCATCCGGCTCCAGAAGGGCAAACTATTTAAATAGATTTCCTTCGGCAGGAGCATGGGGGTTTTGGCTGTCATCCTGTTCTTTGTCTTCTGCTATGGCCTCGGTACAGCGTGCACGTTCTTCTGGAAGGAGAAAGGATACGAGAAGCACCTGATGCGCATTGGCATCGGGCTGGCTGCTTGGGTAGTGCTGCTCATCCTGCTCGATTTCTTCAACTTGCCTCTTGATTGGAAGCTTGTCCTGGCTGTGAGCCTTCTCTGCTGGGCGTGGGTTCTTTATAGAAATAGAAAAGAGCTATCATTCAAGATTCCCATTCCCAACATCCTCACGATTGTCGCCCTTGTGCTCTTCGGGCTCACGCTCTTCATGTACGCGAAAGGAGCGTTCGCCTATCCCTGGTTGGAAGATGACGATCCCTGGGCGCACGCGACCGGGATAAAATACGTTTCTCTTGAGAGAAATTTCAATGATCTGCACAACCAGTTCGGCTACATCAACCCGTATCCGCCGGGCTATGACGGAATTTTCGGGGTGCTGCACCAAGTCTCGCCTCATTTAGTATGGACGATGAAGTTCTTCAACGCGCTCATCTCCAGCCTGGGCATCCTGTTCTTCGCGTTCTTCGCCAAACGATTCCTCAAGAGCACTCCGAAAGCCCTGGCGGCGACAACCATCTTCGCTATGATCCCCTCTTACCTGAGCCATTTCATCTGGGCGCATTCCCTGTCCATCACCCTCTTCATCGTCTCGCTTTACTGCTTAGTGCGTATCGCAGAAAGCAAGCAGTGGATCCTTCCAACCATAATCCTGATCGGCGGCATCGCGTTCACGCAACCGAGCAAGCTGCTGAAATACAGCGCGATGTTCTTTATTTTCCTCGTCTTCATCTCGCTGTCGAGGAAGAAGCTCGCGTGGCCTGAGATTGGAGCTGTTGCCGGAGGATATGCGCTCTCGCTTCTGTGGTGGGGTACTCGGGCGGTTACGCTGCTCTCCGGGGTCGGCAATCCGGCGAGCAAGGTGGGGGCAACTTCCGGACTCTGGGGAACGATCCAGCGGCTTTTCCCGCCAGGATCTGGGACAGGGACCCGGGCGTACACTTTTTCGGATTTCTTCATCGCCAAAGGCCAGAACATGATCAATAATCCGCTTGGGTGGGGAATCGCAATTTCCTTGCTCCTTGTTATCGCAATTATCGTCATCCTTATGAACTACAAAAATTATCCAGGAGAAGAGAAATCACGAACGCAGATACTCCTCTTCTGGCTCCTCTTCACGTTTCTCGGCGTGAACAGCCTGACATTCAATCTTCCCGTCGGCTTTCATGCATTCCGCTTCTGGATGCTGCTCGCGATCCCCGTGTCTCTTCTCGCGGCGGAAGGGTTTCTCTTCGTCTCCGATTTCCTAGTAAAACAAAAAATCCCGATGGCGGCCTCCATCCTGCTCCTTGTGGCCTTGCTCTTTTTCACCGCAGGATTGCAGAAATACCAGGTGAATATTTCCCAATGGCCGCCGGGAGCGTTCTGGACGTCGGGCGAGGAGCTGCAAGGGTATCTGTCATTGCTCTCTTTGCCCCCCGACACACGCGTCTTCACCTACCAGAACCCTGAGCCGGTCATCGGGCTGAACGCTTTCGACTGCATGTGGTGCGACGATGTCTTTGAGTTCAGGAAGGGCGCGCTGCTAGCCAACGCGACGGAGCTGCATGCTTGGCTGAAGGAGCATGACTATGAATATCTCATCATCAGCGGCATGGCTGTGCGGGAGCTGCAAGAGAAATACGGAAACCAGACGCTGGAGATGGTGAACAGGCGCGTCACTGACCTGGCGACGTCACAGCTCTTCTTCCCCGCTTTCCAGAATCAGGCTGTGGTGCTGTTCAAGGTCGCTTAATTTCAGGTTGTGTCATATACCCCGATGCTCTGCATCGGAATCGAACACAACCCGGAATCTCAGAAATGCCGGTCCGAAGGACAGATTCGCCGCCATACCCCGGAGCTCTGCTCCGATGGGGTAGGCGAATCTGAGGCATTTCTGTTGATTCTTTTTCTCGCTTTATAGCTGATTCACGAAATTTTGGAATGTCAGAAATCCGCATATGCAATCTTAACCGGATTTCTGATTATGCTCAAAAACCACGCCACCAGCTTTAGCTGGTGGTTTTTGACACTTTGGCATGAATCAGCTAGATAGCAAATTCATCATAGCTAGCAAGATACGCTGCACATCAAAAAGTTCCATTATTTGATGAATTTGCTATAACAAAAGGAAAGATTCACATGGATCTGCCCTTCCTCACTCCGTTCGGAATCTTCAAAAACTTCGTTTTGAATCTTACGGGATCGCAGAACTCAGCTCTTCGACTTGATCCTCAGCAATTCCAGCACCAGCTCAAGCTCTTCCTTCGGGATGCCGTCGAGCATGAGGAGCACAGCGAGATAGAGAAGGCCGCCGATCGCCACCAAGCCAACCATTGGCATGATAGGCAGCCACCAGAGCGCGAGGCCCATGATGCCGGCGGCAATCAGGGGCTTATAGACCAGTTTGTGGAAGGGAGCGGCGTAGCCATTCCTCGCGGCAAGCCAGGCGATGAAGGCGAAGTTGACAACCTGCGTCACGACTGTCGCGAGCGCAGCGCCTTTGTGCACATAGAGTGGGATGAGGAAGAGATTCAGGAGGATGTTCAGGATCGCGGCCATGCCTCCTGCAAAAGTGAAGAGCCCCTGCTTGTCTATCGCGTTCAACAGGAATCCAATCAAGTAATTCACGAAGAGAGGGGTCACCAGGAGCGCAAGCATCCTCAAAACAACTGCAGACTCCACGAACTGGCCCCCATAGATGAAGGAGATGAGAGGATCCGCGAGCAGCCAGAGCCCGACAGACAGGGGAAGGGCAATCACAAGGAGCATATACAGCGATTTCTCATAGACATTCCTGAGCAGATCGTGGCTCTTCTCGCTGAACAGCCGCGACATCACCGGGAAATTGGCGTACATCACGATGACCGGGAGGAAGAAGAGGCCGTCAATCAGCGTCGCGGCGCCGCTATACCAGCCCGTGGCGGCGAAGCCGGCCATCACGCCGAGCATCACCTTGTCAATCTGCGTGTAGAGGACTTGGAAGACACGGCTCATCCAGAAGAGGAGCGCTTCTGCTGTCATGGACTTCCATAAGGAAAAATCGAACCTGAAAAAGAAGCTGACAAACTTCTTGGAAGCGACAAACGCGTACCAGAAGAAGGCCAGGAGCTTCGCGCAGATGAGCCCAATCAAAAGAAAGGTGAGCTGGCTCCAGAAGCTCAGCACGATTGCTGCTGCGGCAAGCGCAAGAAGGCGATCTACAGTGACTGTATAGACAGTGAACTCGTTCCGCTCGAAGGCCTTGAAGAGGATGGTCATCTGGGCGTTTAGTGCTGTAAGGAGCTCATGCACCATCACCAATACGATAATTGGAAGCACAGCCCTCGAAGCGGGAAGCCCCCAGGCTAGGACAAAGGCGAGGCCGTAAGAGAGGAGCAGTGTGGCAAGCCGGAGACCCATGGCGTTGCCCATGATCTCCTTCGCCTTGTCCTTTCTCCTCGCCAGCTCCTTCAACAGGAAGGTGTCGAGACCAAGATTGGAGAGCGCGACAAAGAGGCTGACGAAAGCGAACGCGTAGGAGTAGGCGCCATACCCGAGCTCCCCCAGCCGTCGGGCGATGAGGATGAGCAGCAGGAAGGCGATGCCCTTGTTGGCTAGCTCGGAGATGAAGAGCAGGCCGGTGTTCTGCGCGATCTTGCGGGCGTGGGACATAGCCCCAACAATCGGAATACTCTACTTAAATGTTGCGAGAAACCTATATAAACCGCCTTCCGGTCATTCTCCTTATGTGCGGCATCTGCGGGTTCACGTGGGAGGACAAGAAGCTTTTGAAGGAGATGATGCGCTCGATTTCCTATCGCGGGCCAGATCAGGATGGGATGTTCTTCGACAAGGGCGTCTCTCTCGGCCATCTCCGCCTGAGCATCATCGACTTGTCTGAAGCAGGCAGGCAGCCGATGTTCAATGAGGAAGGCGACATCTGCGTCATCTTCAACGGAGAGATCTACAACTTCCAGGAGCTGAGGCCTGAACTGGAGAGGAAAGGGTACTGTTTCTCCTCACATTCTGACACAGAAGTTATCATCCACGCATACGAGGAATACGGCGAAGCTTGCGTCGAGAAGCTTAATGGCATGTTCGCCTTTGCCATTTGGGATTCGAAGAAAAAGAAGCTTTTTCTGGCGAGGGACAGAATAGGAGTGAAGCCGCTTTTTTATCGATTCAAGAAAGGAAAGCTGATCTTCGCCTCGGAAATCAAGGCAATCCTGCAGCACGAGGTTCCTTCCTTGAACGCGAGATGCTTGCAGCAAGTGATTGCTTATGCGTATCCTGTCAATGGGGAGACGCTTTTCGAAGATATTATTGAATTACAGTCCGGGCATACACTAACTTTCTCGTCTGGAAAAATCTCAATCAAAAAATACTGGGATTTAGAAGTGAGGGAAATGAACAGGACGGAATCATACTATGTTGAGACGCTTCGAGCCCTCCTTGAGGCGTCCGTAAAACGCAGGCTCATCAGTGATGTCCCGCTAGGGATGACGCTTTCAGGCGGCCTGGATTCATCAACAATTGTCGCTTTGGCAAGCAAACTCAGCCCCGAGCCCATCAAGACGTTTACGATCGGGTTCGAGAGCGTCAATACAGAGTTCGCAGCCGCAAAGAAAGTCGCGGAGCACTGCCAGACGGACCATCATGAAATCACGATGAGCCACGAGGATTTCATGCAGGGCATGGTGAAGGTGCTCTGGCACATGGAATTCCCGATTTCGAGGCCGGCGATGGTGCCAGTCTATGGCTTGTTCAAGGAATTGAGCAAGCATGTCACGGTCAGCCTCGTCGGGGAAGGAGCGGATGAATTGTTCGCCGGCTACAATAGGTATGATGCCTATTCTGTTCCTCCTCCGAAGAGCGATCCTTCGTATTCGGAGATGATGAAGAAAATCCAGATGCCATTGAAGGAGAAAATTGAGTATGTTTCTTCTGGCGTTTTTACCAAGGGCGCTTCAGATTTCTTTTCCCCTTTGCTTTCAACGCTTCCAAGAGATTTAACGTTATCTGCACGCATAGGAAAAGACTTGAAGGGACTTAAGAACGATGGGAGCCTGCTGAATCGCGTCTTGAGATATGAGATGAAGACCGGCATCCCGTATTTCCACTGCAACAAGCTAGATAGATTGAGCATGGCGCACGGCCATGAGTGCCGAGAACCATTCCTTGATTATACTATCGCGGAATTCGCAATGACCGTCCCCGCGAAATATAAGTTCATCGGCTCGGAGAAGAAGATCTTGGTGCAGAAAGTCGCGAAGCCTTTGCTTCCTCCGGAAATTGTCAAGCGCAGGAAGTTGCCAATGGTTGTCCCCTTACAGGAATTCTTTGAGGAATCGTTCATTGAAACGGCCGAGAGTGTTTTGGACGCGAAAAGGATTTCCAAGCGGCCGTATTACAAAGTCGCCGGAGTGCAAAGGCTGCTTGATAAGGCGGCTTCCGGCAAGTTGAAGCCAGACAAGAACGCGAAGACGGAGGATAACGCATATAGGCAACTTCTGTTCTTAGTGAACTTAGAATTGTGGACGCAGATGTTTTTGGAGAGCGATGTGAAGAAGCCGAATCTGAGTCTCAGCAGATATTTGCATTAAAGGCATTATGTGTTTATTGCTTCTACAGAAGTGTGATTTTTATAATCCCCCTACGGCTCTTTTCCAGCCTTATCGTCGATATGCGTACCTCTACATTATTGCTATTTTCTAGGCCTTAACGCATACCTTATTTCTAGTCTTATGGAGGGCCGACAGAAAGAAAACCCAATTGAAGCTCACTTCTTATCTTTAGCGTCCTTGTCGAAGAGATAGGCGGCGAGTTCAACGCACTTCGCGCTGTAGCCCCACTCGTTGTCATACCATAAGATGATCTTGACATGGTTCTCGTCATAGACGTGCGTCCACCGCTGGTCGATGATGCAGGAGTATTCCGAGCCCTTAAAGTCGATGCTCACGAGCGGCTCGGTGTTGTTGTGGAAGACCTTAAACTTCTGCCTTTTCTCCTCCCCACGGAAGAGTTTCTTGATGCCTTCGACCGTCGCTTTCTTCCTGAGCTTGACGGTGATGTCTGAGGAGGAGACGCAGGCGGTGGGAACGCGATAGGAAAAGCAGAAGAACTTTCCGTCGAGCCATTTCAGCACCCTGGAGGTGGCCGAGACTGTGGTTGTGGGCTTGGGCAAGAGCGACATCGGGCTGGCCCTTCCTAAAACATAATGCGAATAGACATGGCCGGGATAGGCGAAGGACATCATCGGGCCGTCGAGCAAGTTCTGGTACTGGAGCCAGGGGTGCAGCGTTGTCACAGCACCATATTCCACCCCATACTCGCGGTGCAGGACATTCAACACTGGGCCCAGCGCGTTCGCGTCGCAGATGCTGTTGGAGATGATGAGATCCTTCGCGGTGATCTCGTCTTGGTTGATTCCCATGATGACAAACCTGTCCACGAGGTGCTCTGCGGGGGAATGCGTCAAGATCACTTGCTTCACTTTGCCCTTCAGTTCGCGGGCCTTCACAACATTCTCATGCACGCCGGAAGCGTCGATAATCCGCGACACCCCATGCCTCTCCCAGGGCACTTTCTCGATGCTCTTCTCGTGATAGACAAGGATGCGCTTGCCATTTATGAAGAGACCTTTCTGGTCGGCCTTGATGTCGTCCTTGAGCGCGCCGTAGAGGGAATCGTACTTCAAGAGATACGCGAGATTGTGGTTGTCGGGGTTGATGTCGTTGATGACTGCGACATCAAACTCCTTTTTCTCCAGCGCGATCCGTAGGATGGCCTTCCCAATCCTGCCGAAGCCGTTGATTCCAAGGATGCGCGCCATGCGCAGATGAGGCCATGGACTCTATAAAAAGGTTTCTAGCGGCCGAAGAACTCGAGAAGATTGCCTTCGCAGTCCCGAGCGTAACACATCTTCTTCCCTTTATTCGGGCCGCCGGGCACCGTGGCTGGAGGGTAGAGCGGCTCTCCGCCTAGATCCTTAAGCTTCCTCAGGGTCGCTTCAAAGTCTTCCGCATCGAAGCAGAGATGGGCGCTTCCGGCTTCATTCGGGTGGGTATGCGCTTTCTTCCCTTTTCCCTGCACGTACTCCACGAGCTCAAGGAGGCCATTTCCCGCGGAAAGATACGCGATCTTGAGCTTGGCGCCCTTCACCCCGGTCACTTTCTCAGCGAAAGCGCTGTCCCTGGGGGAGAGGTCGATGAGCGTGAGGCCGAGGCCTTGGTAGAACTTCGCTGTCTTCTCGACATTCCTTACTGTAAAGCTGGTATGGTTGATGCTGATCATCGGTAGGTGAGGCGGTCCATCCGTATTTTCTGCGCGCAGCCGTAAACGGCATAGGGATACGTTTTCAGGAAGCCCTCGAGGAACGCTTTCATCTTTTCAGGATTCACAGGATAGAAGAAAGAATCCTGGGTTTTGTAGGGCTTAGTGATGCCGAGGAGGAGCACAAGCTGGATTTTTTTCGAAGTGGATTTCTTGTCCCTCATCATGGCATCGACCATCTTCTCCGGCTCAAGGCCCCTGTCGACGAAGATATTGAGGCGATGCGCTTTCATCATCTTTATAATCGTATCAACGAACCTCTGCTTGATCAGCCCTTCCTCTTTCGCGAAATACAGGGCCATGACCGTTCCCACCGTGATGGCATCGCCGTGGAGGATCTCATAGCCAGAGAGATGCTCTATGGCGTGGCCGAAGGTGTGCCCGAGGTTGCTCGCCTGGGGATGCTGTTTCCGGATCGCGATGCGCGTTCGCATGCCAAGGAGGATCATCTTCTTGAGGTCTTTCCGGCTGCGCGTCCTCTGATAGGCAGCCATGGCCTTGAGAAGCGGCCTCGAGCCAAGCAAGCCGTACTTGAAAATTTCCGAGAGGCCCTGGCGCTCGTAATACGGGGCAGTGGTCTCGAGAAAAGTGACATTGCTATACACTTTGAGCGGATAGTAGAACGTGCCGAGGAGATTTTTTGTCTCCTCTGTGCTGAGGCAGGTCTTGCCGGCGCTGGAAGCGTCAACCATCCCCACAAGATTCGTCGGAACCATGAAGAACGGCAGGCCGCGCATGTAGGTGGAGCAGGTGAAGCTCACCAAATCGAGCACCGTGCCTCCTCCGAC
>Ga0209541_10007798_pt1 | contig 17875 bp, 27 predicted proteins | sample RifCSPlowO2_01_FD_184027 | JGI IMG/M metagenome (GOLD analysis project Ga0209541, IMG submission 184027) | Groundwater microbial communities from Rifle, Colorado - Rifle CSP2_plank lowO2_0.1 (SPAdes) (version 2) | ecosystem: Environmental > Aquatic > Deep subsurface > Groundwater | place... | reverse complement strand
CACCGCCTTCTTTCCCAGCCACAAACCGCCTGGCATAAGCAATGATAATTTGTCTTCTGCCTTCATTAATAAATACCACACCGGCAATAACTAAAATAGCCAAAGCCAGAAAAAGTAAGATATTTAAAACTTGAGTTTGATCTACAACAGAGGCAGTTTGGGTTAAAACAACCGGTACCCGGGAAACTATTCCTGCAAAGATCAGAAGTGATATACCATTTCCAATACCGTATTCAGTAATCAACTCGCCCAGCCACATCAAAAAAACAGTCCCGGCGCTCATCCCCACAATAATCGCTGCAATCTGGATCGGAGTTGTTTGGGATAAAACCCCCTGATTTTTAAGTAAAACAAACATCCCGATAGATTGTAAAACAGCCAGAGGCACACATAAGTATCTGGTATATTGATTGATCATCTGAGTCCCATATTCTCCTTCTTTTGACAGCGCCTCAAGTGAGGGGATAATCATTGTCAGAAGCTGAATTATAATTGAAGCATTAATGTATGGATTAAGGCCTAAAGAGATTATGGAAAAATTAACCAAAGTCCCTCCGGAAAAAATATCCAACAGACCCAAAAATTGATTTGAGGCAAAAAGTTTCTGCAAAGCAGTCAAGTCTACACCTGAAACAGGAATATGTGAGGCAATCCTGAAAATGACAATTATAATGGTCGTGATCAGGATTTTTTTTCTAAGTTCGGCAATTCTAAAGGCTTTGAATATCGGGGCAAAGATATCACTCATATTCTACCTTTCCGCCTACCTTTTCAATTTCCAATTGGGCTTTTTTGGATACAGGTAATTTTACTGTCAAAGGCATGGTTAATTTACCATCTGATAGAATTTTTACTCCCGATTTCATATCTTTTTTACTAATAAGCTTTAAGTTAAAGAGTTGTTCTAAATCAACTGTCGAATTTTTCTTAAAAATATTTAATTTACCCGCGTTAATAAGCTTTGATTTTGAAGATACTTTGCGGTTTCCAAAACCTGATTTTTTGGGAAATTTTTTGTAAGTAGGCAATCCTCCTCCGCTAAAGCCGACCGGTATTTTACCCCGGGCTTTTTGACCTTTAGTACCACGTCCTGCAGTCTTTCCCAAACCAGACCCAATCCCTCTTCCCACGCGTTTTTTCCCTCTAACAACTATTTTCTGTAATTCACTTAGTTTCATTTTTTTCTCCTCTGTGCTTGATTTGTCTTAACTTGGATAAAGCCTGCAATGTGGCATAGACATTTGAGGCCTTATTCTTAGTACCCAAAGATTTTGAAACAACATCATGAATACCGGCAGCCTCCACCACTACCCTGACAGCTCCTCCGGCAATGACTCCGGTACCAACCGGAGCTGGTTTTAACAAAACTCTGGCTGCGCCATATTTTACTAAAATTGAATGAGGAATAGTTCTACCCTTGAGCACAACCTCAATTAAGTGTTTTTTTGCATAAGTGGTGGCTTTTCTGACAGCTGATTGGACCTCTGCTGCCTTGCCTAAACCAACCCCTACCTTACCTTTTCTATCTCCGACCACAACCAGCACTGACAAAGACCTTTTATCTCCTCCTTTAGTTTTTTTTGAAACCCGGTTTACTTGTACCATCCTTTCAAAAAACTCTGATTCCTGTTGAGGCAGACCTCTGCCTCTTTGGTTTCTCGGGTTATATCTTGAATTTTCCATTTAAAATTTAAGCCCTCCTTCCCTTGCTCCTTTGGCCAGTTCTGCTACTCTGCCTTTATATAAAAACCCGCCTCTATCAAAAACGACAGTTGTTATCTTAGCCTTGGCAGCGCCTTTAGCTACATTTTTGCCTACATTATATGCTTTTTGCAGTTTACTGCCAGTCTCTTTGTAGTCTGCGGCGGAAAGTATGGTCACGCCCTTGCTATCATCAATAATTTGAACAGATATATGTTGTCCGGAACGGTATACTGCTAGTCTTGGACGGTCTTTGGTGCCCACAATAGTCTTTCTTATTGTTTTATGTTTTCTGATTCTATTTGTTTTTTTCATAATTATTTTGCTCCTGCCACTCCTACTTTGGCACTCTTTCCTATTTTCTTTCTGATATACTCACCCGCGTATCTGATCCCTTTACCTTTATATACATCCGGCACCCTTATTCTTTTCAAATTTGCCGCTATTTGGCCAACTAACTGCTTGTCTATTCCGGATACTTTTATTTTTGTATTATCTATTACCTCAAAAGTTATACCCATTGGCGCTTCTACTTCTACAGGATGTGAGTAGCCAACATTTAAAGTGATCTTACTTCCGTTCACTTGTGCCCTAAATCCCACACCAACCAACTCTAAATCCTTACTCCAGCCCGCAGTCACTCCCAAAATCATATTAGCCAGTAAATTCCTTGTTAGTCCGTGTAAGGCTTTCACCTTTTTTTGATCATTACTTCTTTTGACATTGATATTACCTGCTTCAATCTCTACCTCAATTAAGGCTACTATACTTAGTTCTAACTTCCCCTTTGGGCCATTAACAGAAATTAATCTGTCCTGTTTTTCAACAGTTACTCCTTCGGGTATTAAAATAGGCTGCTCTCCAATTCTTGACATATTTTTACCAAACAAGGGCTAAAACCTCGCCTCCTATTTTTAATTTTCTGGCTTGCCTGTCTGTCATAAGCCCTTTAGGCGTGGAGATAACTGCTATACCTAAACCATTTAATACAAAAGGTAAATCAGCAGCTCCTTTATAAATACGCAGCGATGGCCTGGAAACTCTTTTTATGTCCGAAATGGCTGGTTTTCTGGCGTTATATTTAAGCGAAACAATAATTTCCCGCTGCTTGCTATCAACACCCTGTAAGTACCCTTCGTCTTGTAATAGCTTCATCAATTTCAATATCAGCTTAGAATATCTCAAAGAGACTGATTGCTTGCCAATCGAATAACCGTTTTTAATTCTAATTAATGCATCTGCCACCGGGTCCATATTACCAACTCGCTTTCTTCACACCTGGAAGTACCCCAAGATGTGCCAATTCTCTAAAACAAAGTCTGCATAAGCCAAATTTGCGGATATATGCCCGCGATCTTCCACAACGCATGCATCTGCTATTTTTTTGAACCTCATATTTAAATTTTGTTTTTACAATATTACTAACTTTAGCCATAATTTTAGCTTCTGAAAGGCATTCCCAGATATTCCAGTAATTTTTTGCCTTCCTCCTTATTCTTTGCAGATGTCGCAATTGTCACTGCCATGCCTCTTGTTCTATCAATTGTTTTATAATCCACCTCCGGAAAAATTGTTTGCTCTTTTAAACCAATGTTCAAATTCCCGCTATTATCAAAGCAATTGACAGAAATTCCCTTAAAATCTCTGACTTTGGGTAAAACTACACTTACTAATTTGTCCAAAAAAGCATACATTCTAATGCCACGCAAAGTTACCATCATCCCAATTGGTTGACCCTTAGTAATCTTAAATGTTGCTATAGATTTTCTGGCTAAAGTCACCACCGGTGTTTGTCCAGCCAAAGCTGATAAATAAACTTTGGCCTTTTCCAAAACTGACTGGTTTTCCTTGGCTTCACCAAGCCCAATACTGATAACAATCTTTTTCACCGAAGGCACAGCCATCTTATTTTTTAAGGCAAGCTCTTGTTGTAATTTAGGTTGTACTTCACTTATATACTTTTCTTTTAATCTGTTTTTCATTTAATCTCCTTTTTACACTTTTTGCATACTCTCATTTTTTCATTACCTACTATTTTGTAGCCTACTTTTGTCAATTTTTTGCAAGATAGGCAAATTAAGCAAACGTTTGAAACATCTACAGCTTTTGGGATATCGATAATTCCCCCGTCAACATTCCCCATTTTTTTAACATGTCTTTTATAAAGATTTGCTCCACTAACAAATACTTTTTTATCTTTTGCTAACACATATTCCACAGCGCCTTCTTTCCCCCGGTCTTTACCAAGTAAAATTTTTACCTTGTCACCTTTCTTAATTTTCATATTTACCAAACCTCCTGTGCTAGAGAGATAATTTTTGCATAACCGGCATTCCTGACTTCTCTGGCAATTGGCCCAAATATCCGGCTTGATCTTAAATTTCCGTCATTATCTATCACAACCCCGGCATTATCGTCAAATTTTATATAAGAACCATCCTCCCGCCTGACTTCCTTTTTACATCTGACAATAATTATTTTGACAACCTCATGATTTTTTACCTGACCATTAGGATCAGCTCCTTTCACTACTCCTACTACAACCTGGCCTAAAGTCGCTTTTCTTTTTCCTGATCCGCCAAGAGGCTGGATAACTTGTAAGATCTTTGCTCCGCTATTGTCTGCAACTGTTAATCTACTTCTGTGTTGAACCATATTATTTTTTGGACAATTCTGTCCTGACTTTCTTTTTTGATTCCTCTTCCTTTTTATCTTCTGAATTTTCAACTTTAGCTGGCTCCTCTGGTAACACTTCTGAGATTGCCTCTTCTGCGCTTTTCTTTAGTTGTTCTTCAGCTATTTCTGCAAAGTTTTTGTCTAACACTGTTGTGATTTTAAAGCTTTTTCTTTTCGAAATAGGTTTACAATTGACAAAATCAACTATATCCCCTATTTTGACTCCAATAGCATCATCAACTAAATATTTTTTACTTTGTAAATAGGTTTTTTTGTACAAAGGATGCTTGCTGGTTCTTTCTACCAACACAGTAGCTGTATTTTTATTTTTTACTGACACAACCCTCCCTACCATTATTTATCCCCTTTCTTATTAGCTTTTGACTCTAATTCTCCCAGCAGTTCCTTTTGTCTTATGATTGTTAATATTTGCGCCAAATCTATTCTTTTCTTAGAAATTGTTTTTAAATCTTTTAATTTTTTCATATTCTTATCCAGTGTCAGATCTGCTATTTCTATTCTGATAGCCTTAGACTTGCTCCCTAATTCTTTGATATCCGATTCTTTAATTTGTGTCAGCTCGTTTTTTTTCATGGTTTTAGGTTTTACTGACAAATTTCGTATCAACCGGCAATTTATGTGAAGCCAGCCTTAATGCTTCCTGGGCAATAACTTCTGTGACTGCTCCTATCTCAAAAACTAGCTGACCAGGTTTGACTACTGCTACATAACCTTCTACATCTCCTTTTCCAGAACCCATTCTGGATTCTGCCGGATGTTTGGTAATAGGCTTATCCGGAAAAATCCTAATCCAGATACGTCCCCCTCTTTGGGTATAATTGGCCATGGCCCGTCTGGCTGACTCAATTTGCCTGGCGCTGATAAACCCGGCGCTCATTGCTTTTAATCCAAATGTTCCAAAAGCCAAACTAGTTCCTCTGGTTGCCACTCCAGTTCTTTTACCTTTAAACATTTTTCTATATTTGCTTCTTTTTGGTTGTAGTAATGCCATTAGATTTTTACCTCTCCCTTGTTAATCCATACTTTTACCCCTACATATCCGGATTTTGTAAGGGCCGGATATACACAAAAATCTATATCTGCTCTTAAAGTATGAAGTGGCATTGTGCCGGATGCTTTCCACTCGCGTCTGGCAATTTCTGCTCCGCCAATTCTGCCTGACAGCGCAACTTTGACACCTTTTGCTCCAGACCTCATCACCCTATCTATGGTTTGATTCATTACTCTTTGCGCGGGTAATCTTTTGGCAAGCTGTTCAGCTACTGACTGAGCAACTAAATATGCTGACAAATCTGCTGATTTTAACTCCATTGGCGCAATTTCCAAACTATTTTCATCCTTTATTTTTAACTCTGAAAGCAAAAACTTTTTGATCTCTGTTAAACCGCTTCCTCCTCTGCCAATTAAAACTCCCGGACGGGATACAAAAATAATTACTTTTAATTTATTAACCGCTCTTTCTATCTCCACAGAGTGAATACCGGCTGGTCTTAGTTTTTTCATTAATAGATCGCGGATTTTAATATCCTGCAGAACATTCTGTTTATATTTCAGACCTTTGGCAAACCAACGTGATTTCCAGGTTGCCCCAATACCCATTCTAAAACCCACCGGATGTATTTTTTGTCCCATTACTTAGCCTCCTTATTGTCTGTTAAGACGATTTTTATATGGCTCATTCTTCTTTTAAAAGGTTTCACCCTTCCTCTGGTTCCTGCATGAAAGCGGCGCATTTTAGTGCTTTCATCAATCTCGATCTTTTTAAAACCTACCTTGCCAACATCTAAACCTGCCTGACGAACATTTGCCAAAACTGTCTCTATTGCTTTTGCTAAATCCCTGGCAGCATATTTTGGAGTAATACGCAAAACATCTAAAGCTTTACCAGGTTCCATCTTTCTAATCATGTCAGCCACAAGTCTTAGTTTTCTGGGGCTGGTATGTATATATTTTTGTATAGTCTGTATTTCCATATTAAGTTTTAGCTGTAGATTTTTCTGTCACTTTTCCGTGACCCCTAAATAATCTGGTTGGTGCAAACTCGCCTAACCTATGACCCACCATTGATTCAGATACAAACACTGTCACAAAATTTTTACCCTGGTGTACTAAAAATGTCAGGCCTACAAATTCAGGTGGAATTTGTGATCTTCTGGCCCAGGTTTTTATAGGAGATTTCCCTCCCATATTTTTTTGCTTTTGCACTTTTTCCAAAAGTCTTTCATCAATATATGGTCCTTTTTTTGTTGATCTACTCATTGCTTTCTCCTTTTTACAATATACATGTTACTTTTCTTTGTTTTATTTCTGGTATTACCTACAGCTTGCCTGCCATATTTAGTCATTGGTGTTTTTCTACCAATACCAGACCTGCCTTCTCCTCCACCGTGTGGGTGAGAATCAGGGTCTTGTGCCACACCCCGGACATTGGGTTTAATACCCATATGACGGGATCTTCCGGCCGAACCTATCACTCTTTGCTTCATATCCTCATTACCCAAAACTCCGATAGTTGCAAAGCAGTCAAGGGGAATCATTCTAACTTCTCCGGATGCTAATTTCAAATGGGCAAATCCCCCTTCTTTTGCCAGAACCTGCAAACCAACTCCTGCGCTTCTGCCTATTTGTCCGCCTTTGCCGGGAACAAGTTCCACATTATGTACCAAAGTTCCAATGGTAATATTTTTTAATCTCATGGCATTTCCGACTTTTGTTTCTGTTTTTTCATCAGATACAATCTTGTTACCCAAACTCAAACCTTTTGCAGCTAAGATATACCTGTATTCTCCGTCTGTATATTTAACTTTAGCAATTTCCACATTTCTATTTGGATCATATTCAATCCCGCAAACCTCACCAATAACTCCTAATTTATCTCTTTTAAAATCAATTTCTCTATAGTATCTTTTGTGCCTGCCGCCCTGACTTCTGACTGTTATCATCCCACCGGAGGATCTGCCGGAATGTTTCTTAAGTAATGTTTTTAAATTTTTCACTTGCCTGTTATCACCTTTCTTTGTGTTGTCGGAGCTGCCCCTACTGCACTTTGTTCCACTTTGACTTTGGTTCTGCCTAAAATATCTTTTTTCTCCCTCATTAATCTCGGCTCGTTTTCCGCCCCGCTTAGCGGGATGACTGCTTCTTCTTTAGGAGTTTCAAATATAGCAATTTTGTCACCCTTTTTAACTTGTACTAATGCTTTCTTAAATCCTGATGATTTATATAATTTCCTGACTCTTTTTTGTGATTTTGTTTCTCCTTTGACGTTTATTGTTTTAACGCCTAAAACTTTAACTTTGAACTTTTCAGCTACCCTTTTACCAATCTGCAGTTTGGTGGCATTTTTATCTACTTCAAAAACATACAAATTACTCAGGGCAAGCTTCATAGATTTTTCAGTGATAATTGGTCTCTTTATAATCATTTTTTAAGCCTTTCAATAGCTTCTTTGGTGATAAGTAGTAAATCATGTTTTAATATTTCATATGCATTTATTAAAGCTGCCGGCAGCACATTAACTGCAGGAATATTGTTGACAGCCCTGACTATATTATCTTGTTTGTCACCGGTCACTATTAAGGCGCTTTTTTTACTATTAACTTTTTGCAGCATACTTACTATTTCTTTTGTTTTACCTGAGGCTTTATCCAAACCTGATAATCCAAATACTCCTTTATCAATCAGTTTTGCAGATAAGGCTGAAATAAGCGCTGCTTTTTTCATTCTTTGGGGAAGACTTAGTCTGACTTTTCTGGTATTTGGACCAAATACAATTCCTCCGCCTACAAATATCGGGGCTCTGATTGAACCGTGTCTGGCTCTGCCTGTTCCTTTTTGTCTATAAATTTTGGCTGTGGAACCTTCAACTTCTCCTCTAGTTTTAGTTTTACCGGTGAAGGTTTTTTGATTGGTTGTATATACCCTGACTGCTTGCGCTAAAAGATTGTTATTAACCTTTTGTCCAAAAATTTCTTTTGGTAAAGCTAAAATCCCAGTTGCTCTTCCTGTTAAAGAATAAACAGGAACTGATAAACCACTAGTTCTTTTAATCACTGGTTTTGATCTTCCTTTACTTCTACAGCTTCTTCAACATCAGATGCTTTTTCTTCCGGAGGGGGAGTATAACCTTTAATTCTTCCCAGGTTTGTAATCATCACCAAGCTGCCCGTAGGTCCGGGTATGGCGCCTTTTACTACCAACAGATTTTTTATTTTATCCAGTCCCACTATTTCTAAATTCTTGACACTAACAGCATCATTCCCCATATGTCCGGCCATTTTCTTTCCTTTATAAACCCTGCCCGGAGTAGTACCGGAACCAATTGAACCTGGAGCTCTGTGTCTATCTGATTGTCCGTGAGTTTTTGGTCCACCATGAAAGCCGTGACGCCTGACTCCTCCCTGAAAACCCTTTCCTTTGGAAGTTCCCGAAACCTTTACTGCATCACCTATTGAAAAAACCTGGTCCAGTTTGATTTCTGTTCCAGGTTTGGTATCTTCGCTTGCTTGATCCAAAATCTTTACTTCTCTAAAATAGCGGATAGCTTGGTCAAGTCCTATTTTTTTAGTATGCCCAAGCTGAGGCTTTTTAACTGATTTTTTGGTTCCAAACCCAAGCTGGACACCGTTATAGCCATCCTTGCCTTCTGTAGTTTTAATTTGAGTTATAAAATTAGGAGCTATTTCCAAAACAGTAGCGCCCACTCTTCTACCACGAGAGTCGTAGGTTGATGTCATTTGTTTTTTAATTCCAAGTAATGTATTTATCATAAAAGCACAAAAAAGAGTGAGTCCTTTAAAGGAGCTCACTCAGTATCTCGCCTAGATTCGCCGTATCGTTTACCGACGCGCGATCAACTGAAATTGACAATTGTTAATCTAACCTGACAGTAATGTCATGTTCTTACCAGATTTTAACATATTAATGTGCCTAAATGCAACCTGTAATACAATTGTCATCCTGAACGAAGTGAAGGACCTCTCACGAATGTGAGATACTTTAAATAATGCCTTACTTTGTATATATTCTAACTAATAAATCGAACACTCTTTATGTGGGTTCTACCAATGATTTAGTACGCAGAATACGTGAACACAAAACCAGGAAAAATCGTTTCACAATCAAATACAATATAAATAAGTTAATCTATTATCAAGAATTTGACCAAGTTTTGGATGCTAAAAATGCTGAAAAAAGAATCAAGGGTTGGACTAGAAAGAAGAAAATAGATCTAATAAAAACAATTAATCCAGAATTTAAGAACCTTTTAGAAGATCTGAAATAAATTCAGAGATCCTTCGGGCTTCGCCCTCAGGATGACACTCAGAGATCCTTCGGGCTTCGCCCTCAGGATGACACTTCGTGTCACATCTTAACTTCAATATCCACTCCAGCAGGAATCTCAAGATGCATCAGGGAATCGATGGTTTTTTGGGTAGGTTCTATAATATCCACCATTCTTTTGTGGGTTCTGATCTCAAATGCTTCTCTGGCATCTTTATCAGTATGAGGAGATTTTAAAACCGTAATTCTTTCAATCTTTGTAGGTAAGGGGATTGGGCCAAGGATTTTTGCGCCTGTTCGCAAAGCTACATCCAATAAGGATTCGCAAGTATTATCCAGTACTCTGTGGTCATAACTTTTTAATTTAACGCGGATGCGTCCTCTTGGCATATGTTTATTCCCCTTTCAAAGTACAATTATACTGCTTAAGCTATAATTTTTATTATAACACCGGCTCCAACTGTTTTTCCGCCTTCCCTAACTGCAAACCTTAAGCCATCTTCCATAGCAACTGGAGTAATTAATTTTCCGGTAATTTTGACTGTATCTCCTGGCATAGCCATTTCTACCCCTGCCGGTAATTGCACTTCACCTGTCACATCGGTGGTTCTAATATAAAACTGTGGTCTGTAACCTTTGAAAAATGGAGTATGTCTTCCACCCTCTTCTTTGGATAAAACATAAACTTCTGCTTCAAATTCGCTGTGAGGAGTAATTGAACCGGGTTTTGCTAAAACCTGACCTCTTTCAACATCATCTTTTTCTATACCCCGAAGTAATACTCCGGCATTATCTCCTGCTTGTCCCTCATCCAGGAGTTTGTGAAACATTTCAATACCAGTTACAACTGACTTTTTAGTAGGCCTTATGCCAACAATTTCAATTTCCTCATTAACTTTAACCTTACCTCTTTCAATTCTTCCGGTAACAACTGTTCCTCTGCCTTTGATAGAGAAAACATCCTCAACAGCCATTAAAAATGGCTTATCTATATCTCGCACAGGTGTTGGGATCCACTCATCAACTTTATCCATTAACTGCTCAACTGCTTTAATGGCTTCAGCATCACCCTCAACTGCTTTTTTAGCAGAACCGCGGATGATTGGAGACTGAGGATCATATTCGTATTTTTTGAGCAAATCCCTGACTTCTTCTTCCACCAAATCCAAAAGTTCCGGATCATCTACCATATCTACTTTATTCAAAAATACAACAATTGCCGGAACTCCTACTTGTCTGGCCAGTAAAAGATGTTCTCTGGTTTGTGGCATTGGACCGTCAGGAGCAGACACCACTAAAATGGCGCCATCTGTTTGGGCGGCGCCGGTAATCATGTTTTTAATGTAGTCTGCGTGTCCAGGCATGTCAATGTGAGCATAATGTCTTTTTTCTGTTTCATATTCCTGGTGTGAGATATTAATGGTAATTCCGCGGGCTTTTTCCTCTGGAGCATTGTCAATTTGGTCAACTGATCTTTTTTCAGCTAGTCCCTTGGCAGCCAGAACACTAGTAATTGCAGCAGTAAGCGTGGTTTTACCATGGTCAACATGACCCATGGTGCCAATATTTACGTGTGGTTTTGATCTATCAAATTTTTTCTGATCAGCCATATTTTTTACTTTTAAAATCCAGCCTGCTTAAGCTGGAATATGTCTAAATATACCTGATTATCATATAAAATGCAAGAGTCAAGTCAAAAGCTGATTTATGAAGTTGTTGTCAAATTTTGCCTAAGAGGAAAACAGTGCCTACAATCAAACTCATTATTCCTGCAAAAAGACCTAAAACTGAATAGATTTTATATTTTTTGGCCTGGATAAAGCCTAATAAAGATAGTACTAAAACTACTGAATTTGAGGCTAAAAGACCACTGACAAATACCAGTAACAGTAACCCTCCAGAAAAACCCCCAAGTCCTACAGCAGTAACAAAAAGTAGGACTTGAGTAGGAGTTTCTGCGCCTATACCATGGACAGTACCCAAAATACAAGAACTTCTGATCCCAAAATTTTCAGGATATTTAATAGGATGGTGGTTACGATTTCCAACCAGATGATTATAAACGTGAATAAATCCTTTAAAAATTAACATCCATCTACTGACAAATTTAAATTCCCGCTTTTTGACTAAAACAGATAAAATTATCCAGCAACCTAAAATGATTAAAGTGATCCCAACAACTGGCCCCATTATCTTATCCACCCATGATGGCAAACTAATTCCTAGAATAATTGCCAATGTCCCTAAAAAAATTACTACTACAGCATGTCCAAAGATATAAAAAAAGCCATTCAGAAATGCCTTTTTTTGATTTGGTGTCTGAGAAACAATATCAGAAATTGCTGCAATATGATCTAAATCAAATCCATGACGAAGACCCAGAATGAAAACTGCCAAAATAAGGGTTACTGAGAGCATTAATGTTCAACTCTACCGGTAAAGCCTGAGGATTCTATAATCTTTTGGGTAACATTTTGCGGGACTGTCTCGTAATGATCTGCCTCCATATAATATGTGGCTCTGCCTTGAGACATGCTTCTGATAGCTGTGGCATACCCATGCATCTCAGCCAAAGGCACTAAGGCCAAAATAACTCTGGCATTTCCGCGAGTTTCAGAAGATAAAATTTGTGCTCTTTTGGAGGATAAATCACCAATAATCTCTCCTAAAAATTCCTCAGGGGTAGTTACCTCAACCTTCATGATTGGCTCAAGAAGTATCATGTCTGCTTTTTTGCAAGCTTCTGACAAACCTAAGGAAGCAGCAATCTTAAAAGCAACCTCCGATGAATCAACATCATGAAAAGATCCATCATATACAGCTACTTTAATATCAGTTACCGGATATCCGGCCAAAATACCAGTATCCTCTTTTTCAATAACACCTTTTTCAATTGGCGCAATAAACTCGCGGGGAATTGCTCCCCCGACAACTTCTGAAACAAACTCCCGGCCCGATCCCCTGGGCAAAGGTTCAATCCTAAGTAAACAATGTCCGTATTGTCCCCGCCCGCCTGTTTGTCTGATATATTTACCCTCACCCTCAGCAATCTTGGTGATAGTTTCTTTGTAAGCTACTTGTGGTTGCCCTACATTAGCCTCTACTTTAAACTCTCTTTTCATCCTGTCTACCAATACTTCAAGCTGTAACTCACCCATTCCGGCAATAATAGTTTGTCCGGTTTCCGGATCTGACTTGACTCTAAAGGTGGGATCTTCCTCAGCCAGTCTTTGCAAAGCATAGCCTAATTTTTCCTGATCAGACTTTGTTTTAGGCTCAATTGCCAACGATATAACCGGCTCGGGAAAAGAGATATTTTCCAAAATAATTGGGGCATCTTCATCACATACAGTATCTCCGGTAATAGTATCTTTCAAACCAACTGCTGCCACAATTTCCCCGGACAAAGCAACATCAATTTCTTCCCGGTCATTGGCATGCATCAAAAGCAAACGGCCAATTCTTTCTTTAATCTGCTTAGTAGAATTATAAGCATAGCTGCCGCTTTTTAAGGTTCCTGAATAAATTCTAATATAGGTTAATTTTCCAACATGAGGATCAACCTGGATTTTAAAAGCTAAGGCTGCCAAAGGTACAGCCGGATCAGCTTTTCTTTCTATTTGTTCTTCCAGATTTTGAGGATTTTGTCCAAAAACCGTACCAATATCCTGAGGGGAAGGCAAATATTCCACCACAGAGTCAAGCATAAGTTGCACACCTTTATTTCTAAGAGATGAGCCAGCCAAAACCGGCACAATTTTGTTGGCAATAACAGCTCTTCTTAAGGCTTCCTTTAACTGCTCTACGCTGATTTCTTCTCCACCCAGATACTTTTCCATTAAAATATCATCTGTCCCTGAAATTTCTTCTACCAGTTTTTCTCTGTGAGTCTCAACATCTGAAACCATATCAGCTGGGATCTCTGTTGCGTGGAACTTAGCCCCTGTCTCGTCTCCCTCCCAAATAAAAGCTTTTTTAGTAAGTAGATCCACCACCCCTTTAAAATCATTTTCCCGGCCAATTGGCAAATTGTAGGCAATGGTATTAGCTCCCAGTCTATCCCTGGCTGATTGAATAGTACCTAGAAAATCCGCTCCCACCACATCCATTTTGTTTGAGAAAGCAATTAAAGGCACGCTATATTTGTTGGCCTGCCTCCAGACAGTTTCTGTTTGTGACTGCACACCTGAGGCACTATCTAAAACAATTACCCCACCATCCAAAACTCTTAAAGATCTTTCCACCTCAGCTGTAAAATCAACATGACCCGGGGTATCAATTAAATTAATCCTTACTTCTGCATCTTTAAAAAGTCCCTGCTCAGCTTTGACAATCCAAAAAGTGGTGATGGCTGCAGAAACAATGGTAATACCCCGTTCTTTTTCCTGTTCCATCCAGTCTGTGGTGGTGGTACCCTCGTCAATATCCCCTATTTTGTGTGTTTTACCTGTATAAAAAAGTATTCTTTCAGTAGTAGTGGTTTTCCCGGCATCAATATGGGCAATAATACCGATATTTCTAATCTTATCTAAAGGGAAATCCCGTTTGGTTTTTTGGGCTGGCATAACTTTAAGCTTTCTGCAAGTCAGCAATAATCTTTTTTACTTGTTCTATTTGAACTCTAAAAGTTACGGCATCTTCAATAGCCATAGTATAGGCTGCATTTTCAGACAAGTCGCCTTCTTGGGCTGCAACCCCTTTTTTATGTTGAACCGCCACGAGCTGATCTTCCAGCTTTTTGAGGTTTTCATTCCACATCTTTAATTTTTCTTCTCGCAATTTTTTATCCATGATTAAAAAAAACCTCCCTCAATCTTGGGAGGCAACTAGTAGATATTAAAGAATTTGATCCTAAAAGTCAAATAGAGATATGCTAAAATTCATCTAATGCAAGCTCCTAATTTTCAACTCCCGGATCAAGACAATAAAATTCATTAGGTTGTATAAAAGAAGCTTGTTCTTTTAGAGACAGCTTTGAAAAATTGCCAAAGTTTGCCAAAGTTTATGAAAAAGTAGACCCTCTAAATCATGCAGATTTGCTTCTGTCGGATTTGGAGAAATTATTATAATTCATAAATCCAATTTAATATGTGAAAAATGTAAGGTCAATATAACAAAGTTGGTTAAGTTAATATTGGAAATTAGAAATATTCATCTTTGAAGCAAACAAAAAGCCCCTTTCAGGGCTTCTTGTTCTAAGAGTGCATAAATGCACTACTTAATTATGTTACCACATAGCGACAGTAAAATCAATCCTATAATATAGGATAAGAGTTTCCCTCTTTCACTTGGGGCCATAATGGTTAACTGTTCTACCTGCTGCTAATGCTATTGAGGATCCGAAGATTGTACCCACTAAAATCAATAAGTCTTTTCGTAATTCAAAATTATCCTTATTAGAAGACTTGAGTATCTTGCTATTTTCTTTACTTTCTTTATCCAATCTCTTTCTCGACTCCGCAAGAAACTGTTCATCTTAATCTGGCGGTGGGGGCGGGATTCGAACCCGCGAAACATTTACGCACTCTTAGTTTTTCAATGTTTAGTAGTTCCTCAGGCTACTTGCAATAAGCCCTCTCTGCCAACCCACCTCAATATTAAGAAACTGCTCTCTTAATATGTTCTTTCTGTTCGCCCTTATTTAGTCTCTCATGTAAAACTTTTAGTAGAGCTTCTGCGTGTTCACGACTCATTCCTACTCTTGCGACAATGTTTTGTTGTTTGGTAGATGCCATATTTTGAGCAAAGTCAAAAACAACTCCATATTGTGATGAGGTCACAAATACTGAATCTGTATATAAAACTGGAGTTTTATCAGAAACATTTACTTGAACTCCCTGAGATAAATTTGGTTCAGGGATTATTTTTTCTTCCATTCGTGGTTCCTCCTTTCTTTCAAAATTTTCCAGCATTAGTCCTCCCCCACCATGATTGGCAAGATTAGATAATAATCTGGATTCTTGTTGTGATAGAGAATAGTGCTTCACCAAAAGATTTAATACATCAAGCGATGGTTTTATGTGCCCATTTTCAAGCTTAGAAAGATAAGTTCTATTAATACCCATAGTTTTAGAAGCGCTAGTTATACTCTCCTTTTGTAGAAGTCTGTATGATTTAATTTTTTTACCTAATTCACGATTTATTCCCATAATGTTCCTATTATTCACATAATAGATCAACTAAAGAATCTTGTCAAGATATTACAATTCTAAGTGAATTCTAGGAATAAGCTTACCAGCGGAAATGCGAAAAAGCACGATTACTTTGGGCGACTTTTTGTACATCATCACGCTTTTTAATAGCAATACCAGTGTTATTGGCAGCATCCATTAGTTCTGCTGCCAGTTTTTTACCAAAAGTGTGAAACTGCTTATTTGGTTTTGACTTTGCCCCGGATAAGATCCACCTGATTGCCAATGCTTCTTTTCTGTCTCCTCTGACCTCAACAGGCACCTGGTAAGATGCTCCGCCTACTCTTCTTGGTCTAACCTCCATTTTTGGGGATACATTTAGAATAGCTTTTTCAAAAACAGCCACAGGATCCTGCTTTGAAGCTTCTTTGATTTCTTCTAAAGCTTCATAAACCAAACTCTGGGCAATAGATTTTTTACCATCATGGATGATTTTATTAATAAACCTGGCAACTAACCTTGACCCGTAGATCGGATCCGGCGCTAGTAATCTTTTGGGAGCTTTTTTACTTCTCACGCTGCTGCCTCCGAGACTGGAGCTGCCGGTTGTGTAACAGCTACTCTTGGCACAGGTCCACCTCCACCTGCTTTAGTACCATATTTTGATCTGCCCCGTTTTCTACCAACAACCCCTGCTAAATCAAGCTTACCTCTGATTAAGTGATACTTTACCCCTGGTAAATCCTTAACCCTGCCGCCTCTTACTAGAATAATACCGTGCTCTGCTAAACTATGTCCCTCACCCTGAATATAGGCTGTAACCTCAGTCCTGTTTGATAACCTGACTCTGGCTACTTTTCGCAGGGCTGAATTTGGTTTTTTGGGAGTCATGGTTTTAACTAAAATAACCACTCCCCGCTTTTGCGGACTGAAATTTTGGGTATAACGCCTGTCTTTGGCATTAAAACCACGGCGCAAGGCTGTGGCTTTAATTTTTTTAAAGACTTTTTTACGACCTTTCCTGACTAACTGGTTAATGGTTGGCATTTTTAACTCTCTATCTTTGCTCTTTCCATACTGGTAGGAATTAGCCGGCCAATTATAACATTTTCTTTAAGTCCGACTAACCTATCAACTTTGCCAGACATGGCTGCATCTGACAAAACAGAGGTGGTTTCCTGGAATGAGGCAGCAGATAAAAAGCTTTCAGTTTGTAAAGATGAGCGGGTAATACCCAATACTATCACCTCAGCAGTAGCCGGTTCCCCTCCTCCTGCCAATACTCTTCTGTTCTCATCCTCAAAGCGCAGCTTATCAATAACCTCACCTGGTAAAAGATTAGTGTCCCCTTGTGTCTCAACTCTGACCTTATCAGACATTTTACGGACAATTACTTCAAAATGCTTTTCATTAATAGGCACACCCTGAGACTCATAAACAGAACAGACCTCGTCAACTATATATCTTTGAGCAGCCCGCAGTCCCTCAATCCGCAAAGTCTCTTTTACATCAATATGTCCGGTGGCAAGTATTGTTCCTGCATCAATCAACTGTCCTTCTTCAACAGAAATTGTCGAGGTGGCAGGAATAATGTATTCCCTTTCCTCATGAGGTTTCTGAGTAGCCCGGACCCTGACCCTAATTCCCAGTTCAGTCTCAACTATAGCTACCTTACCGGCAATCTCAGCCATTGGCGCAATAATCTTAGGGGTTCTGGCTTCAAATAACTCTTCCACCCTTGGCAATCCTTGAGTAATATCCAGTCCCACAATACCTCCGGTGTGAAAGGTACGCATAGTCAACTGAGTTCCTGGTTCACCAATGGCCTGGGCAGCCACCACTCCGACCGGAGTTCCGATGGCAACCAATTTTCTGGTAGTTAAATCAAACCCATAACAGAAACTGCAAATTCCATATTTGGCCTCACAAGTTAAAGGAGAACGGGCCAGTACTTTATTAACAGAATTTTTCAAAAGCCCGGCAATAGTATCTTCTGCCAAAAGAGCGTCTTTTTTAACAAGCACTTTACGGCTGCCTGGTATTTTGATTTCTTCCAAAATCAT
>Ga0209541_10007797_pt1 | contig 17876 bp, 16 predicted proteins | sample RifCSPlowO2_01_FD_184027 | JGI IMG/M metagenome (GOLD analysis project Ga0209541, IMG submission 184027) | Groundwater microbial communities from Rifle, Colorado - Rifle CSP2_plank lowO2_0.1 (SPAdes) (version 2) | ecosystem: Environmental > Aquatic > Deep subsurface > Groundwater | place... | reverse complement strand
TGCCTTTTGTATATACCAAAGGGCTTAAATTTTTACGAAAATTTATGTCCTTTGGTATAAATCGAGGAGCCTCGCATATTGATGGCTATTTCGAACTTTTCAATAACGCCGCTCTATGAACTTTTCAATGCGACCTATGCTTTATTAATGTCGCCAACTATTTAATCTAATTCAACATCCTAACACAGCTAATTCTGTTTCAGTCAGGCAGGGCCTAAATAAGGGGCAAAAGGGAGTATAATCAACTTGCGGATTTTTTTTAAATCCAAGCAATACTAACTGCGAGGGCAGGACATAAACTCCGCGGAGGCCGTTGCTTTCGATATGCAGCTCGCGGGCCGTTCTGCAGGTGAAATCGGTCATTAAATGGCTGAAGCTGTCCCAACTGGTGAATTTAACTGAAGCATGATAGTTCGTGTCTTCAGAACAGGGCCTGGCTGCTGGATCAATACCATGTCCGGCTGGAGTTTTAATGATACTAAAAGAAACTGATTTTAAGCCATCTTTAACCTCCACGCAGATTACCGCGGATTGCACTAAAGGATAAAACTGGTTATTGGCAATATTAGCTTGAAGCAGTTGCAGAACATTTCTGCCCAGTTCTTCTTCCGTATCAAAACGAATGGCCTGCCCGGTAGTTATTCCCTTAAGCAGAAAGATAACTGAAATAATAATTAAGATGCTGACAATAGAGATAGCCGTAATTTTTTTAGCATCAAACTGCTGGTATCCTGGGCGGCTTCCTTGGCGATAATTTTGGGAATTCTGTTTAATCGTCGCTTGATAAGCCCAGTCAACGTCTTCCGCAGCCCAGCCGGCATTCTCCAGAGCCGTTTTAATTTCACTATATTTTATTCCTCTTTTGGTGTGGTCGGCGATATATTTTAAGATGTGGGGATTAATTTTTCTTCTTCTGTTGCTTACAAAGTAAATTCCAGTAGCGGCTGCGGCTAGGGCAATAATGCTGAATAGAAATCCGGAGATTAACTTGGTTCGCTTCTGCTCTTTTTTTAAATTATTTTCAATTGCGCTTAGCTCTGATTTGGTCGCGTCTAAGTTCTGCTGCAGTGAAGCCAGCCCGGAAGAAACCGCGCCTAATTCATTTCTGATGCCGCCAACCTGGTCGCTTTGCAGTGATAATGATTGCACTTGGATGCTTAATTGAGAAACTTGCTGCTGCAAGGAGCTTAAACTGGCTTGCAAAGTTGTAATCTGCTGTTGAGTTCTGGTTTCTGAGGCCGCGACTTGCTGCTGAAGCAGGCTTAAAGCTGTTTGCAAATTAGTAGTATTAATAGCTGCAGTCGGGCTGGCTGGATTGTTATTTGCTGCGCTGGTATTGTTAATTCCGGTTTGATTTGCCGATGCATTAGGACTAGCTGGTGGATTAGGACTAGCTGGCGGCGGCAATGGCGGCCCTGTCGAAGAAGTATTTATCCGGCAGCTGCCCGTACGGCAATAACAGGTTTTTAAAAAAGTAAATCCGCACTCCAAGCAGTCTGCATCGGTAGAGCAAGCTATTCGGCTGTCTTGATCGGCCAAAATAATCGGCAGAGCTAAGAGAGATAATACTAGTACAACTATCCAACTCTTTTTCATAATTCCTGATTGAGGTTTATTTTTTGTTTTATATATGTTTCGCGCAATTCGGAATAATCTATTATCCCGAAACTGGTTTACATCACGAAAGTGGTTTACATTCATTCCATACTTCTTTTGGGGTTTTATAATGGAGGCTTATGTGGAGCCTTACTTCATTATAATGCTTGATATAATCGCTTAAAGAGGAGAATGTGCCAATGGCATATTCTTCTTTATAGGTTCGAAAGAACCTCTCTACCTTGCCATTGGTTTGCGGCCTGTTCACTCTTGCTAAGCAATGCCTTATTCCAAGAATATTTAGCGTTGATCTGAACAACGTATTTTCCTGTTCAGCGTTGGGATGATTGGCATAATATTGTGATCCATGATCGGTCATGATTGCTTTTGGTTTACCATATTCAGCTATGCCCGAATACAAAAGAGCAACACTATTTTCTGCGGTTGCTCTCTTAAACACGCCGAAGCAAGTAATAAGGCGTGTTCTGTCGTCAATATAGACAGCTAAATTCTGATTGGTAAATGGATCAAAGGACCAATCGGTATGCCACAGATCGTTTGGATTTGGCAGCTCATAACGCACCCACTTCCTTGGCTTTTGTTTCTTTATATTTGGCTTGACCATTTCATTTCGCACGAGCACTTTTTCAATTTGACGATGCGAAATGGCAAATCCTCTTTTCTTCAGGATTTGTTCAATATGGCATGCGCCATAGCCAAAGCGCTTTCGTAAATCCAAAATAATAAACACGGCGGTTTGGTTCAAGACGGTCTCTGAGCGTCCAGTTTTATGGTCTTTAAGACCATCCCAGCCATACTCTTTGTACGAGGCCACAATTTTACTCACAGCCATTCTGCTTATATTCTGTGATAAGCAGATTTTCTTCGTTGAAGTACCATTCAGCTTTTGCTTAATAATCCAGACCAGTTTTTTGTAATTTAGTTTGTACATTAAGACCACCAAGCGGTCTTAATTAATGTAAACTAAAAACGTGATAGCACATTTTCTTTCAGGTACAGACAAATTTATATACTTCATGTTCCTGAATTAAATTATGAAAATAAGAGAAGTTTTAGATAAGAAAGTTGGAGACACAGAATATACTCGATACATAACAACATTACCAAAAGACGTGGTCAAAGATTCAAAACTACTCGGCAAAGAGCTAAAAGCAAGAGCCGAAAAAGGAAAAATCATATTAGAAGAAGTATAAGTCTTTCATGTACCGAAAGGTTTATATAGTTCATGTACCTGAATATAGGTATGATTAAGTGTAAACATTGTTCAGGTAAAAATTTTCTAAAGAAAGGTTTCAGAAATACAGAACACCGAGGGAAAATTCAAAAATATTTCTGTAAAGATTGCCATAAATATTTCACAAACGATGATGGGTTTTACAGAATGAGAAATAAACCTGAAATTATTACTATGTCTATTGATATGTATGTTTCTAATTTATCAAGTAGAAAGATGAGAAACCAATTAAAAAGGCATCTTAATCATAAAATTAGCCATGTTTCTGTTTTGGATTGGGTAAGAAGATATACCTTGAAAGTTCACAAATTTATAGAGAAACAAGGTTACAACTTAGGCAATAGTTTTTATGCTGATGAAACTATGATTAATAGAGAAGGCAAATTAGATAGATTTTGGTGCTGTTTAGATTGGGATACAAGATTAATAACAGGATTTCATTATAGTTTGTCTGCAAATCCCATTGAAGCACAAGAATTTCTGAAGAAGTCTATTAGAAAAGGAAAACCAAAATACATTCAAACAGATGCAGGAGTTTTCTATCCAAGAGCATTTAGAAAGTTGTTTTATTCTAATAAATTAGGTGGCTTAACAATTGAACATAAGATACAAAACTATCAAAAGACTAAAATTCATAATTATAGAATTGAAACTGTTTTTATGAAGATCAAAGATAGAGTTATTGATTTTAGAGGATTGAAAGCACTATGGTCTGCTCCAATCTTAATGACTGCTGTAGTTATCCAACATAATTTTATAGAAAATCATTCTACAACTGATGAAGTACCTTCTGAAAGAGCAGGAGTTAATTTAGAATTGGGAGAGAATCGTTGGTTAGATTTGATTAAGCTATCGGCAACATCATAACTTTACCGATTTTCCTTGTCTCCAATACATATCAAATATTATCCTCATAGCTTCAGAAAATTCTTTATTCTTAATAATTACACCTACTAGTTCTCCTTTCACTGTATACATTGCTACTTTATTCCCATAAATAAAAATCATGCACGAAAAGTCTTTTAGAGATTCATTAAACTTCATTTCTGTAATTTTTTTATAAGATGGCTTGTGGAATGTTTCTTCATCATAAGGATCAATAACTATTTTTGCAGGAATTTTTTTGGTTATTCTTAAGACTCTAAAATGTTCTGGTAAATGTTTTAAAATTTCAACAGATTTTGAATAAGAACCAAAATAGTAAGTTTGTTGTTTTTCTTTAAATATATCTGCTAAAATTGTAGAAATTCCTTTAAATCCTTCGTAAATCTCTACACCTGACGATTCTTTTATTTCTTTTTTAAGACTTTCAAGTTCAGGGAGTACGGAAAGAATTATTTCCTTTTTCTGATTTAAAGTATCTACTAATCTCTCAGGATTAACGGCTTCAAAATAAGTTATATGGCCTTTAACTATTTTTGATATTAACCCTTTTGTGTAAAGATAGTTTAAAGTATTATATATAGTAGTTCTCGGTAAATCAACTCTCTTAGCTAATTCTTGTAAATTTACACTTCCTAAAGGCAAGAGAGTAAGGTAAACTTCACTTTCTTTATCTGTTAAGCCAAACTCTCTTAATGCTTGTTTCTTGTCCATAGAATAGTCTAATAAATTGTTATATATAAATCTTTCTATTGTTGTCCATTTTGGTGGACTATTATTAATATACATACTTTCTCAATAAGTCTTAGGAGAAAAAATGAACTTAGAAAATAAATTAGAACAAAAGATTGAAAGAGAAGAAAGTCCAGAACACCTTTCACTTAGAGATAGATTAAAGTATGGTGTTATGAACTGGGCTATAGATACTAGTGCTAAGACCGGGGCTTATGCTCCTTTAATGGGAGCAATGGAAGCGTATAACGGACTTGATATTGAGCAGATTTTACAGTCTAGAGCAAGTGCCGCTTTAATTGATGTAGGCTTAGCAAGAATATATACCAAAACAGCAGATTATCTAGGAAAGAAGTTTGATGTTGATATTAAAGATGGAAGTCCAAAAGCGTGGGGTTTAGACGCTTTAGCGATGATAGGAACACATGCACCTGTTTATGCAGGAATACTTGCAGCAGCAGGAGCAGATGCTAAACAGATAGGTTATGCTTCTTTAATGGGCGCGGTTATTGGTCTTTCAACTTCAAAACCATTTAGAAAATATGTTCTTGCACCTTGGAGAAAATTCTGGGGTTACAAAAAATAAATTTCTAGAAGAAAAGTGACGTTTACTTTACAGCTCACTCTTTAGGGTCATTTTTAAAAGAAGCATAAGCCTTTCTAAACCAAGCTGTTTCTATGCGGTGGTTTGGCCCTTCAATATGGTAGGCTTTCATGAAACCTTCAATAATTTCTTTCCAGTGCTTTAATTCAGTATACCCTTCACGGCCAAACATCTGAGTAAACCAGCCATTAAAATCTTCTTTAGCGCTAGTAACTACCAGCCTGCCCCCTTCATCAGCTATATATCCACACACATTAAGGAAATAATCCTGCACCACCCCCATTTTAGCTGGATTTACATTGTCAAAAATCCACAATTGTTTTTCACGAGGCTTAACCGGCCGTTCTTCCCCCCAGAAGGTAAGCTCAGTTCGCGGTCCTTGTCCGGGAGAGACATAATTAACTGACCATCCTTTTTTCATATATTCTATGGCAATTCCCCTTGCAAGATGCGTCTTGCCCGTCCCGGAATCGCCATAAAACAAGATTCCCGCCGGAGTTGCAGCATTTTCTTCTTCCACAAAAGCCCCGGCATACTGCAGTGCTCTTCTTTGGGAATTGGTTTGAGGAATAAATGTATCCAGATGAGCGCACAAAGTTCCATTAGTTGGATGGTGAGAATTGTGCATATGATAAATTACATCCCAGAGAAACTGCTCTTTTTTTTGATCGGTTAACCTGCTGATATCCACAGTAGATTCGATAGTTTCAGATCCGTCTTCAAACCTGACGCGCTTAATTTTAGCCAGCCGCAATTTGGGATAAAACCGCTCGTTTCTAAACACATCATAAATCTTTAGGAATTTAGGATCAATGATTTCCACTAAATCTTTCTGCGCATTCAGATTTTGTTGAAAAGATTCTTTGGATAAATCCGGCTCGCACTCTTCAGGGCTTAAATGGCCAGCTTCCAGATCTTCAACCACAACATCAATATTAAAATTATCCCTATCATCATCTAAGGCCATAGAACTGTTTTTAGTCCTCCTTAGATTTAAAGATGATTATAGTCTTCTAGCTAGATATTATTGTACTGAAATATTACCTTATTCAGCCATAAGACCAAAATTTGGCAGTGTTAATATCTGACTGTTCCCTTAGTTAGTTATAATCTTAAATAAATAGTTTTTATCAGTCAAAGGATTACACTATCCAAAATTTGACCTTATTCAGTCATAAGACCAAAATTCCTGCCCGCCTTAGAACTTGATTTTCTCTAATCTCCATAATCCAACATCAATAAATCTAACCGGTTTTTCATGAAATTTAAAAGCAGCCTTAATCGGAAACTCAAACCGCCAGGCTTCAGTAATCTTAAAATCATGGTCTCTGGCCATTGCGGTAACAAAAGACTCGGTAGAATATTTATGCATGGAATAAATTAGGGGAGCAATTTCAAAGGCCTTAACTAAAAAAGCTCGATCGGCATGCTTTAATTTGGTTCCAAAGGGAGGATTTTGAACTACAATGTCCACGGGATGGCTAAACTGCGAGATGTCAGTTAGCACAAATTCAGCCGGGGAAATTTCGTATTCTTCTTTGATGGAGTTATAATTTTCCATACTCATCTGCATTGCCAGAGGATCTTTATCTACAAAAAAAACTTTTTTTGCCCCCATTAACAATAAGCCCAAGCCTAAAATTCCCGGGCCGCAGGCCGCGTCCAGAATAATTTTTCCGGTCGCTTCGCCTCTTAAAGCCATGCTCCAGATCCATTCCGCGGCGATGGAAGAAGGCGTAGAATATTGTTCTAACAGAAAAGAGGATTGCGCAAAGCCTTTTAATTGGCTTAAAACTAATTCCAAATCTTTCTTGGACTTTATGGACATAACCGCCATTAAACGAGAATTATCTTAAAAAACTATCTGCCAAACCAGCTTTTAATTGCGCCCCATAAACCTTTCTTGGCCGGTTCTGCATAATGCGCGCGAACGGACTCGGCTTTATGTTTATAAGCCAATGCCGAAGGGCTGGTTAGTTTCATAGCTAAGCCTTCAATGATATGGAGATATTTCTTTTCTTCCTCATCCACAACATAAGTTCGCTCAGCTTCCATAAGAAGATCATTTATTCCTTTTCTCCAACGATTGCTTAAAGAAATTAAAGTACTAGGAGAATAGCCTTTCTGATTATTTCTATTTTTCCAGAGTATTTCCAAATTAGTTAAGAAAACTTTAGACATGGAGCGGTAATGATCAGCCAGCTTAGTTGTCAACGGCTTTATTTTTCTTCTTAAAAATCTTTGCGAAGTTCTGGTAACATCTTGTAATTCTTTGGTTGTAAGGAGATCTTCCGATCTCATTTCCGATCTCCGGACATTGCCACCCCTGACGGAGCGCCTTACCAGGACCAGCAAGGCATCTTCCTGATCAATCAGTTTGTTTAAATTATCTTCCATAATTTTGATTGCTTCCCCGCCCTTGCTGATGATCGCTTTAATAGTAGCCATCTGAGTCTGAGCATCCTTTTCCGCCACAGCCTTAACTGATAAATTAGAAGAGGTAATTTTTTTAAGAGCCGCTGAAAATTGGGCGACAGCCTTGCCGATGGAATCTTTTAACCAGCCATTTTCCTGCAATAAACTAATAACAGCCTTTACTCCAGCATTTTCCAGAGTTTTCTGCTCATCAACAGTGACAGCTAATAATCCCTTTTCCAGCATTCCTTCCCGTTCTGACGCTTTCTTAACTTTAACTCGGTTAATAACCTGAGTAATTTCTCGTCTTTGATCCACTTGGGCAACCATAACCTAAGTAAGAAGATTAACCTTTATATTTCTTTCTAATTTGTTGACTTCATCCAATAAATGGCCCCAGTCAATTTACGAGCGATATAATTGCCTTCAAAAGCGCTTGTGGATGGGGTCGTTCCTTACAGGAAGGCGCCGCACTTCTATGTAAGAAGCGCTGAGAGAGTTCGACTTGGCCATTATTTTTTGGATGAAGCCTAGTTTGTTGAAATTAAAGCCATCAATAGAACCGCTAAACTGCTAATATCAACTAATAAACGACTGCAAGGATAAATTAATTATGTTTTCTTTGGCTTGAGCCTCTTTAAACTTGGGATCAAGCTTAAAAAATAAGCGGTCATTAAAACTAGAGCGCTGCAAAGGAACCCCTTTATGGACCATGGAGGAAATATAATCTGGAATTAAAGAGGAAATCAACCCGGTTTTTTCAGCCATTTCCAGAAAGGTCAGGGGATTTTCTTCAGTATAGAGAACTAAAAAAATTTTTTTTTCAATTTGGGTCAGCGGCTCAACAACAGGCTTGCCTTTAAGATGGCCATCCTGAAGCTGCAGCAGGTCCATGCGCTGTGAAACTTTTTCAATCTTGGATTCAATCTCCTGCAGATAATCCAGCAGAGCCTGAATTTCAGAAGTATTTTCATTGATAGCTGAAAGATGATCCTCCAGCTGCCTCCGAATAAGATTAAATTCCTGCTTCATATTTTAACACCAGCTTATCGTCGACAAACCAAGACGATTAACCAACTCCTTCTACCACACCCAGAATAAAAATGATTTCTTTAAAGTTTAAATAGCTTTCTTTTTACTAAAGAATAGTATATAAAATCAAGTCTGGACAAACAAGTTTAAAAATCTAAGCCAGCATATCCAACGGGCTTTTAACTTTGCGCATTTGCTCTTGGCTGACTTTGGTATAAATCTGCGTCGTCTGTAGATTGGCATGGCCTAACAATTCCTGGATTATCCGAATATCGGTTCCCCCTTCCAATAGATGAGTAGCAAAACTATGCCTTAATTTGTGGGGAGTAATTTGTTTTCTGATTCCCGCCTTTATAGCCGCGGTTTTAACGATTTTCTGAACATTTCGGGGAGTAAGCGGATTATTTCTGGAATTTTTAAAAATTAAACCCTGGCGCCCATGGACGAAGGGCAGAAGCTCATCGCAGATTTCCTGAGACAGAATAAACATCCGGTCTTTGGCTCCTTTTCCTCCGCGCACCCAGCCGATTTTATTGCCCATCTCTAAATCCTCAATTTTCAAATTCAGGCATTCAGATAATCTTATTCCCGAAGAATACAATAATTTAACGATTAGCCGGCTTTTAGTGCGGGTTAAATTATTCAGCAGCCTTCTAACTTCATCTGTAGTAAGTATCTCCGGCAATTTTCTGGCGATTTTAGGAGTCTTTAAATTAACAATATTCAGCTTAAGAACCCCATCATAATAAAATTTTAACGCCGCTTTAATTAAAGCTACGGAAGAGTTAGTAATTCCTTTCTCCGAAATTAAATAAGCTAAATACCGTTTAATGTCCGCTTCTTGGACTTTTTCGGCCGGCTGGTTAATAAATTCCAGACATTTTTTATTCTGGTAAAGGTAAGTAGCCACGGTTCTCTTGGAAAAACCCCTCAGCTTAAGTTCGGTTTCTAATTCCTGCATGATGATTAGACGAACGTTATACCTTTTAAAGCATTTTAGTCTTTCTATAGTGGTTACAAAAGAAAGATTTATAAATACCTAAACAAAAATCCTCTTATGGCCCACCCCAACCTCTTTGATTACTTAGTTCAGTACTTTAGTGAAAGCGCAACTTTAGGCATGAATCCGGTAATTATTTTAGATACCAGCGCCATTATCGGCTTGGAGCAGGCTCACCAGAAACATTACAGTTTTCCGTTTGCCTGCACTTTTTTAGATAATCTGGCTAATTGTTCGCCTACAGGAGTTCAAATTATTGCACCCCCGCAGATTAAAAAAGAAGTAATTGTGCATAATGGATTTAAAATAGCCGGAAGACCGGAAATTTCCGATCAGACTACAATTAAAATTCAGGCTTTGGAAGACGACCAGGAAATGAAGCTTTTTCAGCAAGAGGAATATCCTAAGATCGATGAGAACAGTTATTTTCTCAGGCAAATGTATTTAGACCGCATGCGCGGCAAAAAGCGAGACGACGATCCGATCAGCCGCGAAGACTGGTCGGTAATTGACACAGCCATGGCTTATGCTGTTTTAGGGCGGCATAAATTTGAACTAAATGACAATGCCGGAAAGCCCCGAAGATTTGCCGGAACACCCAAAGCTGCCGCGCTCTCTGGAGACAAGCACATTCTCTGGACGATTGAAGAAGCGCTGAAACAGCCTGAAATGGTAGCAGTGGGAACCTACCTTAAAGCCATAAATGTCCGGGATTATACGCTTGTTCCCCAAACCAGTTCCAGATAAAAAATGAGCCCCTTCAAATTTCCCTCGATTAAAGAACATTATTGCGGAGAAACTCTTCATAATGATAACCTTTACGTTTATGAAAAAGTAGATGGAGCTAACGTTTCAATTCGACGAGAAGGGTTTAAGATCATTCCTTGGAGCCGAGCCAGACCGATCGGCCGATCAAATAAATACTACTTTGATCAGTTTAGACAATTTTGTTTTGATGCGGCCATGCCGGAAATACTGGAACTGGATCCAGGCCTGATTTTATTTGGCGAGTTTACTCATGCAGGAAATGGACATATTGATTATGGATCAGAGAATACTAATCAGTTTTACGCTATTGGGATTTTTAACTTAACGCAGAATCGGTTTATCCTGCCTGAGGAACTGGAGGCAACGCTGGAACAAACAGAATTAGCCAAAAAAGTCAGATCTGCGCCGTTGCGAACTAAAGGCGAATTTAATCCAAGCCTAGCCGATTCATTGTTAGAGTATAGCTCAATTTATAATGGGCCGCCAGAAGGATTAGTCATTCATGAATATGGGCCTTCTTTCAAATGGGGTTTAAAGCTGTCTAAACAATATCATCGCTGGTTTCAGGAAACCGACCTTGACAAGAAAGGCGTGGAACGGTACTTAACTTTCCGAAGATTTGTTAAAGCCGGGCAAAAATTGCTAACTAAGAATAAGGAAGTAACTTTAGAAGCCATTATTGAGGGAGTTGTTGAAGAAGTCAGGCCAGAACTGATGTCCGAAAAAGAAGCAAAAAGATTACTTGCAGAAGCAGAAAAAAGAGGAAAATATATCCAGAACAGGATTCTTCCGTTATTTAGAAATTAGCAAATCATAAGTATTGCATAACAACAGTATTGCATAACAACAGAATTGCATAACAATAATATGTCTTATGTTTTATATGTCTTTCAAACTTTAGTTGCGGAAAAGATTATGCAAAACTTTTGTCCGCGACTTAAAAAGACAAAAAGAAAAGAACTAATACTTCGAATTGCTATCATCATCCTCATCATCTTCGTCTTCATCATCATCGGAATCGTCATCAGAATCATCATCGCCTGAATTCTCTGCAGTTTCTTCTTCTGAACTAGGATCATCATCGGAATCGTCATCATCCCAATTATCATCTGAATCATCATCATTTCCATCAGAATCCTCGTTATCCCCCTCCTCAGCTGCTAAAGCCGTTGCTTCTTCTTCGTACCGTTTTGCAGTTTCTGTAGCCATTTAGAGCACCTCGCTAGTTAATTTGGGGGGGAATTAACGCGATTATATTTAAATTTATTTATTTTAGAAGCGGTTCCATCAAGGAAGGATATTTTTCCAACACCGTAAACTATTTTAACTATTTAAAACTTCAATACAAAGATGAAACTCATTTTACTAGGCGCTCCTGGCAGCGGCAAAGGCACCGTAGCCGAGAAATTGGTCCGGGATTTTAAACTGCAGCATATCTCGATGGGGGAATTGCTGCGGCAGGAAATAAAATGTCAAAGCGCTTTGGGCCGGCAAATTAAGGAAACCATAGAAAAAGGCAATCTGGTTCCAGACCATTTAGCAATTGAGATTGTCAGGGTAGTCATTAAAGATAAAAATAATTATATTTTAGATGGGTTTCCCCGAACAGCGCACCAGGCCAAAGATAGCCTTGATTTAAAAATAAACAAGGTCTTATATCTGGAAATCTCAGCCGAAGAAGCCGTGAACAGAATTTCCGGAAGAAGAGTCTGTGAAAAAGGAACGCATACCTATCACATTAAATATATCTCCTCCAAGAAGAAAGGAATCTGCGACATAGATGGAACTAAATTAATTCAAAGAAAGGATGATCAGGAAGCGGCGGTAAGAGAGAGATTTAAAGTATATGCTGAAAAAACCAAGCCGCTGGTGGATTTTTACAAAAAAGAAGGATTATTAGCTCGGATAAATGCAGCTAAAAGCCCGGAAGAAGTTTACCAGGAAATAAAAAAAGCCCTAGATTTATCAAAATATAGCTAGTGTGATCTATTTTCGTACAATTATTATCACTAGCTATATATCAAAATGACTAAACAGAGTACGATTATTTAGCATTTTAAGTATAAGTCCGAACTAATCCTGCCATAATTTACTAATACTTATAATAATCCTGGCCATAATTTACCAACACTTATAATAATCCTGGCAATAATTTACCAACACTTATAATAATCCCGGCCATAATTTACCAACACTTATAATAATCCTGGCCATAATTTACCAACACTTATAATAATCCTGGCCATAATTTACCAACACTTATAATAATCCTGCCCCAATTTACCAACACTTATAAATAACCAGCAAAATTACTCTTCTCATGAAATTTCATAACTACATTCTGGACCCATTTCAAGAGCAGGCTATTCAGGCTATCGAGAATAATGATTCAGTAGTTGTATCCGCGCCTACAGGCTCCGGCAAAACCTTGATTGCCGATTATATCATCTATAAGCACCAGAATGATCCTCAGAGGATTATTTACACTGCCCCTATTAAAGCCCTTTCCAATCAGAAATACAAGGATTTTTCCCAGGAATATGGCGCTGACAAAGTTGGATTAATGACCGGCGACGTAGTGATTAATCCCCAGGCTAAAATTCTGATTATGACGACAGAAATTTACCGCAATATGGTTGTCAGCAGCGATTCGGACATTAAAGATATCGCTTATGTCATTTTTGATGAAATTCATTATATCAATGATATCGAGCGGGGATACGTCTGGGAAGAATCCATCATTTATAGTTTGCCGGAAGTTCGTTTTCTTTGCTTGTCAGCGACAATTCCTAATGCTGAAGAATTTAGCCGCTGGATCGAAGCCATAAAGAAACATCCAGTAAAGACCATTATGACTACCCAGCGAAATGTGCCTTTAAAACATTTATTTTACGACTATGAGCTGGGCATAACCGCTTTAGAAAAAATCAGCGATGCCCTGAATATGCCGCAGTACCACCAGATCTTTAAGAAAAGAGGAAAACGCCAGCGGATAGCTGTCCCAGAACCGAATCATCTGGATTTAATTAAAGAGCTAGGTTCGGAGAAACTGCCTTGCCTCTTTTTTAGCTTTTCCAGAAGCGACTGCCAGAGCAAAGCCCGAGAATTAGCCGGAAGAAATTTGTTTCCGCGCAACGCCAGGATTATTGAGATTTTTAATCATCATCTCCAAAAGGCCCCGCAGGATATTTCTAAACTGCGCTCCACGGTTATCTTAAGGGAAACGCTGCCGCAGGGAATAGCCTTCCATCACGCCGGACTGCTGCCAGTGATTAAAGAAGCCATTGAAGATTTATTCAGCCAAGCTTTGATTAAGGTTTTATACGCCACGGAAACTTTCGCCGTGGGAATCAATATGCCTGCCAAAACTGTGTGCTTTAACAGCTTAAGAAAATATGATGGAATTAATTTTAGATATTTAAATACCAAAGAATATTTTCAAATTGCCGGGCGCGCCGGAAGAAGAGGCATTGACACTGTTGGCTATGTAGTCAGCATGATTTACCGCCCCACCTTTTCTTATCAGGAATACCAAAGAATCACTTCTAAAGATACCGAGCCGATTAAATCCCAATTTCGCCTGTCGGTCAATAGCGTTCTGAATCTAGTTGGGCAGCATAGCGCAGAAGAAATTGAGAAAATACTCCGGCTAAGCTTTTATTCCTACCAAAAATTTGGCGACAACTATGACAAAATTCCCACCAAGGTATTATTATCCAGATATTACAGCATCCTTAGAAAATTGAAAAAGTTTGGTTACATTCAAAATTACCAGTTAACTGAAAAAGGAGATTTCTCAGCGCGGATTTTTGCCGACGAAATAACTATCGGAGAAATCTTTGCTACTAACTTGCAGCAGCAGTTGAATGAATATCAGACTCTTCTAATTATCGGCGCGCTGGTATACGAGCCCAGGGCAACTCATAAATTCGAGCCCGGATTTAATACTGAGGACTTAAAAAACCTGAAGAGCAAGCTCCGGCGCAACGAATATCTGGCCAGAGAGAAGAAATTTGAGAACTTAGACCTGATTACGGCTTTAATTTACCCCTTATATCAAGGAAAAGGATTTTTTGACCTATTGGAATTAAGCAATTTATTGGAAGGCGACTTGATTCGGCTCTTTGCCCAGATTAATGACCGGATTGGGCAAATAAAAAAGGCTACCGCCAATCGCCAATTATTAAATAAAATGGGCAACTGCCAGGGAATTATTGACCGGGCGCTGGAAGGAATTTATTTAGTAGGGTAATAATTTAAGACCATCTCCGATTACAGTTTTACAGTTTTTTAGTCTTAATCTCGTCAGCAATCATCGCGGCAAAGCTCTCAATTTCGACTCCAAATTTCTGCTCGCCGCTTCTCGTCCGCACCGCCAGAGTATTAGTCTGCACTTCCTTATCGCCAATAGTAACAATATAATTAACTTTAGCCAGCTGCGCTTCTCGAACTTTTCGGCCCATGGTCATTGCCCGGGAATCCAGACTTGCGCGCGCATTTAAGTCAGATAATTTTTTCTCCACTTGATAGGCTAACTCTAAACTACGGTCGGTAATGGTTAGTATCCTTACTTGTTCCGGACTCAGCCACAACGGAAAAGCTCCCGCGAAATGCTCAATTAAAATGCTCATAAACCGCTCAATGGATCCGCAAATTGCCCGGTGGATAACTACCGGCCGTTCTTTCAGGCTGCGCTCATTCATGAAAGACAGATCAAATCTTTCCGGAAGATTAAAATCGCACTGGATGGTGGATAACTGCCATTCCCTTCCCAGAGCATCTTTAAACAGAAAATCTAGTTTGGGGCCGTAAAAAGCGGCTTCTCCCTCAATACGCCTAAAGGGCAAATCATTTTCTTCTGCAGCTTCCAATAAAGCTTGTTCGGCGACCTGCCAGACTTCATCCGTTCCCAGATACTGGGATTTATCTTTCCCCCGCACCGATAACGAAACCCAGTAATCTTCCATTCCTAAAATTTTATAGAATCTTCTAATGATTTCCACGATAGTCGCTACTTCCTGCTTGATTTGCGCTACCCGGCAAAACAAATGCCCATCATCCTGGGTAATGGCCCGAACCCGGCTTAATCCATGAAGTTGCCCGGTTTTCTCATCCCGATAAATAGTTGCCGGCTCAAAAAAACGGATGGGCATATCCCGGTAACTCCAGGAAAAATGATCAAAAATCTGCATATGATGGGGGCAATTCATCGGCTTCATGACAAATTGCTCCGTCTTTCCTTTTACATGAAACAACTCATCGCCAAATTTATCCCAGTGCCCGCTGGTTTTATACAGCAGATCTTTGGCGATGTGCGGCGTCCAGACCCATTGATAGCCTTTGCCATGGTGCAAATCCCAGAGAAAATTGATAATTTCATTGCGGATAATTGCTCCTTTAGGAGCTAATAGCGGCAATCCGGCTCCGACTAAATCGGAAACTACAAATAATTGCTGTTGTCGGCCAATAGTTATGTGAGAACGCTGTTCTGCCTGGTCTAATTGTTGCAAATATCCGGTTAATTGTTCTTCAGAAGCAAAACCGGCAGCGTAAATCCTGGTTAATTGTTGATTATTTTGATTGCCTTTCCAGTAAGCGCTGGCCAGATTCATCAATTTAAACGCCTTAACTTTCGAAGTAGAATCAGCAAACGGCTGCTGGCAGAGCGGAACTACCGCTGTTTCTTCCAAAGAATAGACTGGTTTCTCCTGGCCAAGATCATTAAGAATTTTTCTTTGCCACTCGTCTTTAAGATTATCCCGGCTGGACAGCTTGATTTCTAAATCAGCCTTAATGATTTTCTGGACCTGCCTAGCGATTCTTTCTAAATCCTCTACTCGCAATTTAACCTGAGAAAAATCAACATATATTTGTTGATTGGACAGCCCCATTTCCCCGATTTGAGCTGATTTAAACAAATCCTTCACGGCCTTGGCTAAAATAAATCCCAACGTGAAAGCAATTCTTTGCTCCGGAGTTAATGATTCCCGCGAATAACGAAAGGGCTCGTCGGTAAATTCTCTCTTTAGATTTGCTGTTTCAGAAGGCCCTCCGGTCAATTCCCGGCTTAATTCGGACAAGGGATGCCCCTTGCAGGCCAGAGTAAAAGATTTGTACCAGCCAAAGGGCGCCCTGGTTACAGAATACTTATCAGCCAATAATTCTCGGGCTTCCTTCAATACTTGTTCGGCCACTTTAGGATTAGCCAGTTGGGAACTCAAATGAGCATAGGGATATAACACGATATTCCGGGTATTCACCTGCTGGGCGATATTTTTTATTTCCTGAACATACTGATTAATAATGCCCTGAGGATCCCGCTCGTCATTTTTCTCTACCGCCGTTAAGACCACCAGGCACTCTTCAACTCTTTGTTTTCCTTCAGGGATATTTTCTTCCGCGCCCTGGAAAGCCTTTTTTTTAGCTTCAAATTCAATAAAATCCGCATGAATCGTAATTATTTTCATTTTCTCTAAACGATAAAGTCTTTCAATTTAAATATTCATCGGCACATAGGCACAGTTCGATTTTTCAGTGATGTACAAAATCACTCACTTTTTTAGTTTTCTTTAGAGTTGATTTAATATAAGTTTCCACCGACGACAAAGAGATAAAATCATAACCTAAGATCTTTCCAAAATAGTCTTAAAAACACGAAAATCACTCACTTTTTGGATTGTGCCGGCACATAGTATGTATTAAGAGCTTATCCCGGCCGTGGGACAGAAAAACCTTATTTTACCATTTGTTGAAGAAAAACAGTTGCTTTTTCATCATTATCCATTGATTATGTAATGGCCAAAAGAAAAATATACTTTTTGGTCTTCTTTCATACATCAAGCAAGGAGCAAATGGAACCTTTGCTTCCACCATCAAAGAAGCATCCGTTAGGATGTCATAACCCCCGTGTTGAAGTTGATGGCGCAAATCGCCATGATGTTAAACTTGCTCGACCTACAGCCGAGAATATTCAGATCAAGAAGCCAAGGGTTACAAAGAAGAGAAAACAGCATCTTTGTCTTGAATATATCTCATTAGCTTTAAATCAAGCTTCTTCCAGCCATTTCCTTGGGTTGCTTAATTTCCATGACTTTTAAAATTGTTGGGGCAATATCCGCTAAACCGCCATGATAAAGTTTTTTATCAACGTTAACGGCAATAAACGGAACTTTGTTTAAGGTATGCGAGGTTAGATATTTTTCACCCATATCTTCGCAGTTGCCATGATCGCCAGTAATAAATATCATGCCGGTAAACTGTTTAATTATTCTGCCAATCTCTCTGTCAACAGCCTCCGCGGCTTTTTTAGCTGCAGAAAGATTTCCGCTATGCCCAACCATGTCGGCATTAGCCAGGTTAACGACGAAAAAATCATAGCGATCTTTATTTTTCAGCAAAGCCGCAGTTATTTGCTTTGCTTTCATTTCCGGCGTTTTATCATAGGCAATCACTCTTCGGCTGGGAAGATGAATTCTTTTTTCATTAGGAAAAATGCATTCGCACAAGCCATTAAAAAAATAAGTGACATGAGCCCACTTTTCTGTTTCAGCAATCCGCAATTGCGATAATCCTTGTTTAGACAGAGTTTCACC